>Ga0163215_101117_pt1 | contig 20798 bp, 12 predicted proteins | sample SynspAceP_FD_185934 | JGI IMG/M metagenome (GOLD analysis project Ga0163215, IMG submission 185934) | Saline lake microbial communities from Ace Lake in Antarctica - Synechococcus sp. Ace-P (Hybrid Assembly) | ecosystem: Environmental > Aquatic > Non-marine Saline and Alkaline > Saline | place... | reverse complement strand
CAAATTTGAGAGTGATATTACTGCGATTAGGTAATTCGGTCAGAATATCGATTTGTTTTATTTTTTGAATATCTTTTTTGAAGTAATACAGCAAATTGTAAATTAATAAAAACAGGCCAAATATAACTGCCAGCAGAGTCACGATACTAATAATGAAACCGCGACTAATATCAATTTGCCGAGACTGCAAGGGGGTTAATAAGTATAAGGTCCAGTCAAAGGCTTGAATTTTGAGCTCAGCAATCAGTGACTCGACACCATCAATGGGTAACAGTAGGTTATTAAGAGAAGCCTGTTTTTCTTCGTTTAAGGCCGCATACCAAGGTAAATCATTGAGATTTTTAAAGGTTGCTCCTTGAACCAATAATTCGGGATCGGAGGTGAGGGTAATATCTTTGTTCTGGTCGACAAAAATAAAGTCATAACCGTAGGCCTTTTTGTATTGATTAAATATTTCGGTAAAACTATGCAAGCTTTTACCCACACCAAATACCCCCAAAAACTGTTGTTCTTCATCATATACTTTTAGATCAATATAAAACTGCGGGTTTTGCCATTGACCTATATCTGCCATCGCATCAACCGCCTGCGCCTTATATCTAAAATACCAATCTACTTTTGATTCAACTAAGTCTATTTTGCTACCGTCAGAATTATATTGAACACGACTGATTTCACTCGCGATAAAGAAGTTAAGGTCAAATTCATTGTGCATGCGCGCTAATGTTGAAAAAACCCGCTCTTCATCAATGATGGGCGCTGACATTAAATCGTGCAGTTCACGGGCTTTAACTAAGGTTTGCGATATATGTAAGGGCTTCATTAACTCTTCAACAATAAGTTGTAGAGCGGGAGAGTGAGATTGTTGTTGGGCGCGACTTTGCTCAGCCACAATTTTTGAAATACTAAAATGCACTAAGGTGACAATGGAAATGACGACGATAACAAACAACATCAAGATACTTCGATGTAGGGTTCTAAAAATATTCACAGGCAGCCTTGCTTATGTTGGGTTATTTTTGAAGCCAAAGTTCTCCTTGGCTAAGCGGTATTCCACAGTAGCGCACAATTAAAATCAAGTTTCATACAGCATTTATACAAAATTAATTGTGCATTAGTTCATCTTTTTACCCAAAGTATCCTTTCTCATATTGAGTCGCAGACTTAGACAGTTAAAAACCAAGGTTTAAGCTTAGCTATCAAGCAAAATATCATAACATTGTCTGCACTTAAATGTGTCAGGCTTAATAGCCAATCATGGTTTTACACTTTTTATCATGACACTGACTTATAAATAATAAACAATGCGGTTTTATCAAAAAACAACTCGGTTTGATGTACTATCTGCCAATAATAATGCTGAATAAAAAGGATAAAATATGACATGTTCTGTAGTCATTCTGGCCGCTGGTAAAGGTACCAGAATGAAATCCACCTTACCCAAAGTGTTGCATCCTATTGGAGGTAAACCTATGGTCCAGCACATCATTGATACTGTCAGGCAAGTGGGGGCCAGCAATATTAATCTTGTTTACGGCCACGGTGCCGAACAGCTGCAACAGGCCCTAATGCACAATGACTTAAATTGGTGTTTACAAGCGGAACAACTTGGTACCGGGCACGCCGTACAGCAAGCGCTGCCCTATTTAGCTGATAACGAGGACGTGCTTATTTTAGTGGGTGATGCCCCCCTTATTAAAGCGGCGACCCTTGAGCTGTTGCTTAAAACCAAACAACAAGCAGATTTAGCCCTACTCACTGTGCATTTGGATGATCCCACTGGCATGGGCCGTATCATTCGCAGCGGCGAACAAGTAAGGGCCATTGTTGAACATAAAGATGCAACAGAGGCCCAGCGCCAAATAACTGAAATAAATACCGGTATAATGGTGATGGGTGGCAAAGACCTCAAACGCTGGTTAAGCCAATTAAATAGTAACAATGCCCAAGGTGAGTTTTATCTTACTGACGTTATAGAAATGGCGGCCAACGAAGGAAAAGTCATTAAGGCCTCTCATCCCACTTCAGCAACTGAAGTAGAAGGGATCAACAACCGTATGCAATTAGCTAAAATAGAGCGGGCCTTTCAAACCGAACAAGCTAACGATTTAATGAGTAAAGGCGTAACCTTACTTGATCCACAGCGCTTTGATTTGCGTGGTGATTTAGTGGTTGGCCAGGATATCGTGATTGACGTCAATGTTGTTATTGAAGGCACAGTAAGTATTGGTTCTAACGTTAAAATTGGACCCAACTGCTTGCTTATAGACTGCACAATTGCTGACGGCACCGTGGTAGAGGCCAATTCTATTATTGAGCAAGCCCAGGTGGCTGAAAACTGTCATATCGGGCCATTTGCACGTTTACGACCCGGCACTGAGATCCTCGAAGGCGCCAAAGTAGGTAACTTTGTTGAATTGAAGAAAACCATTTTGGGCTTAGGCTCAAAGGCTAATCACTTTACTTATTTAGGTGACACTACGGTAGGCAGCAAAGTTAACATTGGCGCCGGTACCATCACCTGTAATTATGATGGTGTGAATAAAGCACGCACTGAAATTGGCGACGGTGCCTTTATTGGCTCAAACAGCTCAATTGTGGCACCCGTATCCATCGGTAAAAATGCCACCGTCGGCGCGGGTTCTACCATCACCAAATCCATCGCCGACGAAGAATTGGCGATTGCACGAGCTAAACAACGTAATATTACCGGCTGGCAAAGACCGACTAAAAAATAAGCTTATGTAAAAATATACTTACGAATGCAACGTTATAACTTTCATTTCGAAAGATAATATTGCATTTAGTAATTTATTTATTAAACTACGTAACATTATATGTGTCGAGCAGTCTATATTTTGCAAAAACGTAATACTCAACAACGCCGCCGAGCTATCATTGAATGCCTAAACACCAATGGTGAAGTCGTCGTCGATGAATTAGCACGACAATTTTCTACTTCTGAAGTCACTATTCGCAAAGATTTGGCTGAACTGGAAAATAATGGCTTGTTACTGCGCAAGTTTGGAGGTGCTGTATTGCTGCCCAAAGACGCTTCAGAGCTGTCCAACGAAAAGTTGTCTAGTCGCAAAATAGCCATTGCCAAGGCCGCAGCTGAATTAATCAAAGATCATAACCGCATTATTATAGATAGTGGCAGCACTACCTCAGCTCTTCTCCCCTTATTAAAAAGTAAAATTGGTCTGGTTGTAATGACCAATTCTTTGCAAGTAAGTAATTACTTACTTGAACAAGAAAACGAACCTAAAATACTCATGACGGGGGGTAGCTGGGATACGCAATCTCATTCTTTTCAAGGCAAGATGGCTGAGATGGTACTGCGCTCTTACAATTTTGATCAGGCCTTTTTAGGGGCCGCAGGCTTAGACCTCGAACAAGGCAGCACCACATTTAATGAATTAACTCAGCTTAGTAAGGTCATGGCTGAAGTATCAAATCAAGTGATTGTGATGGCAGAATCAGAAAAGTTACAACGAAAAATACCTAATGTAGAATTGCCGTGGCAATCTATCTCAATACTGGTGACGGACGACCTGATAAGTATTGAAGCAAAACAAAGTATTGAAAAACATGGTGTCGCAGTGATCTGCGCTAAACCCCTTTAATTGGAGTCATTGTATGTGTGGAATTGTTGGAGCTATTGCTGAAAGAAACGTAGTAGAAATCCTGTTAGAGGGTTTAAAACGTCTTGAATACCGTGGATATGATTCTGCGGGTGTGGCTTTATTAGACGCAGACGGCCTTCTTACTCGTACGCGACGCATCGGCAAAGTCAAAGAATTAGCTGATGCCATTCATCAGTTTCCCGTTAAAGGTGCGACAGGCATAGCTCATACGCGTTGGGCAACCCATGGTGGCGTAACTGAAGCCAACGCTCATCCCCATTTTTCCAGTGAGCGCATCGCGGTAGTGCACAATGGCATTATTGAAAACTATCAACAACTACGCAAAGATTTAACAGCGAAGGGCTATGGCTTTACCTCTGATACCGATACCGAAACGATTGCCCATCAAGTACATTGGGAGGTTGACCAATGTAAAGACTTACTTACTGCAGTACAAAGAGCAGTAGCCAAGTTTCATGGTGCCTATGGAACGGTTATTATGGATAAACTTGACCCTGAACGCTTAATAGTGGCTCGCTCTGGCAGCCCACTAGTTATCGGTTTAGGCATAGGTGAAAACTTCATTGCCTCAGATCAAATGGCACTCCTGCCAGTCACACGTCGATTTATGTATTTAGAAGAAGGCGACGTTGCGGAAATTACCCGTACATCAATCAAAGTATATGATTACCAAGGTGAGTTAGTAGAGCGCGAAGTCAACGAATCTGATATTGAACATGATGCCGGAGATAAAGCAGGTTATCGCCACTATATGCTCAAAGAAATACACGAACAACCCAGTGTAGTGCGCAATACTTTATCAGGTCGTTTACATGAAACAGGTATTAGTGCCAATATTTTTGGTCAAGGCGCCGATGCATTACTAGCTAAAATAAAACACGTGCAAATTATTGCCTGTGGCACTAGCTATCACTCAGGTATGACAGCGCGCTATTGGTTAGAGCAATACGCTAACGTCTCTTGTAATGTTGAAATTGCCTCAGAATTTCGCTATCGCAAATCTTTTGTGCACCCCAATAGTTTGATTGTGACTATTTCACAATCGGGCGAAACAGCCGATACCCTAGCTGCCCTGCGTTTAGCCAAAGAACAAGGCTACGCCGCCAGCTTAACCATTTGTAATGTGCCTGGTTCGTCATTAGTTCGAGAGTCGGACTTAGCCTTTATGACCCTCGCAGGGGCTGAAATAGGTGTGGCTTCAACCAAAGCCTTCACTACCCAATTGACTGGTTTGTTGATGCTGACCTTAGCAATTGGCCAGCACAATGGCATGAGTCAACTTGACCATACCAACATCGTCAAGGCATTGCATAGCCTACCGGCGAAGTTAGAAGAAACCCTCGAACTGACTAAAGGCATAAAAGAACTAGCCGAAGAGTTTGCCGACAAACAGCATAGTTTATTTTTAGGCCGTGGTGACCAATATCCGATAGCAATGGAAGGCGCACTAAAACTAAAAGAAATTTCCTATATTCATGCTGAAGCCTATGCATCGGGTGAATTGAAACATGGTCCGTTAGCGTTAATCGATGAAGACATGCCTGTTATCGTGGTAGCACCTAACAATGAATTGTTAGAAAAGCTAAAGTCGAACGTAGAAGAAGTGCGCGCGCGCGGCGGTATTATGTATGTATTTGCCGACAAACAAGCCAATTTCAAAAGTGATAAAACCATGCGGGTCATCAATGTTCCACATTGTGAACCAGCAATCGCCCCTATCATTTACACCATTCCACTGCAGTTGCTGTCCTACTACGTTGCCATTATTAAAGGCACTGATGTCGACCAACCACGAAATTTAGCCAAATCCGTAACGGTAGAATAACACAAGGGGCTTAGGCCCCTTTTTGTTGCTTGCACATTAATGTTTGAAACTGAAACTCCATGAAACCCTTGATTTTGTGTACTTGGTTTTTGACCAAATTACTTAATGTTTGTAACTAGGGACAGCCAAAAGTTAAAACGCTATAAAAACTCGACGAATTAAAGTTTGAAACTCAGTCTTACTTAATATGCTGACAGGCGGGTTTGAAGCGAAAAGCAGACACACATAAAATTATCTGGTAGTGTGGAATTAGGTTAGTTTTCGACCCAAAGCGGACCTTAGAGAATGAGACTAATCAGTCGTCTTTGAGCGTAAACTTACCCTTGAAGATGATGTTCGGCTATGTCTATAAATTGCTCATTGGAGCCATCCAAAGTTGCCAACTTTATTGTTCACCGACAACTTGTTCTTTATTGTTTTCTATACGCGTTCGCATATATAAATAAGTGTTTTTAGCTTCAAACGCATTATTTATGCGTTCGCATATATTTGTGTTATTTCTACTATAAATAAGCTACAATTGCCGCGAACGCATATACTATGAGGTCAGAATGCAGGTTACAATTACTGATACTAAGCAAATAGGGCAGATTGCCAAGCTAGTGAGGAAGCATCAAGGGCTTGACCAAGCCACTTCAGCTTCATTAAGTGGAAATGGCACCACGTTCACCAGTGAATTTGAAAACGGAAAACCAACCGTTGAGATAGGGCGTGTATTGAATGTCCTCGATGCTCTTGGGATCACTGTGACACTTGATATTCCTATGCAAACAGAAATGTTAACGGCAATGGAAAGAAACCTAATTGAACTGATTATCACAGGATAAGCTGTAATGCGTCGTATTTTGAATGTGTTTATCGACAAAACCCTAGTTGGCGAGTTATCAGAAGATAATAACATCTGGTCCTTTGAGTATGAGCCTAATTGGTTAACTGCACCAGAAAGCTTTCCGATATCTCCGAGTATTCCCTTAATAGAAGATAAGCAAACAGACGGCTCATCTACTCGCCCCATTCAATGGTTCTTTGACAACCTATTGCCAGAGGAAAAAGCACGAGAGTTACTTGCCAAAGATATCAAGGAGCCTGTAGAGGACGTGTTTGCATTATTAACGAAAGCTGGTGCTGAATCTGCTGGGGCAATCACATTACTGCCACCAGACACCCCTATTCCAGAAGGTGATATACACTCACTGACCAAAGAAGAAATGAACAAACGTATTGAATTGCTACCGAAGACATCATTAAATCGTAGTGAGCGGAAACGTATGTCATTAGCCGGTGCGCAACACAAGATGTTAGTCGTGTTACATGAGGGAAAATTATATGAGCCAAGTGGCAACATGCCTTCAACTCACATCCTAAAACCATGTCATTCAGATCCAGATGTGTATTACCAAACACCCATCAACGAGTGGTTTGTGATGAAACTTGCTGATAAATGTGGACTCAATGTGCCGCCTGTCGATATCGTTTATTTTCCAGAGCCTGCTTATATAATTAAGCGATTTGACAGAAAAGGACATCACCCACACCAGCAAAGGTTGCATATGTTGGATGGCTGTCAGCTTTTGAATTACCCGCACTTGACAAAATACCGCAATAACAATGTCGCAAGTTTAGTGAATATCGTGGATAAAACGCGTACAAAAGCTAAAACACTATTAGAAATATTTCGCTGGGCTTGTTTCAATGCCATGGTGGGCAATGGTGATGCACATTTAAAGAACCTGTCATTTTTTATTAGCAAAAACTACATAACCATGACCCCACATTATGATCTGCTTAGTACAGCAATATATGAAGGTATAGGGAAGCATCTCGATCATGAGCTGGCTCAGGAAATGGGCGGCGTGAAAATTTTAGCTAATTTGAAACGGGACCATGTATTGGCCTTTGGCATTGAATTGGGATTGCGCGAGAAATTGGCCGCATCAACGTTAGATGATGTGATTAAAAAAATTGTGCCTTCCTCAACATCCATGCTGATGATAGCTGAAAAAGAGCGAGTTTTAGGTGAGGTTAGAACCATAAGAGAAATACATTACAACTGTATAATGGAAATGTCAGGCAGACTCGCCTGACACAATCCCTTGAGATGTTAATATGCAGAATCCTCCCACCGTCTGTTGATCGCTCATTGTCGTCAGTCAAGTCTGATTAATCGCATGATGATTTTTGGCTCAATATAGTCAGATCGTTCGAATTCTCTTACGACCGCTATAGGTCGATTTAAGCCTTTTCTAGACTAGAACCTTATGACTGCTTTTGGCACAAACGCGAAATTCGGCTTTGAAGCGATCAGGAGACAGTGGACGACTTTCTCGGCTATTACTGGTTTACTGAGAAAGCGGACAATGAGGGAGGTAGGTAACCAACTGTCAGCTTCGACGAATTATCATCCTAGATAACCGAGTTCTTTAAATAGGTATTTTTACCAATAGATAAACCGACACTTTGTGTAATATTGTAGTTTACTGGGCTTTGCTCAATAGTCCTTACTACAAGATGACCAAACTTCATGCTTGTGTTTGACTCCTTTGCCAATTAGAGCGCCATTAATCTTCTGTACTTACACAACTTAGCAGGCATTACCCGCAAATAATAATGTCCTGTCCGTTTAAACATTGGTATTTAAAGGTTCTATTAAAAATGAGGATTAGAGCGTGATTAAAATTCCGTCTGAGAAAAAATCAGTCACCGAACCGGTCATCCAAAACGAAGAAAAAGAAAAACGTGCCGCTGAACTCGCACCAGTTGCCACTAGTGTCGACTCAAGCGATGCCGGTCCGTTGAGAAGAGGCGTGACATTGACTACTAAAGAAATTAATAACTACAACAGCCCAGTGTCATCGTGCAGCCTGAACTCACTCGACACGAACTCCTTGGATGTGATCAGTGAAGTTCGACGTCAGGAAGACTTGCTTAAAACTGGCGCGTTGCAGAGCGCAATTTTTAACAGCGCCAACTTTTCAAGCATTGCCACCGATGCGAAGGGCGTCATTCAGATTTTCAACGTCGGCGCCGAAACTATGCTGGGTTACACCGCTGCCGAAGTGGTAAACAACATCACACCGGCCGATATTTCCGATCCGCAGGAATTGATCGCGCGCGCCGAAGCATTGAGTGCTGAACTTGCCACACTGATTGCACCTGGGTTTGAAGCACTGGTGTTCAAGGCCTCACGTGGGATCGAGGACATTTACGAACTTATTTATATCCGTAAAGACGGCAGTCGTTTTCCGGCCGTCGTTTCGGTCACCGCACTGCGCGATGAGGACGATGTCATCATCGGCTATCTGCTGATAGGCACCGATAATACTGCACGCAAACAAGTCGAAGAAGAACGAATGAAGCTCGATCAACGATTGCGCGATCAGCATTTCTACACGCGCTCGTTAATCGAATCCAATATCGACGCCCTAATGACCACTGATCCGCGCGGCATCATCACCGATGTAAATAAACAAGCAGAAGCGTTGACCGGCTGCACCCGTGACGAGTTGATTGGCGCACCCTTTAAGAACTATTTCACCGATGCAAGCCGTGCTGAGGCCGGTATCAATCGCGTGCTGGCCGAAGGAAAGGTAACTAACTACGAACTCACCGCACGCGCTCGGGATGGTAAAGAGACCGTCGTGTCCTATAACGCGACCACCTTTTATGATCGCGATCGTAGATTGCAAGGTGTGTTTACCGCCGCACGCGATGTGACTGAAAGTAGGCGTCTGGATCTCGCACTGAAGGAAACAAACGTGGATTTGCAGATCGCCAAATTCACCGCGGAAAAAGCCAACCTTGCGAAGTCGGATTTTCTCTCCAGCATGAGTCATGAGTTACGCAGTCCACTCAACGCCATCCTAGGTTTTGCGCAGCTCATCGAATCCGATTCACCGCCACCAACGCTGTCGCAGAAACGCAATGTCGATCAGATTCTGCAAGCCGGGTGGTACCTGTTGGAATTGATTAACGAAATTCTTGATCTCGCGCTGATCGAATCAGGTAAATTGTCGCTGGTTCTGGAACCAATATCGTTGGCCGAGGTCATTCAAGAATGTCAGACCATGATGGAGTCGCAAGCGCAGAAGCGCGGCATCAGCATGTGCTTTCCAGAGTTCGAGACTACCTATTTTGTTAAAGCGGACCACACGCGCCTGAAACAAGTGCTGATCAATCTGTTGTCCAACGCGATCAAGTACAACAAACCGGATGGCGCGGTGGCAGTGAACTACGTCGTGGTCAATCCAGAACGCATTCGTATTTGCATCCAGGACAGCGGCAAAGGATTGACGCCAGAGCAGCTCACACAATTATTTCAGCCATTCAATCGTCTCGGGCAGGAGGGAAATGTCGACGAAGGCACGGGCATTGGCTTGGTAGTGTCAAAGCGGCTGATCGAATTGATGGGCGGCGTCATCAATGTGGAAAGCACTGTCGGTAAGGGCAGCATGTTCTGGGTCGAGATGGATCTGGCTGCTAAAACGCAACCGCTCGTGGATATTGCCGACGCCGTGGTTGTCGCTCAAGCGTCCATTCAAACTGATGAGGAGCCGCGTACTTTGCTATATGTCGAGGACAACCCGGCGAATCTCTTGTTGGTCGAAAATATAATAGCTCGTCGAGCGGATATCCGCTTGCTGAGAGCGCTCGATGGCCACTCTGGCGTCGAGATTGCCCGCACCACTCGTCCGGATGTTATTTTGATGGATATCAACCTGCCGGGTATTAGCGGCATCGACGCGCTTAAAATTCTGGCAGGAGACCCACTAACAGCACACATTCCCATCATTGCGCTCAGTGCCAACGCAATGCCGCATGATATCGAGAAAGGTCTAGAAGCGGGCTTCTTCCGCTACCTTACTAAGCCGATCAAGGTTAATGAATTTCTCGCCACGTTGAATTTAGCCTTGAGTTTTGCGAAAACCCAGTTGCCCTTACCCTTACCGCCAACATCGGCAATCTCACAACCCACATCAGAATCAATATGATAGCTACCACCGACTTTCTTGACGCCCGCATTTTAATTGTTGATGATCAGCAATCCAGTGTCACTTTACTCGAACAGTTACTCAGCAATGCCGGTTACACCAATATTTCTTATACAACTAACTCAGAAGAAGTGTGTGCACTGCATCGCAACAATGCTTACGACTTAATCTTGCTCGACTTGCATATGCCTGGCCTTGACGGTTTTCAAGTGATGGCTGGACTCAAAACCAATGAGGCCGATAGTTACATGCCAGTGATCGTAATTACTGCCCAACCGGGGCATAAGTTACGTGCCCTGCAAGCGGGTGCAAAGGATTTCATCAGTAAGCCGTTTAATTTAGTGGAAGTCAAAACCCGCATTCACAACATGCTTGAAGTGCGGCTGTTATATCAAAAACTCGACAACCATGCCCAGGAATTAGAACGGACGGTGCAACAGCGCACCGCTGAGCTCGTCATCGCCAATACCAAGCTGGTCATCCAAAACGAAGAAAAAGAAAAACGTGCCATTGAGCTTCTGCAAGCCCAGCTTGCCTTGCAGTCATCGTTTGCTGAATTGTCATTTCAAAAACGCGCTCTGGATGAACACGCCATAGTCAGCATCACCGATGCCCACGGCGAGATCACCTATGTCAATGATAAGTTTAGCGTGGTCAGTGGCTATTCTCGCGAGGAGTTAATGGGTCAGAACCACTCTTTGGTGAACAGCGGTGAGCATTCACAGACGTTCTTCAAAGATTTATGGCGAACAATAGCCTGTGGAAGAACTTGGCACGGCGAGATAAAAAACAGGAAAAAAGACGGTGAACCCTATTGGGTCGCTAGTACTATTGTTCCAACGCTGAACGAGGCTGGGCGGCCCATTAGTTACATTGCTATCCGCACTGATATTACTAATATTAAAAAAAACGAGGCCTTGCTGCGCCGCTCACAAAAAATGGAGTCTATTGGCGAGTTGGCTGGGGGTATCGCCCATGACTTCAACAACCTGCTCGGCGTCATTATTGGCAACATCGATCTAATAAGCGTTAAGCTTGATAGTGACGGCAAACTAAAGCAACGACTTGCAACGGCCCAGAATGCAGCCCTTCGGGGGGCTTCGTTGACCCGCCGTCTGCTCAATTTTTCGCGCCAATCAGACGAGGTTCATAGTCCGGTGAATATTGGTGAGGTCATCTCTGAATTTAAGGAGTTGATCAGTAAGTCACTGACAGCCAGTATTGCCATTGAAATATATAAGGCCGACGATCTGTGGATGGCTGAGCTAAACCCCGACGACTTTGAAGATGTACTGATTAACTTATCCCTCAATGCCCGCGACGCCATGCCAAACGGCGGAAGCCTCATTATTGAGGTAACCAATACTGTATTGGATGCCAGGTTTATGGGGACTAAGGACAAGCTTAAGACAGGTGAATACGTGGAGGTAGCAATTAGTGATACCGGAATCGGTATGGCCAAAGAGATCACTGAAAAAATCTTCGATCCATTCTTCACCACCAAGGGCAAAGGAGAAGGCACTGGTCTGGGGCTGGCGATGGTATATGGGTTTGTGCAGCGCGCCCGTGGGCATATATCCGTTTATTCAGAAATGGGCATAGGGACTACATTTAGAATCTATCTGCCCCGTGCGACGCGCATACCTGGCCGTGTTAAGAGCCATGTTGAAGTGGGTGGTTCATTACCAAAAGGCTCGGAGACTGTGCTAATTGTAGATGACGAAGAGGAACTTGCCGCTGTTGCACAGATCATTCTGCAAGAACTTGGTTATATCACTATTTGTACCAAAAACGCACATGAGGCTCAGCAAATTCTCGAGCATAACAATAACATTAATCTGGTGTTTTCAGACGTTGTAATGCCGGGGGGCATGAGTGGTTTTGATTTGGCAGATGTTGTGGCCGAGCAATATCCCATGGTGAAAGTGCTATTGACGTCGGGGTTCACCGGTAAAATAAACCGTTCAAGTAGGGCTGATAAATTGATAGGTAATATGTTGCTGAAACCGTATAGGGATATAGAGCTTGCCCACCGGGTAAGAGAAATTTTGGACGAGGTTAATTAGATTATGCTGAATAAAAAACTCTTTGTTATAGACGATGAAGTCGACTTTGCCGCCTTCGTTGTCGATGTCGCCGAAGGCATGGGGTTCGACGTCGACTCCACATCCGATCCATCTGAATTTACGAGGGGTTGTAGCATTGATTTTGATGTCATTGTGCTGGATTTATTTATGCCTGTCATTGATGGCATTGAGATACTGCGGTTTCTGGCGGCGAACAACAGTAAGGCCGCCATTATCTTCATGAGCGGCAAGGACAAGGGCGTCCTTCGCTCCGCAAAGGAACTTGCCTTTGAACAGGGTATGGTGGTGTTGGGGGTGCTGCAAAAGCCGTTTCGTGCCCAGGAATTGGAAGCGCTACTTTCCAGCTATGTTCCACCTAAATACACTGTAACTCAGTTAAGCCGTTCAGCTGAAATGCCTGTACGTGACGAATTAAGAGAGGCGATTGAAAATAGACAATTATTCCTCGCCTTCCAGCCACAGATAAGTATGACTGATCGTAAGGTTGTTGGTGTTGAGGCATTAGTTCGCTGGGACCACCCGGCCAAAGGGATAGTCCCGCCAAGTTATTTTATCCCCCTGGCTGAAAAGCACAACTTGATCTCGAGTATTACGGAATACGTGACCAAAGCCGCTATTCGCCAGCAGGGAGAATGGCAGGCCAAGGGCATTAAGCTGCGGATGTCGATCAATATATCCCCGCAGACACTCGATGACCTGGATATGCCTGAGAAATTGGCGAGCTATGCTGCTGAAATGGGGGTCGCCACTTCAGACATCGTGATTGAGGTGACGGAAACGGCTTTGATGTCAGATATTGTGCATTACATAGATATTTTGACCCGACTGCGAATGAAAGGCTTCAATCTCTCTATCGATGACTTCGGAACAGGCTATTCATCGCTGCAGCAACTGGTTCGGGTACCTTTTACCGAGCTCAAAATAGACTTGGCATTTATTCAGAAACTCGACACTGACAAAGAATGTAAAACGATCACCGAGATATCAATTTTACTCGCACATAAACTCGATATGCGTGTTGTTGCCGAAGGCATTGAGAACGAAGCGGTATGGAATATTCTAAAAGAACTCGGTTGTGATGAAGGTCAAGGGTATTGGATGGGAAAACCAATGTCCGCAGAGAAAATACCAGCGTGGATGAAAATCTGGTTTTCTATGTAAAACAGGCTTTGCGTGAATACCATGACACCCATAATTCGATAAATATATTACCCTTTACCTTTCTACGCAGCTCATTTATCCAGCTATCTATGGATTCAGGTGGAGTATAGGTCAAATAAAACGTCATTTTTCATAAAATAAAAAATGCATCCTCATATTTACCATATTTACCTCTCTTTTATACCTTTGTGGGAGTGAAAGTCGGTTATTTTTCGTCGATTAATCAACTGTTTTCACATAATTTAGAATTCAAGACAAGCACCTCCCGCTGTTGTGCAAACCAGTTTTGAATATTGCTCTTATTCAAACAGACTTATCTGAGGCTGTGCTCTACTTTGTGGGGGCAATAATTCGACGACTGCGTCATTTTTTGTATTCATGTGACTGAGTACCATTGCAGTTGGTACAGGCACTTCAATGCATGCAATGCCTTAGGCTGAACGTCTATATCGCTCATTGCAGTCATAGCATAAAAATCCTGACAGTCCGCTTTCTGCTAATTGGGATCGTTCACTGGGTAGACTGTGAACAGCCGCTTTTGGCACATTAGAGCAAGTCAGCTCTAGCTCTTTACTCTAATAATAACTATATTTTTTAACTGATTTTCCTCTGTGAACTCTGTGTCCTCAGTGGTTCAATTTGTTCTTTTATCTACTTCGACCTAAAAGATTAACCCCATGACGGGTATTGGCACAAACTTCCCATTCACAACCAGTGCTATGCCCTTCGTTTTATCCGTAAACAGTCGTCGGTAGATTCTAATCGTTGAGCAGATTTTTGCTCAATAGTTTATCTGACCCGAGTTTCAAACATTAATATTCGCGCACATTTTGTGAGGTTTACAAATAATATTGGAAAGTGGAGGACTGCTTAATGGCAAAAGGCGTTTTCACCCGATAAAAGCCCCGCCAAAAGTGAACTGAATATTCTTACTCACCCCATTAACCAGAGTGTGGCTGGCTTTCTTGAACGCGAGGGCTTATTAGTGAGGAATGATGGCAATGAACTGCCCATGGTATAGCGCACCTATTGAAATTGAGCTCAAATTGAGGAGCGCGCCAAAAACGAAGCAACGCCCTCGAAAGTAGGACTAGGCGGCATGGGTGATTGCAAGATATGGCTCCCCCCATTACACACAACCGAGATTTAAGTAATCAATAGCCCTTGGTAAATAGGATGCCACTGCATTTAGGACAAGGCGGTACATGCCCTGTATGCTTGAGGTGCACTTTTTGTCCACATTTCTGGCAGCTTAAAGTACCAGCGGATGTCATCTCACCGGTCTTATATGTAATCGTTTTTTTTGTTTTATCACTCAGGGAACGGAGCGTATTACCGGTAAATTCAAGCACAGTAGCGATTGAGGATAGCGCCCCTGCGCCCAATCTGGCAGGGTTAAACCGCTCTTTAGCTTCTTCGCCCAGTTGCTGGGCATGAGATATGGTCTGGTCCAAGTCGCGGGCAAGGTAGTGTTTGAGTTCCTGTCCTTGTTCCTCACTGAATTCCTTAGCTTCAGTCAAGTGCTCGTGGGCTTTTTCCAACGCCAATCTCATTGATTCTCGCCCACGCTCCTTTCCAGCTAGGTAGAATTCATTGAATTTATTGGCAAGCAGATCGTACTGCCGCGCTAGTTTGTCTTTATCCTGATCATTTTTTCCCATGAAATATCTCCTGTAAATTGAGGCATATAAGATTATGCCGTAAGGCTCAACAACATATTAAACTGCGTCAGTTTTTGGGTAAGAAGCGCGCACTAATAGCTAAACACATCGGCGTAAATACCAACTCTCTACCTTTACTATATATCCCTTTAGCCTGCACTTCGTCGCTTAAGTAAGAAAGTGTCTGGGTATCTGCTGGAATTCAACCTAACTAGCTTACCTAAACTTCCTATACAATTAATTTTTTGATGGTATAAAAACCCTAATGATTTCATTTGATCATCATAGTAAATTGCCAGACTACCACTTATTAATACTCTAACTAGTTTAAGAAATATTGATTTAAATCAAGCTTAAAGAAGACATCAATCTGTTGTGACAGCATTGTCTCTCAATTAATGTTCTGGAAGGAACTACGGTTCTAGGCTCCTAAGATAGTCATTTACGATTCGATTTAAAGTATCTTTTACAAGCGTTTAATCGTCATTTTCATGAATAAGGCTCAGGTCGATGTTTTGATTGACTGTTTTTCAAGCACTTCTCAAATATTAGCGGCTAGCTTTTAGCTACCAAAAAATCCATAGAGTGCATTAGGCATTTTTAATCTGTATATTTAAGCCATAATTTGTCATCAATGGTCTTACATCATAAAAGCGAATCAACTTCTCGCAGTTGCAGTTGACACAGTAAGTTAACTGTTTTGCTTTTATGGTAACAAGCTGTAATTATTATTCAGCGACTAGTGTTAATTTAAACTAGCCCAAGCAAAACGAGGGTACTAGGTCAGTTCGACCTGACTAAATTTGCGATAATTAATGCTGGCTTCGGCAAGTTACCAAGAACTTAATATTCAATTGGCGAACTCAGTAAAGATCAATTAATTAACCCAATAAAAGTGGTTTAGCAATTTAATGAAAATTAGCCAAAAACTAAATGTCCGAGTCGCATTATCTATTGTCTTTGTTGCAGTATTCGTATCATTGGCTTTATCCACCTTGTCTTATTTCAGTGGGCTTAAAGAACAAAAACAAATAAATTACCAATTGGTCAAACAGTTAGGCGAGACAATGGCAAAAACGGCGGCCGTTTCTGCCAATTTGGCTAATCTTGAACTTGGCCAACAAATTGTCAATGGTTTACTCGGTAACTACTTAGTTAAAGGTGTCAGCTTAGAAGCCAAAAGCGGAATGGAGATCTTTGGTGGTCAAATAGAACCTGATCAAGATCGTATTACTATTGATTTATTGCATCCTTTTATCAAAGATAATGTGCTTGGTACCTTAACTCTTTATCCAAACAATACTTATATCCAGCAGCAAGCTAAAACGTCTCTTATAAAAGAAGTGGCGCTGATGTTTATTCATTCCATCATCATCGCTTTTTTTGTATCCCTTATGGTACACAGATGGCTCACTCGGCCGATTCAACGCTTAACAGACAGCTTCGCAAATATTAATCCCAGCGCGCCAGAAACCATGCGCATGTTGATGATAAAACAGGGTAAACAAGATGAAATTGGTAAATTAACCCAAGGCATTAACTCATTAATGCATGAACTTCACCTTACCATCAGTAATGAAAGGGAGTTACGGGAGAAAACTCAAGAGTTGGAGAGTAAGTTCAGGCTTATTTTTGAACAAGCGAGTGCGGGGATTTGTTTGTTAGATGAAAAAAATATGATCACCACTTTTAACCCCGCTTTTGAACGCTATTTTACCCTAAGCGAGCATGAAAGCTTGGCTTCTTTGCACTTTCCTACTCTGCTAAATGATGTGGATAAATTACAAGAGTTATTGTATAGCATTCGGGCAGAAGACAACCTGCCACAAATCACCTTAGACATTGAATGTCGGATAGGCAATAAAACCATATGGATGCACTGTTTGTTTGCAAAGTTAACTGAACAACGCGTCACCACACGAGAGACTCAGGATAGCTTAGTTGAAGTTATTTTACATGACGTCACTGAGCGTGCTGAGCGAGAATTTCAGACCCGCTTTGAAGCCGACCATGATCCCCTAACCCATTTACTCAATCGACGTTCAGGTGAAAAAAAGTTACATAAAGCCTTGTTTTATTGCTTAAAAAAACACCAAAACCTAATGCTTATGATGATCGATTTAGACAAATTCAAACCCGTCAACGATACCTTTGGTCATGAGGCGGGGGATAAAGTCTTAGTAGAAATTGCCCGGCGACTAAAAGCACGTTTCAATTTAGACACAGACCTTTGTATTCGGTGGGGGGGTGATGAATTTATTGTCGCTCGGCAACTAATACATTTTGAACAAAAATCCATAACCGAACAGGCTAATGGCATACTCGATGATATCAAGCAGCCAATCTACATCACGGAATATGAGCAATGTGAGATTGGGGCAAGTATTGGTATTGTTGTCGGCCCCAAAGACGGCAAGGTACTGCACGAGCTCATGGTTAATGCCGACAATATGATGTATCGCGTCAAAGAAAAAGGACGAGGCCAAGTGGCTGTATATGAAAAGCCCTATTAAGCCCTAGCATTAACTAAGCTGAAGTCAGCTTAGTTAATGTAACTTAAGTTTACTACCAACAAATTTGCTCACCTGACGACTTAACATGCCTACTGCGCCTCTTATATAGCCGTTTACCGCAAACTGGTGCATGCTATACAAACTGTTGTAAACCACCCGGGCCATGTGTCCTTCGATAAACATGCTGCTATTAGATAAATTGCCCATCAAACTGCCAACGGTACTGTATTTACTCAGATGAATTAACGACCCATAGTCATTGTATATATAGGCTTCTAGAGGCTTACCAGTCATAGAGGCGAGGATATTATTGTAAACCGTATTGGCCATTTGATGGGCTGATTGTGCTCGCGGCGGCACCCAACGACCATCGGGTTGTAAACACGCACAACAATCACCCAGCACATAAATGCGTTGATCGACGGTACTTTGTAATTGCTGATTCACCATAATTTGCTGGATTTTATTGGTTTCAAAGCCCCATGTTTTAACTACATCAGGCGCTTTTATACCGGCCGCCCACACCATAAGATCGGCTTCAATTAGGTGCTCATCTTGCGTCACAAAACCAACTTTTTCAGCGCGAATAACACGAGTATTTTCAAGCACCTGAACACCAATTTTTTGCAAAGCGTTTTTGGCCGACGCCGCTATGCGTTCGGGCAAGGCAGGTAATATTCGGCTACCCGCTTCAATAATGGTCAGTTGTAAACGTTTTGCTGACAGACTTGTCATGCCATATGCGTTGGCCAGATTGGCGACGTGGTGTAATTGAGCGGCCAGTTCGGTGCCGGTTGCCCCACCACCTACTATACTCACTCTCAGCGGCGCTTGGTTTTCACTGACATAATTGAGTCGCAGAAATTGATTAATCAGGGCGCGATGAAACTGTTCGGCTTGATTTAATGAGTCGAGAAAATAACTGTGTTCTCTGACACCAGGGGTGTTGAAGTCATTACTAACACTGCCCAGAGCCATGACTAAATTATCATACTCAAGGTCTCGCTGCGGTAATATTTCATTGCCTTCGTCATCAAGCAACTGGGCTAAAGTTAAACGCCGAGCTTCAATATCGAGGGCAATCATTTCGCCTTGTTGAAATTCGTAATGATGGCCACTGGCATGAATACGATAATCGACACCGTCAGAATTTTTATCGATAACACCCGCGGCAACTTCATGCAACAGCGGCTTCCAAACATGAGTGCGTTGTTTGTCGACTAATACGATCTCTAAAGACTCGCGTTTTTTAGCAAATTTACTTAACTTGGCCACTAACTCTAAACCGCCCGCTCCACCGCCAACTACAACAATACGTTTCACTTGGTACTCCTTCCTATTTGGCCGTGAATAGATTCACACTATAATGCTTTATTCCATTAGTACTGCAAGTCTAGCCTTTGTTTTAAAGTGAATATTTTTGCTTATTTTGCTCTAAATGAGACTTTAAACATAATATTCTAAGCTGCGAGTGTGACGTAAATCACCCACTTGATGGGGCATCACTTTTAGATTATTCAGTTGTGCAAAGGCCAATTCGAGTGTAGCCATTGCGTCATCTAAAGCGTTGTGCAGCGGTGCAGGCGGAAACTGATAGCGATGGCGACAATCGGGCAAGGTAAAACTATGTCGACTAAACACCGCTTGAGCACGCTCCATTATATATTTTTCAAGACCCAAGGTATCCAAGGTTAACAAGCCACTGTAGTCAATTTGTCTGTGGCGCATTTCTCTCGTAAGAATAGGCATGTCTAAGGGCGCATGATGAAATACCCACAAATGAGTATGTAACATGCTACTGAGTTGTTGTAAGGCCGGTTCAAGCTCATTCCCTTGGGCAATATGCTCGGCAGTTAAACCATGGATAACTGGGCTCTGTTGTAAATCGGCTTGGGTATTAATGACTTGATAAAAAGCACTATTAAGATCGATTACGCCGTTAGTGCCAGCAATCCAGCCTATAGAGGTAATAGCAGCCACATTGGTATCCAAGCACGTCAGTTCCAAATCGATAGCCAATAGTGGTATTTCCTGCCATGTACGATTTTTCCAACGCGGTGGCAATCGTTCACTCAAACCGAGCCATTGTTTGTGTTTCGTCCACCACCTCATTTAGCTCATTTCTCCACAAAATTTTAGTAAGGCACCTTGTTGCGCCACTTGAATAGCCTGGAATGCCGCTTTAAGTTGATGCTTTTCAATGGCAGACAAATCTTTGAGTAAAATACTATTGTCAGTGACTTTATTGTTCACCTGATGGCGCCAGCGTAAACGATTTAAAAACAACCAAATATCACGCAGATTATCAGCATCTTTTTTGGTCAAACTGCCCTCTTCTGGCAAATTAGCCAGGCGGCTCAAAGTACTGGGCATACTTAATTGCGCAGATAAGGCGTAAATACGCACCAAGGAATTAATAATCACCACCGCGCCTTTTTTCAGATTAATCGCGTCTTCCGAACCTTTATCAAAAGAAAAACGCTTAAATAAGGTCAGGGGCACGTGAAAGTCATGCACTTGTCTGGTTAATAGGGCTAAAAAACGGCTTTGTTTAAACAAGAGGCTGCGTGCTTGATGCAGTTGTTTAAGCAAACTGATATTACCTGCTACTGCACGTACATCGAGAAAAATATTGAAACTTAACAGGGCTTTAGGATCAGGTGTATCGACCCAGTTATGGGCTTGATTGACCGCTTGCTCAATCGACAATCGCAACTCTGGGTTACTTGCCATAATATTACCCGTACATAAGGCGATGCCACATTTGTTCAAGCCTTTGCATACATAATCTGACATGTCAGCAAAGTATTGCCCTTGTTGTTCGTTGGGCACTTTCTCCAGCAACAGGCCATTATCTTGATCTGAGCCCATGGTTTGGTCTTCACGAGCTTGGGAGCCATAGACCAACCAACAATA
>Ga0163215_101116_pt1 | contig 20815 bp, 10 predicted proteins | sample SynspAceP_FD_185934 | JGI IMG/M metagenome (GOLD analysis project Ga0163215, IMG submission 185934) | Saline lake microbial communities from Ace Lake in Antarctica - Synechococcus sp. Ace-P (Hybrid Assembly) | ecosystem: Environmental > Aquatic > Non-marine Saline and Alkaline > Saline | place... | reverse complement strand
GGCAGTGGGGCGATGGCGTTGCTGTCTTCAATGCCTCGCGGGGCTTTAATTATTCAGGCCAACACTCGTTTCCGGTGTGGGCCTTTGGACCCCGCTTAGATCCCCGCCTGCGCGAGGATGACGTTATACGGGGCAGGGCGCTTCTTCTGCAGCAGCGTGGTGGCCGTGAGGCTCGACCGCGAACTGTTTAGTTGTATTCCACAAATTGGGCCATCAGATTCGGGCGGGTGAGGGTGTTGATTCTATCCACCCGGCCCAGCATTTCGTGTTTTGCCTTTTTGAATGTCTCGTCGTCCATATTGATCCAATAGCGCGGGTTACGGCCCTTTGCTTTGTCGTGTTCAACCGTGGTCGGGTCGTTGTGGCGGTGTTCTTCGAACAGCGGCGCATTCGGCAGTGGGTGGCTGGTATCCATGTAGTTCTGAATAAAATCCCACAGCGCCATGGGCTGGTTAACGGTGGGGCTAGGCGGCTGGATGTCGCCGAAGTGGATGCTTATATCCGAATAACGATGCTCCAGGCTGAGCACGTTCATCGGCAGGCCCTGACGGTCCGGGGTGGTGTTGATGTAGGCGTCAAACTCGTGGAAGGGCGCGCGATGTTCGGTCGCCTCTTTCCCCTTGTACTTGAAGACGGTAATCATGCCGGTGCGGCGGTTGAGGTCCCATTTGGGGCCCTTGCCGGGTTTTGCCCACAGGCGGGGGAGTTTGTGGATGACTAGGGAGGCTAGGCCCCAGACAAGGAGGCAAGGAAGGGAGACTGTATAAAATAAGAAGCTGAAAGCCTCGAAAAAAGCTTGAAAGTGGTTTTGGTCTGCTCTAAATGTTTCGAACAAAGCAACCCAAATACCTAAGAAGATAAAAAGAAAAAAACCACCCTTCCCCAAAGTAGCTAAATAGATCCAGAAATGTGTCCTGGCCGCCCAAGGAGCATGCCGGTAATGCTCGTGATCGCAGCGATCATGAAAGTCTATATGCTCCAGAGGCGCTGGCTTATAACTGCCTTTGGCCTTCAATTCCGCCTTTCGTTTATTTTCCTGCTCCCAAAACCTTAAGCTTTTGGGCTCCGGCTGCATAAAACTATCCGGCACCACCTCTTGGGTATTACCCCAAGGCAAGCGTTGACCCGTCAGTCGCTTTAGCCCTGAGCGATACTTGCCTGGCGGCTGGCGCTCCAGGTTGGCAGGTGAATACGACGTTGTGGCATAGCTGGATAGGGTCATCAGCCGTTGGCTCCTGTTGCGGCATGGGTATCGGGCACGCTACCGCCATACCGATCTGAGAATCAGCAGGCAGTGGGGCGATGGCGTTGCTGTCTTCAATGCCTCGCGGGGCTTTAATTATTCAGGCCAACACTCGTTTCCGGTGTGGGCCTTTGGACCCCGCTTAGATCCCCGCCTGCGCGAGGATGACGTTATACGGGGCAGGGCGCTTCTTCTGCAGCAGCGTGGTGGCCGTGAGGCTCGACCGCGAACTGTTTAGTTGTATTCCACAAATTGGGCCATCAGATTCGGGCGGGTGAGGGTGTTGATTCTATCCACCCGGCCCAGCATTTCGTGTTTTGCCTTTTTGAATGTCTCGTCGTCCATATTGATCCAATAGCGCGGGTTACGGCCCTTTGCTTTGTCGTGTTCAACCGTGGTCGGGTCGTTGTGGCGGTGTTCTTCGAACAGCGGCGCATCCGGCAGCGGGTGGCTGATGTCCATGTAGTTCTGAATAAAGTCCCACAGCGCGAGAGGCTGGTTAATTGTTCGGTCAGGCGGTTGGATGTCGCCGAAGTGGATGCTGATATCCGAGTAACGGTGCTCCAGGCTGAGCACGTTCATCGGCAGGCCCTGACGGTCCGGGTTGGTGTTGATGTAGCCGTCAAACTCGTGGAAGGGCGCGCGATGTTCGGTTGCCTCTTTCCCCTTGTACTTGAAGACGGTAATCATGCCGGTGCGGCGGTTGAGCTCCCATTTGGGGCCTTTGCCGGGTTTTGCCCAGAGGCGGGGGAGTTTGTGGATTACTAATGAGGCTAAGCCCCAGACGAGAGAGCATGGAAGTAATGCAAAAACAATAAAAAACTCTAATGAATCCCAAAAATCTCTGAGAAAGCTGGTACTTGAACCAAGCCCATCAAGCAAAGCAACCACTGCTCCTGTGAAGGCAAAAATAAAAACCCCAGCTTTTCCAAAAGTCGCCACATATATCCAGAAATGAGCCCTGGCCGCCCAAGGAGCATGCCGGTAATGCTCGTGATCGCAGCGATCATGAAAGTCTATATGCTCCAGAGGCGCTGGCTTATAACTGCCTTTGGCCTTCAATTCCGCCTTTCGTTTATTTTCCTGCTCCCAAAACCTTAAGCTTTTGGGCTCCGGCTGCATAAAACTATCCGGCACCACCTCTTGGGTATTACCCCAAGGCAAGCGTTGACCCGTCAGTCGCTTTAGCCCTGAGCGATACTTGCCTGGCGGCTGGCGCTCCAGGTTGGCAGGTGAATACGACGTTGTGGCATAGCTGGATAGGGTCATCAGCCGTTGGCTCCTGTTGCGGCATGGGTATCGGGCACGCTACCGCCATACCGATCTGAGAATCAGCAGGCAGTGGGGCGATGGCGTTGCTGTCTTCAATGCCTCGCGGGGCTTTAATTATTCAGGCCAACACTCGTTTCCGGTGTGGGCCTTTGGACCCCGCTTAGATCCCCGCCTGCGCGAGGATGACGTTATACGGGGCAGGGCGCTTCTTCTGCAGCAGCGTGGTGGCCGTGAGGCTCGACCGCGAACGGTTTAGTTGTATTCCACAAATTGCGCCATCAGATTCGGGCGGGTGAGGGTGTTGATTCTGTCCACTCGGCCGAGCATGTCGTGCTGTGCCCGCTTGAAAGTCTCATCGTCCATATCGATCCAGTAACGTGGATTCCGGCCTTTTGCTTTGTCGTGTTCAACCGTGGTTGGATCGTTTTGACGGTGTTCTTCAAACAGCGGTGCATCCGGCAGCGGGTGGCTGGTGTCCATATAGTTCTGAATAAAATCCCACAGCGCCATGGGCTGGTTGACGGTGCGGTCAGGCGGCTGGATGTCGCCGAAGTGGATGCTGATATCCGAGTAACGGTGCTCCAGGCTGAGCACGTTCATCGGCAGTCCCTGACGGTCCGGGGTGGTGTTGATATAAGCATCGAACTCATGGAAGGGCGCGCGATGTTCGGTTGCCTCTTTCCCCTTGTACTTGAAGACGGTAATCATGCCGGTGCGGCGGTTGAGCTCCCATTTGGGGCCTTTGCCTGGTCTTGCCCAGAGGCGGGGGAGTTTGTGGATGACTAGGGAAGCTGTCATCCAGACAACAAAACAAGGGAGGATCGTTGCGTAGAGCATAGAGCTGAACGAATCGAGGAAAGTATGCACGTAGTCTTGTTGCATTATGGATGCTTCAAACAAAGCAACACAAACACTCAAAAAAAGAAAAATGAAAAATCCAACTTTCCCAAAAGGGTGCAAAAAAAGCCAAAATTGTGAGCGCTTGGCCCAAGGCGCATGGCGGTAGTGCTCATGGTCGCAGCGATCATGAAAATCAATTTTTTCCATCGGCTTAGGTTGGTACGTACCTTTAGCTTTCAATTCCGCCCTGCGTTTGTATTCCTGTTCCCAGAACCGTAACCTCTCTGGCTCGGGCCGCATAAAGGTCTCTGGCACTACTTCTTGGGCATTGCCCCAAGGCAGGCGCTGACCAGTCAGCCGCTTTAATCCTGAGCGAGACTTGCCCGGTGGCTGGCGCTGCAGTTTGACGGGTGAGTAGGATGTTGTGGCATAGTTGGATAGGGTCATCAGCCGTTGGCTCCTGTGGCGGCATGGGTTTCTTGATCAGCCCACAGTGGTCGGTTGGTTCTTCTAAAGTCAGCACTGGTTTCTTGCTCCATGTTGATTGGAGTGGCCTTGGGCGGAAGTGCTGGGAATACCCAGGTCTTGTTCTTTTGCTCGTCTTTAAGCCTGAACTGCGCCCTTACCTCCCAGTAGTACTGGTCACCATTCTGAAAAGAGTGGCTATTCGGCGTGCTCGCCGGTGTATTGACATAGAGCACATGAGAATCGGAGGTGACGTGTTGCAAGACAGGCGTGCTACGGTCCGGTTGATCCCTGCGTCTTACCCTGTAACCGAGGCCGTGATTGCTTGGTTGATACCGGATTTCATTACGCACCAGCAGACATTCAACAATACTGTTCTCGCTTTCCAGTTCGGAAAACATGCCACTGACATTGGAGCGCACAGTTATTCGAGTATTGGCACGCTTTTTACGTGCTTGTTCAGAGGATGAGCCATTATCAATCATTGTTGGATCAAAGTCCGGGTTGTCTTCTACCTTAATGCTGACGCCTGTAAGCAAGCCCACTAAGCGGTAGAGTGCCTCGTCAGGATCCTCCAGATGGCGCGAGCTTGAGCCTGCCCAAGGCATTGCATCCGCCCGAGCACGCTCAGCGTTGCTGAATCCCCCTTCTCTACTAAAGATGCTACCGGCCAGCCAGTCTTCAAAGGCTGTATTACTGAAGCGTGCCACGATCAAGGCCCCTCCAATAATCAAGGTAACGGCAATAACGCCCATCGGACCAAAGAGCGCAGAGCCAGCAAACAGAGGAGCAGCAGCACCTATCAGACCACCTATAGCCGTGATGGAATGGCCCCAGACAGCATTGTCGGACCAGCGCGCTGAGTGGATTGCGTCAGATATACTCAAACCGGAAAACAACAAGCCTGCAAATATCTGACCTAGCAGGCGTACGGAGACCTCCCTAGTTATGTGGGCGGCGAGTCTCATACCCACGATTGACTCAAGGCGCCCTTGGGAAACAGTGACTAAGGGCCTTCCCGCTGCGCTTAAAATTGATTGATTTCCTGCCGCTTTACTTACCAAAACTTCTAGAGCGATTGCAAGGTCAAGGCCAGCTCCAGCAACACCAATTCGAGCTCTTAAGCTACCGTTTTCTGAAGCTTTTGTTTCAAACTCTTCCACAGCTACCTGCACATTCCACGTCTCCATCATCAGCACGAGAGCAGAGAACGGCCTGCTGTTCAAGGCCCTGTGTGCCCGGCCTTCCTGCCGTTGTTGAACGTTGCTATTGGCACGCTGCAGAGCTCCGCCTATTTGCTCAGAATTTGCCCGTGAGGCGAGCAGTGCCGAGCTAGCCGCCGCCTCGCAGTTTGCGGTTTGACTGAGCTCTTGCAGAATACGAGTGGTTTCGCTATCGACTGGCAGAGAGAAAAAGATTCCTGTCTCTGGCACTATTCGCCTACCAGGGCCCTGCGCCGCGCGCCGATCAGTTGTAGCAAGGCGGTTGCCCGCACCATCCAGGTACTTACCGAATAACTTCTCTTCAACAACTCTGCGGTCAACCTCTGGTAGCTCTTCAAGACCTATCAGATAGCGCCGGTTGCCGCTATTTTTGCCTGCTTCGACAAAATGCGCGCCTTCATACGCCAGAGGCATGGTTTGGCGTAAATGCTCTCCAGTCAAGGTAAACAACCGCGTATCTACTCTTGATGTTACATGTTGGCCCAGGTCTGTTCTGAGTCGGCTCTGGTCTTGACGGATTTGCTCCGCATTGGCTCGGTTAGCAGCTACTGTCTGGTTGCTGCTGCCGAGCTGGTGGGCGATATTTGCGGCGCGGTTCTCGGCGGCTTTGACTGAGCTACTCAATATTTCACCGATCTTGGTAAGCACTGCCATGCCCGCTTTGAAGCGTTTGTGGGCGGTGAAACTATCCTGCAGCTCGCCGCTTGCCATCAGCGCCGCCAAGGTCATGCCATCCAGCGTTTCGCTCTCTTCGTCTGGTGCATCCATGTCTTCCAGGTGGGCCAGTGCCGTTGCCCTGAAGCGTCCGTCGCCCTCATTGGGCTCCTCTTCAGGCGGCTTGATGAAGTCGACAAAGAGTTCGTCATATCTGAGTCTTGGCCAGAGCATTGTATGCAGGGGGTGGCTTTCTCTGTTGAGGATTTCCGTAAGCAGTTGCTGCCCTGGATTGCTGTTTGGGCGGTGAAGGCGGAAACCGCTTACAGCGTTATGAATGTCGTCCTTGATTGCCAGTGGGTCGAGCTGGTCTGGAGTTGAGGCAATGGAGGCCATGACGCGGACTACGAAGAACATGGCGGCAGCGTATTCAAAGTTATCCAGGCTAAGGTGGTCGGCCACGCATTGCTGGGACTGATCCAGTTTCAAGCAATTGGCGAGTGCCAGTTGGGCGCTTGCCAGTAGTTCCCAGGTATTTGCGCGCTCTACGGCGGAGGTGGCGATGTTGATTTCGCGCTTTCCGTCTTCGGTGAGTTTGCTTTGAATACTCTGGTGCAGGGGATTTCTGTTGCCACCGATACTAATGGGAACTGCCAGGTTCTGCAGTAGCAGGGCGCTGGCGTGATGGGGGTGCTCCATGGCCAGCTGTGTGCAGTACTTCAGCAATGTCTGCAGGGCGTCGATGCGTGCCTGCAGGTGGCGTAACCGGTACATGGGATCTGGTAGCAGTACCGCGTAAAGCTGGCGGTCACGTACGGCCTGAAGTGCATCGGGTTGAGCATCCTGAGCTTGCCATACGGCGATCGCGTCGGCATCGCAACCTCCGTAGCAGGTGCGCCAGGCTTCGGACTCGAAATCCGCTGGTGGTTCGCTGGTCATCCCGGTCCGCCAGGCTTCAGTCGCTTGGCGGGTGCTCTCCAGGGCTTGTTGTGGGTAGTTTCCGGTCAAATCGCACAGCATTTTCGCGGGTTGGTCTAGCAGCCATTCGTGGCCTGGCTGGCGCTGGCGTTGGGGCGCGCAAAGTCTGACCGGAAAGACGTTTGATGCCATTCGGTAGCGCGTTGCTACGGGGGATATGCGGTGGTTGTGCTGGCCGCCATGCTGGGCTTCGAGCAAGGTTAGGCCAGCGGGGGCGTCGGCCCAGCGTTGCCGCCAGAGGGATTCGCTTACCAGTAGTCTAGGCATGCTCACGCGGGGGTTGCGATAGTTCTCATGCCGTTCATAGCGTTTGAGTCGAGCTGCGCTCAGTTGTACTTCGGAAAATATCAAGTCAAGCGAGCCTGCCCAACTGCCATTCCACTGGGAGGGCAACCAGATGTCTTCCAGTGCTACGCCGGTGGCTGGGCGCTTGCCATTGGCAAAGCCGTGTTCGTTACGAAAGGATTCGACGTCTATATCGAAATAACGCGTACCTTCGTCGGTGAAGCGCACCTCTAGCTCTCTCCAGAGTTTGCCCCAAATAAACACATAGATATAGCCGCTGCGGACCAGTACGGGTATGCCAGAATTGTCTTGTTGTTTGATGCTTGGTAGGGCGGTACAGGGCACAACAGGTACGATCTGGTTCAGTTGCGCTTCGTCCTGTCGGGGGGTAGCGCGGAGGTCGGTGAGCAATGGCAGGCGTATAGGGGCACCAGAATCGCTGGCAATTTCCAGGTACAGGGTTTCGCCTGGCTGTTCTTCCCAGTCCCATATTTTCAATAGGCTGGACACGCCTTCGCCTGAGACTTCTTCATCTTCTGCTGCAGCGATGATCCCGTCGAGTGGCTGCCCTTCGGCGTCGCAGATCAACAGTCGCTGGGTGTCCGGGTGTTGTTTGCCGACAATTTCAACGATTAACTTGTCCGGCTCACAGGCCGGTCCGTTGTCGAGAATACAGACATTGCTACTCATCCGTGCTGCGCTCCTTGCACTATTGTCTGACTATCCAGCCAGGCGTTCAGCGAATTGTGGTCGGTGTGTCCGGCGGCTATGCCGGTTCTGATCCAGTCGAGTGTCTGGGCCATTGCATAACCTTTGTTGTCTGCCAGCCAGCGCCAGGCAAAGTGCTCGTAACCTTGATCTACCAAGCGTTGCAGCTGAGCGTCATTCAGGGCTAGCGGCATTGCTGATACTTTTGCGTCGGGTCGCTGCACATGTCGGAGCAGGTGCCACTGTTTGCCATCGGCGAACTCGTCAGCCCAGGTACCGCCGTACCAGGCAATCTCGTTGATGGGGCCAAGCCAGCGAGGTTGCAAAGATTCGCTACAGGTGGGTAACAGGTAGCTGGCAACCCGGGGGTCGTAGTAACGCAACAGGGCTTTACGCCCCTGTAGAAATCGCGCTTCTAGCAGGCTGCGCAGTTGCTGCAATAGCTGCGCGTGTGACGCTTGCGTGGTGATGAACAGGCCGGTAAGTGCACTGGGTGCGTTCTTCAGGCTAGTGGTCAGTCCGCTGCTGGGTGACAGGGTGAACAGTAAAGGGGACTGGCTTGCTTGGGGGGAGAAGGCTGTACCTTCAAACAGTTGCACCGGATCAGGGTTTGGCTCCAGCTCATAAAGCTTTTCCAGTAATCCTCTTTGCGGCTCGGCCAGCCAGTAGGTGTGACCTTGCAGCAGCGGCATTTGCGCCATGCGTTGATAGCTCATACCTAAGCCTAATCTCCTTTACGGCACGGGCAGTTGGCCAGGGGGCACTGCGCAGGGGTGCCGCCTTTTGGCTTTTGACACAGTTCGACAAAGGGTGTGCTATCCAGCCGTGCTTCTTTCAGTCGGAAGGCAAGGAGGCCGCCCGCCACATCACTATCCGCCGCCAACGTCTCACCCGGCAACGCAGGCGCCGCACCACTTCCCGAGCCCGGGCTGCCGCCAGAGTTGATCTTGACGCTCGGACCGACCAGCGTTACGCCGCTGGGGTCGAGCTTGACGAAGCTGCCGCCGACTTTGAAGGTGATCTCGCTGCCGGCATCCAGCACCACTTTCATGCCGCTGGAGAGGTGGATTTCCTGGCCTGCTTCGACGAATTGGCCGGTGCCGAGCTTGACGTGTTGGTTGTTGGCGACAGTTAGGTGGTCGTCTGCTTTGATCTCGGTCTTTCTGTCTGCGTGGGTGGTGTGGTGCTCTTCGGCCATTAACTCCGTGTAGCTGTTGGCTTCGACGCGGTCATGGCGTTCATTGCCTACGCGGATCTTCTGGTCGTTTTCGATATTCTCATCCCAGTCGCGCTGGGCGTGCAGGTAGATTTGCTCTTCGCCTTTCTTGTCTTCAATACGTAATTCGTTGTAGCCATCGCCGCCGCCACCTGGGGCGGTGCTCAGGGTTTTGAATACGCTGCGGGTTTTGTGTGTGGGTAGTTCGTAGGGTACCGGATGGGTCTTGTGGTACAGGCAGCCGGTGACCAGCGGTTGATCCGGGTCGCCTTCGAGGAAGGTGATCAGGACTTCCATGCCGATTCTGGGGATGGCGATGCCGCCGTACTGGTTGCCGGCCCAACTGGAGGAGACTCTCAGCCAACAGCTAGTCTGGTCGTTGCCCTGGCCTTCGCGATCCCAGTGGAACTGCACCTTGATGCGACCGTATTGATCGCAGTGAATCTCTTCGCCTTCCGGACCGGTGACTACGGCGGTTTGGCTGCCGAGGACTTTGGGTTTGGGATGGACGAGTTGGGGTCTGAAGGGCACATCCCAGGGTGTGGCGGTGAACTGGTTGCGGTAGCCCTGGGTAAAGCCATCTGATGCTTTGACGTCGCTGGTAACCGACTCTTCCAGTACCTGCGGTTGTTTGCCTTCGTGGTGCAGACTGGTGATCAACCACAGATCGTTCCAGTCGGTTCTGGGGTGTTCGGACAGGGTCAGAAAGTGGCCGCTGATCAGGTTGGGTACATCGCTCTTACCTTCGGCTAAGCGGTAGTCACTGCGATGGCGTTCCAAGCTGCGTTTGGCCAGGTGTTTGCCGCGGGCGCGTTCAGTAAAGAGGCCGGGATAGTCGTAGTCTTCCAGATCCGGTAGCGGTGCTGGGGGCTGATCACCTTCTACGGGCTGCTCGGTCTTGTGTGCGGCTTCCATCAACAGGTGCGGCTTTTCGAAGTCGTAATCCCGGCGGGTGACGCGGCTGGGGCGGGTTTCGACGCGCATGGCGAAGCGCTTGATTACGGGCTCGTCGGCGACCAGGCCGCTGTCTTGGGTATAAGCCGTAGGTCGGTCCAGTTTGGGGAAGCCGGTCTGGTCGTCGCCGAATACCAAAAGATGGTTATCGGTGCTGTGTTCGAAGTGGTAGTGAATGCCTTCTTCTTCGCACAGGCGCTGGATAAAGTGCAGGTCGGTTTCATCGTACTGGGTGCAGTAGATGCGCTGTGGGTAGTCGCTGTTGAGCTGGAAGCGGTAGGTGTCTGCCTGAATGCCGTGGTCGTTCAATACCCGGGCGATGATCTGCGGCACCGTGAGGTGCTGGAAAATACGCTGGTTGGTGCGGTGGCCCAGGTAAAACAGATGCGGGACCAGATCGATATGGTAGCGCGTCAGGCGCTTGCCGGCATCGCCCTGGGCGACGCGGTGGATCAGGCCGTGTATGCCTTTGCCCTGGCCTGCGCAGCTGAAGAAGGCCGGCTGCTGCAGCAGGCTGTCAATATCCAAGTCCGGGCGTTCGCTGACCAGCTCCAGTTGGAAATGATAGGGCTGGCTGATGTGCTCGACGCCTTCGAAGGACAGGACCTTGAAGTCGTGGCTGAGGCCGGGAATATCGAGGGTGAAGTGGGCCTGGTTGGCGGCGGCGAACATCCGATGTTCCTTGTGGGCAAATAGGTACTGGTGTGACTGAAAGCGCGATGGCCGGTTGGGGCGCGCGCAGATTATCGCAGATTGGGGAGGTGATTTATGTGAGCCAGTCGGCAAAACGAGGTGCCAAGACTGGATGAAAGGCTAATAAGATCAATGGGATATGTGCGCAAGATGTTGCGCAGATGGGTGGGGCGGTAGGTCAAGGTCAAAATGGATTCCCGCTTTCGCGGGAATGACGGGGTAGCTGGGAGGGTGGTGTTACTGGTTCAGTTGTTCAGGGTAGTACCCAGTCCGCTTGGATTCCCGCCTGCGCGGGAATGACGAAGGTTAGTAGGTTGGTTGCGTGGCTGGGTCGATAAACCGCGTTATTCGGTCCCCACAGGGTCGTCATCCTCGCGAACGCGGGGATCCATTCGGCTTTTCGTTTAGGTATGCGGGTATGTGCCAACTGCGATAGCGCTTGGATTCCTGCCTGCGCGGGAATGACGAAGGTTAGTAGGCTGGTTGCGTGGCTGGGTTGATAAACCGCTTTGTCCGGTCCCCACTGGGTCGTCATCCTCGCGAAGGCGGGGATCCATTGGGGGGTTCGGCTTGGTATGGAGCGGGTGCCAGAGGCGAATCCGCTTGGATTCCCGCCTCCGCGGGAATGACGGTTGCTGGGCGGCTGTGGCTTGACCGATAAACTGATTTATCGGATCGCTACTCGATCGTCATACCCGCGTACGCGGGGACCCAGTGTTGGCTTATTCCACCGTAACCGATTTCGCCAGGTTGCGTGGCTTGTCTACGTCAGTGCCTTTAACCAGGGCAACGTGGTAGCTGAGCAGCTGCAAAGGGATGGTGTACAGGATCGGGGAGATGCAATCTTCCACGAAGGGCAGGCAGATGATTTCGTGGTTGCTGTCTTCGCTTTGATCGATGGTTTCGCAGGCAAAGGTGATCAGTTGGCCGCCACGGGCGCGGACTTCTTCGAGGTTGGACTTGAGCTTTTCCAGCAGCGCATCGCTGGGGGCGACGCTGACGACGGGCATGTCTTCATCTACCAGGGCCAGTGGGCCGTGCTTGAGTTCGCCAGCGGCATAAGCTTCTGCGTGTATATAGCTGATTTCCTTGAGCTTTAGCGCGCCTTCCATAGCAATGGGATAATGCGTGCCACGGCCAAGGAACAGGGCGTGGTGCTTGTTGGCGAAGCGTTCTGCCAGGGTAGTGATGCGCGGCTCCAAGGAGAGTGCCTGATCGATAATCGCGGGCAGGTTCTTGAGCGCTCTGACGTTGGCGGCGATTTGTTCAGCGGGTTTGCCCCGTACCTGGGCCAGTGCGGTGGTCAGCCATAACAGTGCCACCAGTTGGGTCGTGAAGGCCTTGGTTGAGGCAACGCCGATTTCCGGACCGGCATGGGTCAGCAGGCGCCAGTCGGCTTCGCGCACCAGTGAACTGCCGGCAACGTTACAGATGGCCAGCGTGGCAAGGTAGCCCTGATCCTTGGCGAAGCGCAGTGCGGCCAGGGTGTCGGCGGTTTCGCCGGACTGGGAGATGGTGATCAGCAGGGTGTTGGCCGGAACGACGACGGTGCGGTAACGGTATTCACTGGCCACTTCCACGCTGCAGGGAATGCCGGCCTGGTCTTCAATCCAGTAGCGGGCGACGAGACCTGCGTGATAGCTGGTGCCGCAGGCGACGATATGGATGTTGGCAATGTCTGCCAGACGGGTTTCGGCATCCGGCCCGAGGATCGCGGTGAGTACGTGATCGTCACCAACGATACCGGCCAGCGTGTCGCGAATGGCCTGGGGCTGCTCGAAGATCTCCTTGAGCATATAGTGCCGGTATTCGCCTTTTTCCAGGCTATGGGCGGCGTGTTCGTAGCGGGTCAGGGGGCGGTCAACGCTCTTGTTCTGGCGGTCCCAGATTTCACAGGTGTTGATGGTCAGGCGGGCATGGTCGCCTTCTTCCAGATAGCGGAAGCGATCGGTGACCTGCAGCAGCGCCAGCGGGTCTGAGCCGATATAGTGCTCGTCACTGCCTTCGCCAATCACTAGCGGGCTGCCCATACGTGCGCAATAGAGGGTGTCTGGCTGGTCTTCGTGCATCAGCGCCAGGGCGTAAGCGCCGTGCAGTTCGCCGAGGGCGGTGCGGAAGGCGTCGAGCAGGTCGTGGCTCTGACTGTAATGATGGGCAATCAGATGCGCGACGACTTCGGTGTCGGTTTCCGAGGTGAACTGGTAGCCAAGCTCGATCAGTTTTTTGCGCAGCGGGCTGTGGTTTTCGATAATCCCGTTATGCACGATTGCCAGCTTGCCGGACATGTGTGGGTGGGCATTGTGCTCTGCCGGTTTGCCGTGGGTGGCCCAGCGGGTGTGGGCGATACCCAGGTGACCAATGGCCGGGTCGGCCTTCAGCGCATTCTGCAACTCCACTACCTTGCCAACCGCGCGGACTCGGTGGATGCCGTTGCCCTCTGCCAGCACGGCGACACCGGCCGAATCGTAACCCCGGTACTCAAGACGCAACAGACCTTCAATCAGAATGGGGGTGATATTGCGCTGGGCGACGGCGCCGACGATTCCGCACATGGTGTTGTCCTTGGGGTTGGTAGCAAAGGGTCGCAGTTTAGCACTTTCGCTGGGGTTTGCAGTGTGGTGGGTTGTTGATATGGCCAGCTTTAAGGTCAAGGTGGATTCCCGCGTTCGCGGGAATGACGGGGGTGGGGGCTGGAATGGCGCAGTGGGTGGTAGGAATAACGGGAGTTGGGCTGGAGCACAAGGCAGGCAGGGGAAGTGCGCTCTCTTGCCGTCATCCTCGCGAAGGCGGGGATCCATTGTGCTTTTCGTGTGGGCAGGTGGTTGCGGTTGGCTGCGAAACCGCTTGGATTCCCGCCTGCGCGGGAATGACGGGTGAGCGGGGATGTTGGGGATATTAGATTGCTGCTGCGGTTTGGCTGGTAGACCCTATTCTCTCAGGATCGTCATCTCCGCGAACGCGGGGATCCATTTGGCTTTTCGTGTGGGTAGGTGGTTGCGGTTGGCTGCGAAACCGCTTGGATTCCCGCCTGCGCGGGAATGACGGGTGAGTGGGGATGACGGGGATATTAGGCTGCTGCTGCGGTTTGGCTGGTAGGCCCTTCTCTCCCAGGATCGTCATCCTCGCGAAGGCGGGGATCCATTTGGCTTTTCGAGTGGGTAGGAGGTTGCGTTTGGCTGCGAAACCGCTTGGATTCCCGCTCGCGCGGGAATGACGGGGGATGGGAGCGGGCGGGCGAGCTTGTTGGCGTCTTGCTCGCGTCCTGCCCCCTTTTTTGCCTCAGCGCTTGTTAAACCGCTCCACCAATGCCGCCTGCTGCGCTGCGGTGTTGGCCAGCTCATTACTGAGCACTGCGCTGCGTTGTGCCTGGGTGGCGGTGGTGTCGGCCAGGCCGGAGATGTTGTTGACGTTGCGGTTGATCTCCTCAGCCACGGCACTTTGTTCTTCAGCTGCGCTGGCGATCTGACCGGTCATGTCGTTGATGCGCTCGATTGCGGCGCGAATACCGTCCAGCGCTTCGTCCGCTTCTATTACCTGCGCTACCCCGCGGTCAGCCTGCTCATGGCCTGCGCGCATGGTGTCCACCGCACGTTTGGCGGCGGTTTGCAGGTTGCCGATCAGGCCATGAATCTGTTCAGTTGACACGGCGGTGCGGCTGGCCAGGGCGCGTACTTCGTCGGCGACCACGGCGAACCCGCGACCTTGCTCACCGGCACGGGCCGCTTCAATAGCGGCGTTCAGGGCGAGCAGGTTGGTCTGGTCGGCGATGCTTTTGATCACATCTACAACCTTGCCGATTTCTTGAGCGTCGCTTGCCAGCTGCGAGGATACCGTGGCGGCTGAGCTGACCGAGGCGGAGAGAATCTCGATGGCTTCACGGGTTTTGCTGGCGACGGCTTTGCCGTGTGCCGACAGCTCGTTGGCTTCGCGGGTAGCTTCGGCGGTGCGCTGTACGTTACCGGAGACCTCTTGCGTAGCCGCGGCCATTTCGTTGATGGCGGTAGCGACCATGTCGGTCTCGGTGCGTTGCCGGCTCAAGCCGTCGTGGCTGCGGGTGGCCAGTTGGCTGGCTTCGTTGGCTTGGGCCTTGAGCTGTTCAGCGCTGTCGAGCACGCGCGTCAGGCATGTTTGCAGGCGTGCTTGCTGGCTTAACAGCGCCATTTCGATCTGGCCCATGACGCCTTGTTGCGAGGTGTACATGGTAGCCAGCAGGGGATCGTTGATACTGTTGTCTGCAACTTTGAGAATGCCTTGCAGGCCCTGGTCGTAAAAGGCCTTAAGGGCGAAGCCGGCGGGCAGGGCGACGGCGGCAGCCAACGCTATTCCCCAGCCTTCAAGGAACATCCCGGCGACAGCGCCGCCCGCAGCAATAGCCACGACAGGCAGAACGTCCTTGATGATATTGCCCCAGTCCATGCCAACGGCTTTTTTGCCCTTGTTGAGGCGAGCATAAAGCGCTTCCGCTCGGGTGACCTGAGCTTTGCTGGTTTGTACTCTGACTGATTCATAGCCAACGGCCCGACCGTTTTCCCAGATCGGTGTTACAAAGGCATTAACCCAATAATGATCACCATTTTTGCAACGATTCTTGACTATGCCCATCCAACTCTTGCCACCCTGCAAATAACTCCACATGTGCGCAAACACGGCTGAAGGGGTATCAGGATGGCGGACCATGTTATGCGGGCTGCCGATCAACTCGTCACGCTGAAAGCCGCTGACGGCGACGAAAGCATCATTGCAATAGATGATGGTGCCTTTAAGGTCGGTTGTGGAGATCAGCCGTTGTTCGGCATCAAAGGTTCGTTCCCGCTGGGTAACAGGCTGATTATTGCGCATGGCTGGTTCCGTTTTATTGTGAGGCCGCGAAAGTCCTGTTGGGCTTTTGGGCTGGCTAGGCTTTATATCGGCCTTCAATCCGTTTTCTTGAATGAAGGTTGCGGTATCTGGCACGGCCAATTAGGGTGGAGTATAGCTATATGATAAGCGGCAGCCAGTCGCCTGCTGATAAAGGAGATAATTATGTCTGATGTGAACAGTCTGGGTACGCTCAGCACCTTGAAAGTGGGCGAGCAGGGATATGCCTATCATTCCCTGCCCAAGGCCGCAGAACAGCTAGGTGACCTGGGCCGCCTGCCGATGTCACTGAAAGTGCTGCTGGAAAACCTGCTGCGCCATGAGGACGGCAAAACAGTTACCCGCGACGATATTCAGGCGATGGCCGATTGGCTGAAGAACAAACGCTCTGATCGGGAAATTCAGTACCGCCCGGCGCGAGTGCTGATGCAGGATTTCACCGGTGTGCCGGCCGTAGTGGATCTGGCCGCGATGCGCGATGCCGTGGCCCGCGCAGGTGGCGATCCGCAGCGTATCAACCCCCTATCTCCGGTGGATCTGGTGATCGACCACTCGGTGATGGTCGATCATTTCGCCGATGACAGCGCCTTCAACGACAACGTTGCCATCGAAATGCAGCGCAATGGCGAGCGTTACGAGTTTCTGCGCTGGGGCCAGAAGGCCTTTCATAATTTCCGTGTGGTGCCGCCTGGAACGGGCATCTGCCACCAGGTAAACCTCGAGTATCTGTCGCAAAGTATCTGGGCCGAGGAGAAGGACGGCAAGCATTGGGCCTACCCCGACACCCTGGTGGGCACTGATTCGCACACCACGATGGTCAATGGTCTAGGTGTGTTGGGTTGGGGTGTGGGCGGCATCGAGGCTGAGGCCGCTATGCTTGGCCAACCTGTATCGATGCTGATCCCGGAGGTGGTGGGTTTCAAGCTGACCGGCAAGCTACGCGAGGGCATGACTGCCACTGACTTGGTGCTTACCGTAACGCAGATGCTGCGCAGCAAGGGCGTGGTCGGCAAGTTTGTTGAGTTCTACGGTGATGGCCTGGCTGATCTGCCGCTGGCCGATCGCGCGACCATTGCCAATATGGCGCCGGAATACGGTGCTACCTGCGGCTTTTTCCCGGTCGATGACGAAACCTTGCGCTACCTGCGTCTGACCGGCCGGCCGGACGACGTGGTCGCACGGGTCGAGGCGTACAGCAAGGCGCAAGGCCTGTGGCGTGAGGCGGGGCATGAGCCCGAGTTCACCGACAGCATGCATCTGGATATGAATGAAGTGGAGGCTAGCCTGGCAGGGCCGCGTCGCCCGCAGGATCGCGTCGCGCTGGGGGATGTGCACAAGGCTTTTGATGAGCTGCTCGGCCTGCAGATTCGCCCGGCTGATAACGAACAGTCCAGGTTGGAAGGCGAGGGCGGTGGTGGCACTGCGGTAGGTTCCACCAGCGAAGACGCCGTGGTGCAGATCGACGGCCAGGATCATGTACTCAGCCATGGCGCAGTGGTGATCGCGGCCATCACGTCATGCACCAACACCTCCAACCCCAGCGTGATGATGGCAGCGGGTCTGGTAGCGAAAAAAGCAGTGGAGCGTGGCCTGCAGCGCAAGCCCTGGGTCAAGTCGTCACTTGCGCCAGGCTCCAAGGTGGTCACCGATTATCTGCTCAAGGCGGGTTTGACCGAGTATCTGGATGAACTGGGCTTCAATCTGGTGGGCTACGGTTGCACTACGTGCATCGGCAACTCCGGGCCCTTGCCAGAGGTCATCGCCAAGGCGGTTAATGACCATGATCTGGTGGTGTCTTCGGTACTGTCGGGTAACCGCAACTTTGAAGGCCGCGTGCATCAGCAGGTCAAGGCCAACTGGCTGGCGTCGCCGCCGTTGGTAGTGGCCTACGCACTGGCCGGCAATACGCGGATGAACTTGACTGAAGAGCCCCTGGGCTTAGATCGGGACAACAAGCCGGTGTTCCTGCGTGACCTGTGGCCGACCAATGCAGAGATCGCCGAGGCGGTGGCCCTGGTGGAAGACAGCATGTTCCGCGAGCGTTATGCCGACGTGTTTACCGGCGACGAGCATTGGCAGTCCATTCCGGTCGCTGAGGGCGCGACCTACGCCTGGAAGGACGACTCCACCTATGTGAAGAATCCGCCCTATTTCGAGCAGATCGACCAGCCCATTCAGGCGCTCAAGCCGGTCCATCAGGCTAACGTGCTGGCCGTATTCGGTGATTCAATCACCACAGACCATATCTCCCCAGCGGGCAATATCAAGGCCAGCTCGCCTGCAGGTGAGTATCTGCAGAGCCTGGGCGTCCATCCCGAGGACTTCAATTCCTACGGTTCGCGTCGGGGTAACCATGAGGTGATGATGCGCGGTACCTTCGCCAATATCCGTATTCGTAACCGGATGCTGGGCGGAGAAGAGGGTGGTGAAACCGTGCATGTGCCCAGTGGCGAGCGGATGGCGATTTATGATGCCGCCATGCGTTACCAGCAGGATGCAACGCCGCTCGTGGTGTTGGCAGGCAAGGAATACGGCACCGGCTCCAGCCGCGACTGGGCGGCCAAGGGTACCAATCTGCTGGGGATCAAGGCGGTTATCGCGGAGAGCTTTGAGCGGATCCACCGTTCCAACCTGGTGGGAATGGGCGTTCTTCCGCTGCAGTTTGTTGACGGACAGAACGTGGGCGGCTTGATGTTGGACGGGCACGAGGTGCTGGATATCGAGGGCATCGACGACAACCTGCGGCCTGGGCAAACCTTGGACGTGACCGCGACGCGGCCTGATGGCGAGAAAGTCAGCTTCAAGGTGCTGTGCCGGATTGATACCGGCAATGAGATTGATTACTTCAAGGCCGGTGGGATTCTGCACTTTGTCTTGCGGGAATTGATCGCAGAGGGGTAAGGCAGGGTGTTTCAAGGCTGGCGGCTGATCTCGGCCGCCAGCCTGGACTCAAAAGCCAAATGGATCCCCGCGTTCGCGAGGATGACGGTGCTTTGGGTACGGGCTACTGGCTTTGGCTACCGTGCTGCTCAATGCCATAAGTTCCAAACCCCCAGCCCCAGCCTCAGGCCAACGCCAACACCCAGCCCCAGCCCCAGCCCCAGCCCAACTCCAACCCCCAGCCAACACCGGCTTCCAACTAACCCCGTCATTCCCGCGAAAGCGGGAATCCATTTTGACTTTCCGGTTTTGAAACCGCGAGCACCTACGCATTCACTCCTCGGCTCCCTCCGGCTCAATCCTGTAAAGCCCATTGTCCATATCAGAGCTGAAATACACGGTCCCATCAGCATCCACGGCCACACCCGTCGGAATACCACTAGGCGGCATGCCTGGGCCGGCGGGGAAGCCGATGGGCAGGTTATCCGCCAATGTCGTCCGCTCACCGGTTTCGATATTCAAAGCGATCAGCCGCTTGGCCGCCGTTTCTGCAATCACGAAGTCACCATTGGCCATCTGCGCCAGACCTTCAGGCATCAGCAGGCCTTCGGCAACCCGCTCGACTTCACCTGTCTCGGGGTCCACACGCGTCAGAAAGCCGGCCGCTTCGGTCAGGTAGATCTGCCCATCCTTGCCGAGGATCATCTGAACCGGGCCCTGCAGGCCATCGGCCAATATGCGCTTATTGTCCATCGCCTCGCCGCTGAGATGTACGAGCTTGCCTGTCGCTAGTTCGCTGACCACAATGCTACCGTCAGGTAGTTCAATGGCATCGGAAGGCGCGTTCAAACCGTGAATCAGTCGGATGGTGCTGTAATCGTTGCGGTCAAGAATGTGTAGGGTGCCGGTGGAAAAGCTGGTCAGCAGTAGACGTGTTTTTCCCAGGCCCACGGCGATGGGGTACTCGACATCCGATCCATGCGCGCGGCGGATATCATGTACTTCGCCGGTGGTGGTATTGACCGAGCGAAAGGCGAAGACATCACTCACGTAGAGCGTCTTGCCATCATCGGCCAATGCAATGCCGGCAGGGACAGCCAGTTCGCCCTGAATTATCACCCGCTCGTCTCCCGTCTTGGGGTCGATCTCGGAGATGGCGTTGTCGGCCATATTAGATACATAGATGCGGTCTTGTGAGTCGATGGCCAGGTTGTCCAGCGAGGTGGCAAGCTGAGCGACCAGCGCGGTATCGCCGCTCGCCGTGTCGATCCGGATCAATTGCCCCTTCAAGGTATCGACGGCATACAGCTGGCCCTTGGAGTCGAAGTTGACCGCTGCGGGGGTACCAAAGCCTTCGGCGACGGTCTGCATATCGCCATCGGCCGGGTTGATTTTCACTACCAGTCCCTTGAACCACAGCGGCCCATAAATCCAGCCATCTGCGCCCACCTCAAAGCCGTTGAAACCGCCCATGTCCTGCTTGATCAGGCGCGGCTCGGCGTCACCCTTGATGTCAACTTCCCACAACGCATCGCCTAGAAACACCTGGCTGGCGAACAGTTGGCCGGTTTGCTGGTTGAAGGCGATGGAGTTGATGCCGGGCTTGTCTTCTGCGAGTACGCGGATGGGGGCGTCATCATTTTCACGGTACAGCACCTGCCCGGAGTAGAACCCGGTCCAGGCCATTTCCCCTTTGGGGCCTATGGCGATGTCGTCGGCCTGACCTTGGTCGGGGCCGATAAAGGTAGTGACTTCACCGGTGGCCGGGTCTATTTGGTAAATGCTGTTGCCGACGACACTTCCAGCCAGCAGGCGGCCTTGCCGATCAACGGCTAGGCCGTGGACACCTTTGAAGGCGGAGGGCTCTACGACTATTTGAGGTGCGGAATAAGACGCGGCGAGGATGCTGGAAGAGAGCAGGCTGGAGAGCAGAACGGCGGGTAAGCGCAGTTTCATGGGGCTTCCTTGTTGTTAGTGTAATTGCTCTATCTTAGCCGTGATTTTCAGATGGGGCGGGTTTTATGGGTGGGGTTGATGATGGGTGATAGGTTGGATTGGAGGCTTGCTGGTGGAGCGAAAAAGGTCAAAATGGATTCCCGCTTTCGCGGGAATGGGTCTGTTAGCGGGCTCGGAGTGAAAGCGGTGAGTTCGGGTGTGAATTTGCTGGGCGTTCGGTATGGCGCAATAGCCAGTCTTGATACCCCTTGGCCCACAGCACCGTCATCCTCGCGAACGCGGGGATCCATTTGGATTCTCGTCAGGCTGAGAAGATGGAGTGAGCCGCGAGACCGTTTGGATTCCCGCCTGCGCGGGAATGACGGGTATGGGGGGGTGGGCTGGAAGTGTGAATTTGGTGGGCACAGGGAAACGGGATAGCTAATGTTGATACCCTGCACCCAAAGCACCGTCATCCTCGCGAACGCGCACTGCTGTCCGGAATAAATTCATAGCGGCAACGCCCCCTGAATCCGCTGCAGTTCCAGTCGTTGTCGTTGCCTTCGGCACAAGAGTTCATGGTCTGTTTCTTTACGCTGAAACAGACCTGCT
>Ga0163215_101114_pt1 | contig 20880 bp, 15 predicted proteins | sample SynspAceP_FD_185934 | JGI IMG/M metagenome (GOLD analysis project Ga0163215, IMG submission 185934) | Saline lake microbial communities from Ace Lake in Antarctica - Synechococcus sp. Ace-P (Hybrid Assembly) | ecosystem: Environmental > Aquatic > Non-marine Saline and Alkaline > Saline | place... | reverse complement strand
TGGCATCATCTGATGTCGTGCCATCTGAGACCGTAAAGGCAAACGGTACATCGTCAGCATTGAGATCAGCTGTTGGTGCAAAGGTCCAGGTGCCATCGCCATTATCAGTGAGGGAGCCATACTCTGCGTCCACACTGACATCTGTGACAGACAGATCATCGCCATCAATGTCTGAGGCGTTGGCGAGCAAAGCTTCTTCCGTAATGATGAAGCTTGTGTCTTCCTGAGTTGCGCCGAGATCCACATCATCGGCAACCGGTCCATCGTTGACCTCGGTGATGTCCAACACGGCAGTGGCATCATCTGATGTCGTGCCATCTGAGACCGTAAAGGCAAACGGTACATCGTCAGCATTGAGATCAGCTGTTGGTGCAAAGGTCCAGGTGCCATCGCCATTATCAGTGAGGGAGCCATACTCTGCGTCCACACTGACATCTGTGACTGACAGATCATCGCCATCAATGTCTGAGGCGTTGGCGAGCAAAGCTTCTTCCGTAATGATGAAGCTTGTGTCTTCCTGAGTTGCGCCGAGATCCACATCATCGGCAACCGGTCCATCGTTGACTTCAGTGATGTCCAGCACTGCCGTTGCATCGTCAGTCGTCGTTCCGTCGGAAACGGTAAAGGCAAACGGCACATCATCTGCATTGAGATCAGCTGTTGGTGCAAAGGTCCAGGTGCCATCACCATTGTCGGTGAGGGAGCCATATTCTGCATCAACACTGACATCTGTGACTGACAGATCATCGCCATCTATGTCGGAGGCATTGGCCAGCAGTGCTTCTTCAGTAATGATGAAACTTGTGTCTTCAGCCGTTGCGCCGAGATCGACATTATCCGCAACAGGGCCATCGTTTACTTCCGTGATATCCAGCACGGCTGTCGCATCATCACTTGTGGTGCCATCAGAGACCGTAAAGGCAAACGGGACATCATCTGCATTGAGATCAGCTGTTGGCGCAAACGTCCAGGTTCCATCGCCATTATCGGTGAGAGAGCCATACTCTGCGTCGACGCTGACATCTGTGACTGACAAATCATCGCCATCTATGTCAGAGGCGTTGGCGAGCAAAGCTTCTTCCGTAATGATAAAGCTTGTGTCTTCGGCCGTTGCGCCGAGATCTAGGTCATCAACGATAGGGCCGTCATTCACCTCAGTGATATCCAGCACAGCTGTTGCATCGTCTGTGGTTGTTCCATCTGAGACGGTGAAGGCAAACGGTACATCATCTGCATTGAGGTCAGCCGTTGGTGCAAAGGTCCAGGTTCCGTCTTCATTATCAGTAAGAGTGCCATACTCCGCTGATACTGAGACATCCGTCACAGAGAGCTCATCGCCATCAATGTCCGAGGCATTGGCGAGTAACGCTTCTTCGGTGATGATGAAGCTTGTGTCTTCAGCCGTCGCGCCAAGATCCACATCATCAGCAACCGGACCGTCATTGACTTCGGTGATGTCCAGAACTGCTGTTGCATCATCGCTTGTGGTGCCATCTGACACGGTGAATGCAAACGGCACATCATCAGCATTGAGATCTGATGTTGGTGCAAAGGTCCATGTTCCATCGCCATTATCGGTGAGAGAGCCATACTCTGCGTCGACGCTGACATCTGTAACTGACAGATCATCGCCATCAATGTCTGAGGCATTCGCGAGTAGCGCTTCTTCAGTAATGATGAATCTTGTGTCTTCCTGGGTGGCACCAAGATCCACGTCATCCGCAACCGGACCATCGTTGACTGCTGCAACGCGTACAATTCCACTGCCGGGAATCGTGACTTCGCCATCGCTTACCGTGAATGCAATTTCTATATCGCCATTGAAGTCCGGGTCTGGCGTGAATGTCCACGTGCCATCGCCGTTATCCTGGATCTCGCCACCACTGACTGTCAGATCAGCCGCAGTTAAAACATCGCCATCTGCATCCTCATAGGTTGCGAGCAGCATATCCTGTGTGATCAGCTTTGAAGTGTCTTCGTCCGTGGTCGTCCCGAACAGGTCCAGTTCTACCGGTGCATTGTTTTCTTCTGGAACAGAGCCTGCACCGCCACTGCTTTGTGTACTGCCGTTAGCAGAGGGGGCGGTAGCCGCAGTCGTCGCAACTGTCTCATCCGTATTGTAAGGGTCTGTGACGGCAGGTGTGAAAGATCGCTCCGATGATGATCCTGTTTCGTCACCTGACGCAAATTTGCCGGTACTTCCATTGCCAGCATTATCAGCGGTGGAACCCGGAGTGCTATCAGCCGAATTCTCGGGCGTATCGCCGGTGTCGGAAATTGGGTCCAGCCGCTGTTCATCAAATGCCTGTGGCGTAAACAGTGCCTCGACATCGGTTACTCCGTCAGCCAGGAAAGCCTCATGACCGTTCGCCAGATTTTCATTGCCAAAATCAACAGAATTGTCTGTCAGGACAAAATCATGCGTGTCATCGGTCAAACGGTTCGCGTTTTGCTCATTGGTGGGTGTTTGCCCATCTTTCCCATTTGCACGCTGATTGAGTGATTTTGTCGCAGTCTTAGCCATGCTTGTCCCCAGATCCCAAACGGAAAACGCAGTTTGTCAAACGCATTGAGGACAATCAGCCATAATACCGCGTTAACAAGCCCGGTAGAATTCGAAGTATCTGAACCAGGGCATTGAATTACTTCCAAATTGGTAACTAATTCCTTTTCAAACACACACAGGCTTTCACGGTTCCTTAAGGACGAACGCATAGGTTCCAAAAGCCAAATTCCGGTGTTGTTCATGTCGGGCTGTGGCGCAGATTATATCGCGAATTGTATTGAGTAGAGCGACAAGTATGGCTTTGGCTGAGAAAAAACCCAAGACAGCTTCAATTCTCTGGTCGTCCGGGTTTGAACGGTTCGGACTGGGGACAGGGCGCCATTTACGCATTGGCCCAGCGGTTGTGCTGATGTCCAGCGTCATCAATATCCTCGGCCTTTTGATGCCGCTATCAATTCTCATTGTTTACGATCGCATTGTACCGAATGCCGCTTATGAATCGCTGACCATGCTTGTGGTGATGTTGATCGCGTTTGCTGTGGTCGAAGCTGCGCTGCGCGTTTGTCGAGCGTATGTACTTGGCTGGTCAGCTGCAAAGTTTGAGTTGCAGACAACCCTGCAGGCACTGAATAAAGTTTTGACTGCCGACTATTCGTCTTTGAATTCGGTGCCACCCGTGCGCCAGGCAGAGCGTTTGAAAGCAGTGTCGCGCTATGCTGACTTCATGGGCAGTCAGTCCAGACTGGCATTGATCGATCTGCCCTATGTTGTTTTGTTTTTGACAGTGATGGCCCTCATTGGTGGTTGGCTGGCGATCGTGCCAATTGCAGTCATTGCTGTGTTTTCGGTTGTGATCCTTGTCTTGGCGGGCCGCTTTCGCCGCGTCCTGGAAGAGCGCAAAAGCCAGGACACGAAAATCTATGATTTTATCGCTGAATTGTTGACCGGAATCCATACGATCAAGGGCGCCTCCATGGAATCGCAGATGTTGCGCCGGTTCGAGCGTTTGCAAAAAGGTGGCAGCATAACGGATTTTCAATCCATAGCGGTCTCCGCACACAGCCAGACCCTCATGGGCCTGTTCGGCAACACAACGATTATCGCTATGGTCTCAACAGGTGGCTGGCTTGCTGCAACCGGCGATCTGTCCGTGGGAACTCTGGCTGCCTGTACCATGCTCGCTGGGCGCACAATTCAGCCGGTTGTCCGTGTCGCGGGCATTTGGAACGAACTACAAAGAACGGCGCTAGCCCATCAGGATATCGGAGAGCTTTTCTCCAGCGCATCGGGGCCAAAAGCAGCTCCGCAGGGACAGGGTGTGCCGGTCACCGAGAAGTCCGAACCCATTTCTCTACAAGCGCAGAACATCTCCATCGAACGCGGTGGTCGACCATTGATTGAGGCCATCAGTTTTGATCTGAAGCCCGGTCTGATTTTGGGTATTGAAGGACCCGATGGTGAAGGAAAATCTACCCTTATGCGGGTTTTGGGTGGCGATATACCGGCAACCGAGGGAACACTGCTTGCCAATGGAGAACCCGTCACTGAAGCGACACGCGAAACAAGTCGGATTGCACTCGCCAGTGCTAGTCAAGGCCTCTTCACTGGCACCATTCTTGATAATCTAACGCTTTTTGGCGGCGGTGCCTCCATCGAAAATGCTTGCTGGGCAGTAGATCTCATCGGTTTGCGCAAGTCGATTGATGCGCTGCCACTTGGCTTTGATACACCAGTTGGAAATACAGCATCAGCTGCACTTGCAAGTGGTTTCATTCAAAGAATAATTTTGGCCAGAGCTTTGGCTCAAAGGCCAAGTTTGCTGGTTCTTGATGAACCTCAGGCGTTTCTTGACAATGCTGCCGACCGTGACGTGCTGGCGGGTTTGAGGGAACTCAAAGGCAAAATGACCATTGTCATGGCAACAAACCGGCCATCTTATCTGCGGTTGGCTGACACTCGTTTGAAAGTTCAGGACGGACGATTGGTTCCTGTTCAAGGTGACGCATCTGAAGCGCCAAAGCGGATGGGGTCTGCAGCATGACGACTAAAGATTTCGACGATATGACCAAATCAGAGCTCAATGAGACACAGGTCGAATCCAATGCGGTTCACAGGAACCTGCAGTCATTGGCGAACAGTTTTGATGATGGGCTCCACCCCGCGGTAGATGTAAACACACAGCAGGCAAACATTTGGGAAGCCTGTTTGGTAGAGTTGCTGGAAGCAAGAAACTGGCCAGGTACACAGCGACGTATCATTGAGGCAAGCCCTCATCTGCTTGAAATAGCCGATCTTGATGAGATGAGAGCAGTCCTGTCTCGGCTCGACTTCCAAACCGCTCGACACAACATCAAGCTCAACAAGCTTGATCCCAATACACTACCCTGCATCGCTCTGATTGACGGAACGCCATTGGTTCTTCTGCGGTTTATCTCGGATGATAAGCTGCAAGTTTTCGATGGGCGGACTCGCGAAGAACGGGATATGGACGTCCGTGGCAAACCAGTGGAGGTTTGCCTGGTAGAGCCGACACTGGGCGCGGGGAAGTCGGCCCGCACCGAAAACTGGTTCAAGCAATCTCTTTATCAGTTTTTGAAACCAATAATGGGCGTGTTTCTTTTAACGCTGATTGCTAATATTCTGTCTTTGGCGACACCGCTTTATGTGATGTCGGTCTATGATCGGGTGGTTGGCGCCAAGGCACTCGAAACGCTATTCACCTTTCTGGGTGTTATTGTACTGATTGTCGGATTTGAAATGTTTCTGCGCACAAAGCGCAGCAATCTAATCGCCTATATCGGAGCCCGGTTTCACAATATTCTCAGCAATCAGGCGCTGAAGCAGGTTCTGGGGCTTCCCGTACCCATGCTGGAAAATTCCAGTATTTCGTCGCAGTTGGCGCGTTTCCGGCAGTTTGAAACAATTCGAGCGTTTTTCACCGGACATATCGTATCCGCACTGCTTGATTTGCCTTTTACCCTGCTTTTTCTGGGAATTGTATTCTGGCTCGGCGGCTCGCTTGGCTTCGTGCCGGTGGTGCTGGCGCTCATATTCACCGCAGTCGCAATTTTTTCGGTACCCAAAACACGCAACAATGTTGCCGAGGGCGGGCGCGCAAGCGCGCGCTCCAGTTCCTTTATTGACGAGACATTGGATAAGCTATCCACCATCCGGCAGTTGCAGGCCGAAACGCTGTGGCAAAGTCGCTTCACCAGTTTCGTAAGTGACGACACGGTCCTGCGCTTTAAAGCGCGTTTCTTTGACGGCACCATGCATACACTTTCTCAAGGCCTTGTATCCGTCGCAGGAGTGGCAACTCTTGGATTGGGTGCGCTGCAGGTGATTGCGGGTGATCTGTCAATCGGTGCCTTGATTGCGATCATGATGGTGGTTTGGCGCATCTTGTCGCCCATACAGACCGTATTTTTGTCGTTGAACAGAATAGCCCAATTTAGAGAAACTGTTTATCAAATCAACGCTTTGATGCGTTTGCAGGTCGAACGGAAAATTGCTGTCAGAAACCGTTTGCATGCGCCTTTGACTGGAGCCCTGACATTTCAGGGGGTGAGCTTCCGATATCAAGGCACCGCAGAGCCGGCCATCAGAAATCTCTCTCTCCAAATTAAGGCTGGAGAAATTGTGTGTGTGTCCGGAAATACCGGCGCAGGCAAAACGACCATGACAAAACTGATAGCTGGTTTCTATCAGCCTCAGGCTGGAGTGGTGCTGTTAGACGGATTGAACCTTCGACAATTAGACGTTTCAGAGGTTCGCACTGACATCGGCTACGTACCTCAGACGCCGCATCTGTTTTATGGCACCCTTAAGCAGAATTTGACGCTCGCCATGCCGGATGTCGACGAGGACCAACTGCATGTTGCCCTGCAAGAAGCCGGCATTGATATAGAAGGCCCCGAGTTTCCAAGAGGGCTTGATACGATTATCCGGGATGGCGGAGCTTATCTCAGCGACGGGTTGCGAATGGAACTTTCTATGGCACGCGCCTACCTGAAACGCAGTTGCCTCTATGTGCTGGATGATCCTGGCGCCTATCTCGACAGGGAAGGCGACGCGAAACTGATACGGACGTTGAACCACTTGCGGGGCAAGGCAACTGTTGTCCTGATCTCCAGCCGTCCAGGGCTTATGCGCGCCTGTGACCGTGTCATTCATCTGAGCAACGGAACCGTTACGGCTGATGGAAATCCAGAAGCCGTATTGAAGGCGATAGCATGACCCAAAAACAAATCAAAAATAACTCAGTAGGAACATGTGATGCTTAACAGAGGAAAAAGCTGGGCCGCCGACGCAAATCGTCTGACATCACCACTGGAAATTGAGGGCGAACGCTGGAATGGAATGTTCCGGGGCTTTGCAGTCGCATTGGCCCTGTTTATTCTGTGCATTATTTTGTTTGCGGCCGTTGCGCCAATCAATGAAGTGGCAATCACAACCGGGAACATTACGTCTACACAACAACCATCAACGCTCCAGCACGAAGAGGGTGGTGTTGTGCAGCATATTGCCGTACGTGCCGGTTCGAGAGTGAAAAAGGGCGAGATCATCATTCAATTGCGGGAGTTCCAGAATGCGCGCAAGCAGGGACAACTGGATGTACGGATTTCAGATGCCGAGCTTACAATTGCGCGCCTTCAGGCGCTTATTCAGGGAACTGAACCTAACTTCCCTACTGCAGATCTTGAATTGCTGACGCGCCAGGAATTGTCATTCTTTCAGGCCCGCAGAGCTGCCAGAAAAAATCGTGAGGTTCTCCTGGCAAGAATAGCGCAACGTGAAGCCGAACTAAACGCTGCAGATAATCAGATGGAAAGTCTGGAGCAGGAAAGAACCAACCACCTGGCGCTCGTTGAAATGCGCAGAGGTCTGGCAGCGGAAGGTTATGCCTCTCGTCAGTCGTTGTTACAGGCAGAGTCCGAGCTTGCGAAAACAGAAGGCCAGATGGCGCAAATCATCGGACAGACGGAAACGGCATCGAAGGCGCTCGTGGAAGCCAAGGCGAGTCTGGGACAGCTAACGGCAGAAAACAAAGCCAAATGGTCAGCTGAACTCAGTCAGGTTACAGCTGAATTCAAGGATTTGCAGGAGCAATCTCGTGAGCAGCGCGACCGCAGTGAGAGACTCGCAATCCGCGCGCCATTTGATGGTTGGATTCAGGATTTGACACCCAAGGCACCCGGCGAAGTAGTTCGAGCCGGTGAACCAATTGGTGAGATTGTTCCCGAAGGAAGCCCTCTTTACGCATCCGTTCGCCTCCAGCCAAAAGATGTCGCGTCTATCGCAATAAACGATAGGGCTCTTGTGACATTGACCGCATTTAACGCCGACAGTTTTGGCGAAGTCCAAGGTGTTGTTTCCGAGATATCGCCCACCACTGCTTCCGACGAACAGGGCAACGTTTTCTATGAAGTCGATATTGCTCTTGAAAGCGTAGAGGGTAAGCGCGTGGCCGATCTATCGAAGCTGCGCCCTGGCATGGAACTTCAGGCAAGAATTCAAACTGAAAAGCGCACAATGCTAAGATATTTCCTGCGGCCCGTTTACCGGTCCCTGGAAGTGGCTTTCTCTGAAAGTTAAGTAAAAATTAAGCATAAATCCACGATGATGCGGCAGCTTTCACACTTGCTTCGCTAGGGTCTCATGTCGCGTAATTTATGCATCAAAAACTGGTGGTTGCACCGAGTCTTTATGCTGTCTGGCGCGTCGGCTTTGTGCCTGTTTTCCGTTGCAGGATCGTTGCATGCTCAGGATTTGCCTGGCTTGTTGCCTCAAGTTTATGAAAACAGTGCAGAATTGTCTGCTTTTGACGCACGCAAAGATGGCGCTGAAGCCGCCGTTGATGAGGCGAGAGCAGCATTTCTCCCCTCACTTGGTGCAAAATTCTCTTATGGTCATAGCAGCTCTCATATCGAGAGTGGCGGAACCACAACAGATAGCTCCTCAAAGACCTATTCCTATGGTGTTTCCGCGACTTTGCCGCTGTTTCGTGGCGGTCAGCATGTACACGGCCTGAAATCTGCGAAATTTGAAGCAAAAGCAGTCACTCTCGAGCGCTTCGACAAGAAGCAGGAGATTTCTCTGGAAGCTATCGATGCGTATCTTGGTGTTATCCGTGATCGCCAGATCGTTTCCCTGCGCATGGAAAACGCTGAAAACCTTGCGGCAATTCGTAGCAGCCAGGAAGTTCGTTTTCGGCTCGGAGAGGGCACGCGGACAGATATTGCGCTGGCAAGAATTCAACTGGAGCTGACCCGCTCTGAGAAACGTCAGGCGCAGGGTCGTTTGCGGACCAGTGAATTGACTTATGAAAAACTGACAGGCGGATCAGCAAGCGCGTTGATGGCACCGGATTCCCTGCACCATTTATTGCCGCGAAGCGCAGCTGAAGTCCGGGATCGAGCTGCAAGCCAGAATCCAAAAGTGAAGGTTGCTGCCGCGCGCTCCGAAGCTGCGCGCCATGCAGCGAAAGCCAAATTCGGAGAAGCTCTTCCAAGCGTTGATCTGACAGCCAGTTATGACTGGAGCCACGATCAGGTTGATGGAACCGATCTGGAAGAGACGGGCTATATTGGTGTCTCTGTTTCAATTCCGCTCTTCGCCCCACAGGCTTACGCAGGCATTCGCAAAAGCAAGGCGCTCAGCCGCCAGCGTGATTACGAAGCGCAAGACGCTGCTATCGGGGTCCAATATGCTGCTGACATAGCCTGGGGTGACTATCTGACTGCGAGAGATCGTATCGTCTCACTGCAGGCTCGCAAAAAGGCGGCTCTGGATGCTGAGTATGGAACGGGCAGGGAATTTAGTGCCGGTACGAAAGATGTTTCGGATATATTGGATGCGCGTGAAAAGGTCGTCGACGCTGAGATCGATCTGGTTTTTGCCGAATATGATCGTTCTTATGCCGCTTACGTATTGCTTGCCACTATCGGAGAGCTTGGCGGTTATGACGAAACAGCCTATCTGCCGGAATTCTCTGACTAATTATTATATCCACGGCCCTCGGCCGAGCGGGCAAGTTGCTTGCCCAATTGTGCCTCTCGCACAACGGTGTAAAGCGAGGCGCCGATAATGATGAAGGCGCCCAGAAACGTTTCGAAGGTCGGCCATTCGCTGAAAAAGATAGCACCGAACAGCGTTGCGTAGATCAGCCTTGTGTAGTCGAGTGAGGCAATTGCTGTGGCTTCCCCCACCCGGAAGGCTCTGATGTTGCACCATTGCCCGAAAAACGAAGTGATGCCGATCCCCAACATCAGCAGCCATTCCTCCTGTGTGGGCGCTTTCCAGAAGTAGATCGCCGCCGGTAGCATCAGCACACCTATAAAGATGACCTGATACGTCATGATGGTGATGGTACGTTCAAACTGCGACAGATAACGCAGGATGATCATCACCATTCCAGCGGCCGCTGCACCAACCACGGCCGCCAAAGCCCATACGTTGAGACCATCAGCGTCTGGCCGGACCATGATTAGAATGCCTACAAATCCTACCAGAGCTGCTGACCAGCGCCTTATACCTACGGTTTCCTTCAAAAACATGATGGCAAACAGCGTTATAAAGAAAGTTTTCGCAAAGCTGATTGCGGTTGCCTGTGCCAGCGGAATATGGATGACCGCAGAAAACCCGGTCAGCATGGCGATCAGCGCCAGAAAGATGCGAGCCATGTGGATTGAAAAATGGTCCGTCTTCAGAACCCCGGGAAAACTGCCCACCAGAAGCGGCAGAACGGTGAGCAACATCACGCTTTGGCGTACGAGCAATATCTGGGTGATATGAATTCGCTGCCCGACATCCTTGATGAATACCACCCCGATTGAAAAGAAAAGGGCCGCCACCAATATCCATAATGCACCGCGCACATTGCCGGGCTTCGACAACCACCAGTTCATGGCCGGTTGTCCCCATCGTTTCAAACGACCGAGCAGGCGAGTGGCGTAAGGAAGCCGTTCTGGCATAATCAATGTGTGTCCGTGGCGGGAATCGCGTGACAATAGACAGGATGAACAGAAGTGCCTAATGTTTGGGGGATGAGCCTAAGCACTTGTCGCGACGAGTAATTTTTAAGTCAGATGGAACCTAGCATGAATCAGATGGCCCCGGCAAAGTTCGGAACTGGCGCTTCAGTGCGTCGCAAGGAAGATGCGGCCCTTATTCAGGGAAAGGGCGCTTATACCGCCGACTTCACGCCACAAAACTGTCTTCATGCCTTCGTCATGCGCTCGCAAATGGCGCATGCCCGATTCGTCGTTTCCAATTTGGACGAAGCCAAGGCCGCTGACGGCGTGAGACTGGTGTGGACTGCAGCGGACATTGCTGATTTGGGTCCCATCCCCTGTGATGGTCTGGAACGTCAGCCTGATGGGTCTATGCCAACGGCAACAAAGCGAACTGCGCTGGCAAGCGGCGTTGCGCGACATGTTGGCGATCCTGTAGCTTTCATCGTTGCAGATACGGTAGAGAACGCTCAGGCCGCTGCTGATTTGCTTGAGGTTGATTACGATTCGCTCGACATAATTGTCGAAGCAGCGCAAGCGCTGGATCCTGATGCGCCTCTGGTCTGGCCGGAGCTGGGGACAAATCTGGCAAATCTCATTCATCGTGGAGACCAGCAGAAAACCGATGTGGAATTCGCGCGAGCCGACAAGATCGCAAAACTGGACATCACCAATAACCGCTTGGTTTGCAATTATATGGAAACGCGGGCCTGTCTTTCCGAATATGACGAGAGTACGGGTCGTTTCACTGTGACCATGGGCACACAGGGTGGTCACAATATGCGTGACTTTCTGTGCAATGATATTTTGAAGATCGAACCATCCCGCATGCGCATCATCACCCCCGATGTGGGCGGTGGTTTTGGCCCGAAAGCCTTTGTTTATCCGGAATATCCACTGGTCATAAAAGCAAGCGAGACATTGGCCACACCGATCAAATGGGTCGGCGATCGCTCTGAACATTTTCTCCAGGATGCGCATGGCCGTGACAATGTGCTGACAGCAGAATTGGCCATAGATGAAGACGGGCGTTTCCTGGCGCTGCGTGTAGATCTTGTCGCCAATATGGGTGCTTACCTTTCCCAATATGCACCGTTCATCCCCTATCTCGGCATCACCATGGCAACAGGCTGCTATGACATACCGGTCATGGATTACACGGTGAAGTGCGTCTACACGAACACTGTACCGGTCGACGCCTATCGGGGTGCCGGACGCCCTGAGGCAGCCTACCACATTGAGCGTTTGGTCAATGAAGCGGCCCGCATAACAGGGCTTGAGCCTGAAGAGATAAGAAGACGCAACTTCATCAAGCCTGAGCAAATGCCATACCGCACACCGGGTCGCCGCACCTATGATACGGGCGATTTTGCTGGCCAGATGGATGCAGCGCTTGCAAAAGCTGACCATGCAGGCTTCGAGACGCGCCGACAGGCAAGTGCGGCCACGGGAAAATATCGTGGTTTCGGATTTGCCACCTATGTGGAAGCCTGTGCCTTTGCAGGATCTGAAGAAGCCCGCATTGAGCTGAATGAGGATGGATCCGTTACGTTGTTGATTGGGACGCAGTCCAATGGGCAGGGGCATGAGACAGCATATGCCCAGTTCATCGCAGGCCATCTTGGACTGGACTATGACAAAATCAATGTCGTGCAGGGTGATACCGACAGAGTGCGACAGGGCGACGGGACTGGAGGCTCACGGTCTATTCCTCTTGGCGCGGTGTCTGTAGAATGGGCCGCAAAGTCTCTGGCTCAGAAAATCAAGGAAAAGGCTTCGGACGAGTTGGAAGTGGCGGCGCAGGATCTGGAGTTGGATCAAGGCGTGGTTCGCATTGTGGGCACCGACCGGCAGATCACTTTGGCCGAAATTGCCCAAAATAGCAGCGAGCAGCTATTTGCCTTGGAAGAATTCAAGCAGAATGAAGCGACATACCCGAATGGCACACACGCGGTGGAACTGGAAATAGATCCGCAAACCGGCGTCACCCAGCTTCTGAATTACACCATCGTTGATGATTTTGGTGTGACAGTGAACCCAATGCTTCTGGCTGGCCAGGTTCATGGCGGAGTAGTGCAGGGTATCGGGCAGGCGCTGCTTGAGCACACAGTTTACGATGAGGATGGCCAACTGTTGTCTGCCAGCTTCCTTGATTACTGCATGCCGCGCGCCGACGATGTTGTCGATTTCAACTTTGAGACCCGAAATGTGCCCTCAAAAACCAATGCGCTGGGCATCAAGGGGGCGGGGGAGGCTGGATCAATTGGGTCGTGTCCGGCCATCATGAACGCTGTTGTCGATGCCTTGACGCGGGGCGCAGGCATTACACATCTGGACATGCCGGCCACACCATCGCGTGTCTGGGAGGCGTTGCAGGACGCCTAGTCGTGTGGACCCAACCGCCAAATTGAATTCAGATCCAGTTGCATGCGCGCCATTGCCAAATTAGAAAAACATGTTAAACGAAGATCCTACTCATAGGGGTGCCGATCGCATATTCGTGGTTGGCTGAGAGGCGTATGGCCAACCCTGACAACCTGATCCAGATCATGCTGGCGGAGGGAATGAGGTTTGAACGACAACGACACATCTCCTGATTTTCTGAAAGCAGAAGCAGCAGCGTTGCTGGGTAGAGTGCGCGCAACGCAGCCGCATGTCCATTGCATCACGAATTCTGTTGCTCAGACATTCACTGCCAATGTGCTTCTGGCTCTTGGCGTCGAGCCATCTATGACGATCGCACCCGACGAGATCGGAGCATTTGTCTCTGCTTCCGACGCTACATTGATCAATTTGGGTACATTGGATGCTGACCGACGCCAGGCAGCGCTGATTGCTGCTGAGACAGCGAACGGTCTTGGCAGGCCTTTTGTGCTGGATCCGGTTTTTGCGCATAAGTCGCCATCCAGAAAACAGCTCGGCGAGATGATATTGGCGCTTGAGCCAACCGCCATGCGCGGTAACGCCGAAGAGATTTCCGGCATACAGGCCAATGCAAGCAAAACGGTGCTGGCTGAAACCGGCATCACAGACATCGTCCGGTTTGGCGGTAGAACAGTTCGGCTGCAAAACGGCGATCCCATGATGGCCAAAACCACCGCGGTCGGATGTGCGCTGGGCGGCGTGATTGCAGCATTTCTGGCAGTCGGGGATGACAGGTTTATTGCTGTAACTGCCGCACTGATGAGTTTTGGTGTTGCTGGTCAAATAGCAGCAGGCAAGGCGAAAGGCCCGGGCAGTTTTGTGCCGACTTTTCTGGATGCGCTCTATCAATTAACGCCTGCTGATGTCGAAAAACTGGGACGCATTTTATGAGCAAGGTTGATCTTTCCCTCTATGGCATTCTTGACCCTCGGCGATGCCTTGGCCGCGACTTGGGCGAACTGGCCGATGCTGCAATTGCCGGTGGCTGTACTCTGCTGCAACTGCGCGACAAGGAAAGCTCCACGCGGGACATGCTATCGCGTGCAAAAATCGTCAAATCAGCGATAGCGGGGCGGGTTCCTTTTCTGGTGAATGACAGGGTGGACGTTGCGCTGGCGAGTGGCGCTGATGGTGTGCATATCGGTCAGGACGATATGCCGGTGGCCGATGCACGCCAATTGTTAGGACCGGAGGTTATCATTGGCCTGTCCATCAAAACCCGGCAGGACGCTACGCAATTCCCGCGCGAAGGACTGGATTATGTTTGTATTGGCGGCGTGTTTGAAACGCAGTCAAAGGACAATCTTGTCAGTATAGGCATTCATGGATGGGCTGAGTTGGCAGCACTCTGCCGCGAGCGAGCATGCGCACCAATTCCTGTTGGCGCAATTGCCGGGATTGATCAGAACAGCGCGTCTCAACTGATCATGGCCGGCGCGGATGGCGTTGCACTCATCTCTGCAATTTTCATGGAAGCGGATGTGCAGGCCGCAGCCACGGAGTTCCATAAAATCATTCATGAGGCACGATCTCTATGACCGCTTCAACGACACCCATTGCGCTGACAATTGCAGGATCGGATTCCGGCGGCGGAGCGGGAATCCAGGCAGATTTGAAAGCATTATCCGCCATGGGTGTTTATGGGGCCAGTGTGCTGACCGCACTGACCGCACAGAACACACTCGGTGTGACGGCTATCCACGATGTCCCGATTGATTTTGTCACAGCACAGATGGATGCGGTTTACTCCGATCTTGCAGTGGTTTCCACAAAGATTGGAATGTTGTCCCAGACATCCATCATTAAGGCCGTTGCAGCCGGTCTTGAAAAACACAGGGTCGGACAGATTGTGCTGGACCCGGTGATGGTCACCACGTCCGGTAGCTTGTTGCTGTCAGACGATGCCGTTGAAAGTTTGAGAAAAACGCTTCTGCCGAGGGCTGATCTCATCACGCCCAATCTTTTTGAAGCGGCGGTCTTGCTGGGCGAAGAACCCGCCAAGGACAAAGCGGGCATGGAAGCCCAGGCCAGACAATTGCTTGAGATCGGAGCAAAAGCTGTGCTGTTGAAAGGTGGCCATTTTGACAGTGAGACGGCTGATGATCTGTATCTGAGTTTAAATGACCGGCGATGGTACTCCGCAAAAAGAGTGCAGACCAAAAACACCCATGGCACCGGCTGCACATTATCCGCTGCCATTGCTGCAGGTCTTGCCAAAAGAAAATCCATGCCTGAGGCGATTGAAGACGCCAAACAATACCTGTCTCAAGCCATTGCCCGAGCTGACGAACTGTCCATCGGGCACGGGCCGGGTCCGGTTAATCATTTTCACGCATACTGGACCAGTAAGGTTCTGGAGGGTTCCAAATGACAACATCCAAAAACATGTCACGCAGGCAGTTTGTAGCTGTTTCGACAGCGGGTGCAGCATCCGTCGCCGCGCTTGCAACGCCTGCCATTGCAGCGGGACTGGTTGAATGGCGATTTGTCACCTCCTGGCCAAAAAACTTGCCAGGTCCCGGCGTGACTGCGCAACGCCTGGCTGATCGGATCGATTCCATGTCTGATGGGCGATTGAAATTGCGGTTGTATGCCGCCAGCGAGCTGGTTCCTGCTCTGGAAGTCTTTGATGCGGTGTCTAATGGCGCTGCTGAAATGGCGCACACAGCGGCGTTGTTCTGGCAAGGCAAGGTTGCCGCCGCCCCGTTTTTTACCGCTGTTCCGTTTGGCTTGGCGCCGATAGAGCACATCACATGGATTGAACATGGTGGTGGGCAGGAACTGTGGGATGAGCTTTATGCGCCTTTCGGACTGAAGCCCTTCATGGCAGGAAATACCGGCTTCCAGATGGGGGGGTGGTACCGGCGGCCAGTGAATGTACTGGATGATTTCAAAGGGCTGAAAATACGCATGCCCGGGCTAGGTGGTCAGGTATTGGAACGCATGGGTGCAAGTCCGGTAACCATCGCGCCAAGTGAAATTTTGCCAGCACTTCAATCCGGCGTTATTGATGCCACAGAATTTCTTGGCCCGTTTTCAGATATGGCCATGGGCTTTCATCGGGCTGTGAAACACTATTATTGGCCGGGTTTCCACGAGCCGAACGGCACTGGCGAAGCCATCATTTCGACTGAGGCCTGGAACGCTCTTGATGCTGACCTCAAAGCTATTGTCGAAAACGCTTGCCGGGCTGAAAACGCTTATGCGCTGGCGGAGGCCGAATGGCAGAATGCATCGGCTCTGGAACGACTTGTCAAAGACTTCCAGGTAAATGTGCGTCCTTACCCGGAGCCAATTCTGGACGCGGCCAGGCTCGCTGCCAAAGATGTAATGGCAAGCTTTGGCGCCGCCGATGATCTGTCTTCCCGGATTTACCGGTCTATGCAGGCTGCCAAAGACCGCTTGGGACCATGGTCAAAAGTATCTCAGGCAGCCTTTTTCAACGCGCGGCAAACAAAATAGTTTTGATTGGGTGTGATCCCTAAAATGCGGATGGGAACAGGCCGCCATCCAACAACAGGTTCTGTCCGGTGATATAGCCGCCATGCTGTGAACAAAGAAACGCGCACGCATTGCCGAATTCCTCTGGTGTTCCAAAGCGGCGAGCTGGGATTTCGTCTCGCTGATTTGCGGTCACTACTTCTTCTGTCGCACCCGAATTTTTGGCGGCGGCACGAAGGCCACCGCGCAGTCGGTCTGTATCCATCTTGCCGGGCAGAATGTTGTTTATGGTAATCCCGTGCGGCGCAAGCTGACGGGCAACACCGGCCAGAAATGATGTGAGGCCTGCTCGTGCGCCAGAGGACAGATCAAGCCCTTCCAGCGGGCTTAGCACTGAAAGAGACGTGATGTTGACCACACGTCCGAAGTTCTTTTCCTTCATAGAAGGGGCAACAGCCTTGATCAACTCTATCGGCGTGATCATGTTTTGCACGACACCTTCGATCATCGCATCACGGTCAAGCAGGGTATAATCCTTGCGGGGTGGACCCCCATTATTATTGACGAGGATGTCAGGCTGCGGGCAGGCCTCCAGCAGCTTTGCCTGGCCATCAGCAGTTGAGACATCGGCAATGATTGCGGTGACTGTTGCACCGGTGGCTTCCCTGATTTCAGTTGCTGTCAGTTGCAACGTTTCCTCAGTCCGGCCATTGATCACAATGGCGCAGCCTGCTTGAGCCAGGGCCATGGCACAACCTTTTCCAAGCCCCTTGCTGGAAGCGCAGATAATTGCGGTTTTTCCTGAAATACCAAGGTCCATGACACATTCTCCTGTTCTATTTTTACCGGCACCATAGGGACCGGAGTGGTTCGGACAAAGCGAAAACAGTCGGCTGTCACAAAACAGAAGTGAAAATCGGATTTAAGGTTGCAGAAGCACACTGTTCAGGCGGTTTGATTTCTTGCAAGCAGTCTTGCAAATATTCTGGCGACCATTTTATGAATGCATTGACCGGCACACGTAACGTTCAATCTCAAAAGCATTTTCGGACACTATTTCTGTCCGATGTCCATCTGGGTACGAAGGGTTGCCAGGCCGAATTGCTGCTGGATTTTCTGCGTTGTCATGATGCCGAAACGCTCTACCTGGTCGGCGACATCATTGATGGCTGGCGTCTGAAAAAGGGATGGCATTGGCCGCAGTCCCACAATGATGTAGTGCAAAAACTGCTCCGCAAAGCCCGCAAGGGTGCCAATCTTGTTTACATTCCCGGTAATCACGATGAATTTCTGCGCAATTATCTGGGTACCCATTTTGGCGGTGTGGAAGTTGTTGAGCGCAAGATGCACATTGCAGCAGATGGTCGCCGGTATCTCGTAATCCATGGAGACCAGTTTGATGTTGTGGTGCGCCATGCCCGATGGTTAGCTTATTTCGGAGACTGGGCCTATGTCACAGCGCTTTGGATCAATACCTGGGTCAATAAAGTGCGCTGCAAACTCGGCTTTCCCTACTGGTCCTTGTCTGCCTGGGCCAAGCTGAAGGTCAAAAATGCCGTTAATTTCATCGGCGCCTTTGAAGAAGCTTTGTGCAATGAGGCAAAGCGCTGTCAGGCTGATGGTGTCATATGCGGACACATCCACCATGCGACCATCCATTCTGGCTTCGGCATTGATTACGTGAACACGGGTGACTGGGTGGAAAGTTGCACTGCCATCGCGGAACATCACGATGGACGTCTCGAGATCATCCACTGGGCAGGCAGCGCCAGCGAAACGCCCGTGGCACCGCGCATCAGCGAAGAAACGCCAACTGCGGTTGAGGCCGCATGAGTGAGGTGCCTCTCCAGCGATTGTTGATTGTTTCAGATGCCTGGCACCCGCAGGTCAATGGCGTGGTGCGTTCGCTGACACGTATGGTGGAAATGGCTGACCAATTTGGCTTTGCGACAAAAGTTCTAAGCCCAGGCAAAATGAAGACTGTAGCCTTGCCGGGCTATTCCGAAATACGCCTGTCCTATAGCCGCCTGCCGACCATTACACGCCATATAGAAGCCTTTGCTCCCGACTTCGTTCATATCGCCACAGAAGGTCCGCTCGGATGGCAGGCGAGGCGCTGGTGCTTGAGCCGAAAGATGGCCTTCACCACCAGCTATCACACCCAGTTTCCCGATTATCTGGCCGCCAGGCTTCCGGTGCGCTCAAACTGGGTTTATCCAGTGTTGAGGCGCTTTCACGCGCCAGGTCGAAAGTGCCTGGTCCCGACACCAACAGTTGAACAGGAACTCAGACAACACGGTTTCGAACGGCTGGCTCGTTGGGGCCGAGGTGTGGATGCAAGGCAGTTCAGACCCGGGTCGAACAAGACCAGGGTTCCACGGGATCCCCGATTTCTCTATGTGGGCCGCGTGGCTGTAGAAAAAAACATTGAAGCATTTTTGAAACTTGATCTTCCCGGGCAAAAGACAATTGTCGGCGATGGTCCGCTGCTGCCACATTTGCGGGGCAAATATCCACAGTGCCAGTTTTTGGGTAAGTTGGAAGGCGATCGACTTGCAGCTGTCTATGCGGGATCCGATGTATTCGTTTTCCCAAGCCGGACGGACACTTTCGGCATTGTGTTGCTTGAGGCGCTGGCAAGTGGCATTCCAATTGCAGCCTATCCGGTTACCGGTCCGATTGACGTAGTCGGTCCCCATATTGCCAAGAACAATATTTCCGGTGCGAAAGTTGCTGTGCTGAACGAAGATCTCAGGGGCGCATGTCTGAAGGCTCTGTCCCTAAACGGGCGTAATTGTCGGACATTTGCATTGGCGCAGTCGTGGCAGGCATCAGCGGCTCAGTTTTACGGCCACATTCAAAGTGGTGGGCCAGCACTGAAACACATTCAGGCGGCTTGACAGAGCAGACTATGCCGACCAGAACTTGTGAATGACCACACCCACTTATGACGATGTTCTGGCAGCAGCAGAACGGCTCAACGGCTTCGCTATCCGAACGCCGCTGTTATATTCTCCAGCGCTTTCTGAGCGCTTCGATGCACGGATTTATCTGAAATCGGAGAATCTGCAGCGCACCGGTTCGTTCAAGTTTCGCGGGGCGTTTAATGCGCTGTCCCAAATCCCTGAAATTGACCGAACTCGGGGTGTGCTGGCCATATCATCTGGCAATCACGGGCAGGGCGTTGCGGAAGCCGCCCGTCTGTTGGGCATTCAGGCAACGATCATCATGCCAGCCGATGCGCCTGAAGTGAAAATTACACGGACACGGGACAGCGGTGCGGAACTGATTTTCTACGATCGGGCTGGCGAAGACCGCGATGAAATTGCCAATACACAATTGCAGCAATCGGGCGCCGTGCTGATTCATCCCTTCAACAATGCAGATGTGATCGCAGGACAGGGAACAGTTGGGCTGGAGGTTGCAGATGAGCTCAGCGCTCGCGGCGAGGTGCCCGATATGCTTCTGGCATGCACTGGCGGCGGTGGCCTGACAGCCGGGCTGGCATTGGCGTGCAGCCAACGCTATCCGGACTTGCAGATGTTCTCCGTTGAACCTGATGGATTCGATGATTATCGGCGATCACTTCTATCCGGAGTTATTGTTGGTAATGATGTGACGACCGGCTCAATCTGTGACGCAATTCTAACACCAGCGCCCGGAGAGATTGGCTTTTCAATCAACAAAGATCGGTTGAGGGGTGGCCTTTCGGTCAGTGATCTTGATGCTTTGCGAGCCATCCGGTTTGCGTTTGAAAAACACCGCATGCTGGCAGAGCCAGGCGGTGCGGTCGCACTTGCAGCAATCTTGAGTGGAAGGCTGGAAACTCAGGTGGGATCACTGTCCGGAAAGACAATTGTCGCAACTGTATCGGGCGGCAATGTGGACCAATCTGTCCTGCTGCAGGCGCTTCAGACCGCTTATGATCTCTGAAAGGCCTCGACCTATCCGGCGATGACGTCTCGTTCTGTGCTCAAAGGTACAAGGCCAAATTCCGCCACTGGCAGTGGCCGTCCATACTTGAACCCCTGCAGAGTATTGCAGCCGATGAATTTCAGGAGCAACTCATGTTTTTCGGTTTCAATACCTTCAGCCGTAACGACCATTCCAAGCGATGAAGCAAGGTTCACAACACATTGCACGACAGCTGCCGATTGTGGGTTTGTATCGATATCGGAGACAAAGGATCGGTCGATTTTGACTTTGTCGAATGGGAAGTTCTGAATGTAGCCCAGGCTCGAATAGCCGGTTCCAAAATCATCCAGCGCAATCTTGATACCTTTGGACTTGAAGGCATCGATGGCGCGTCGCGCAACATTTGTATCGTAGATCAACAAACCCTCGGTCACTTCCAGTTCCAGACGTATGGGGTTGAGCAGCCCCACTTGAGTGGTCCATGTTGAAAGTTAGTGCATGATTGGCCTTTGGTCCATCGTTACGATGGCCTCTGGCGCAGGTGGGCGGTAACCCAATGCACTGTGTGGTCGTTTGGTGTTG
>Ga0163215_101112_pt1 | contig 20915 bp, 25 predicted proteins | sample SynspAceP_FD_185934 | JGI IMG/M metagenome (GOLD analysis project Ga0163215, IMG submission 185934) | Saline lake microbial communities from Ace Lake in Antarctica - Synechococcus sp. Ace-P (Hybrid Assembly) | ecosystem: Environmental > Aquatic > Non-marine Saline and Alkaline > Saline | place... | reverse complement strand
GGATCTCATGGCGCGTTTTGATATCTCTAAAAGCACGTTCTATCGACTATGTCCGGGAGGAAGTATAGAGAGCCAACCAACGGATGAACAACGATAAAGGAAGTGGAGATGGCTGAGCCCGGCGTAGTATTCCTACTGCTGAATGCATCGGTCGTCTGGGCTGTTGTTGCGGGACTTCTAACTTGGGGACTGCGTTCCAAGCTTTTGGTTCTGATCGTGATGATAGCGCCCTATATTATTGGTTCGAGCTTTCGTCATGTGGCGGGAATGCCAGAGTTAATAGGTATGTACTCAACTTCTCTTTTTTATGGCGCGCCAGGCTTCATTTTTGGCATGCTCTATGCAGATTATCAGCGGGTGAAGATGTATTTTGCGCGCACGTCGAAGCTCGCATTTTTAGCGCGCGGTAGCATCGCACTTTCATCGGTGTATTTGCTCGGGTTTTTTGGTCAGCAGATCATTTTTGGAAACCCTGCCGTTCGCTTCATTCTCGGCTTCATCGACGGGGGGCGGCGCGCGCAAGAACTGGTCTCCCAGGTTGATGCTAATGGGGCGTTTACAGCGGGGGCCACCATCCTCGCCTCTTTTGGTCTACTTGGGTTTCAGCGCTGGCGTGAAGAACGCAGCGTCCTAATCGTAGACCGTCAAGCCATTCAAAACCCTCAAGACACCCTGGAGCCGCCGCATGAACAATCGTAAGTGGATTTTTGCGGGGCTTATCGGCCTCATTTTCGTTTTCGCAGGATATAACCTTTACAGTTATTTTGGCGAGCAACAGGTCATTCAGGCTGAGAGGGAACGCGTCATACAAGAGCGTCAGATTGAGCGAGACCGTGAACGGACTGAACGCGCCGCTATCAGGGCAGGAGAGCAGGCGAAGCTTGAAGCTGATCAACAAGCTCAAGCTGATCTATGGGCAGCAGCAGAAGCCGAACAAGAAGAACAAAGAGACCAGGAACGCGCAGAGACTGAAGCCAATGCCCGCATCGCTAGAGAGACGCGCGAACAGGCTGAACGTGAACAGGACCAGGCACTCTTGGAGGCACGTATTACACAGGCACGTACCAGGGAGCAGATTGAGGATTTCAGCCCAGAAACAATCAATCAGATCCGCACTGTGTCACCGCGCTACCTTCAGGCCAATCCGGACGAAGCACTTTTTGTGAATGTTATTCCTGAGAATGGGTTTGTGTATCCAAACGGGTTTGGTGAGCGTGTATTGCTCCGTGACCAGACCTCGTTTTTGATGATGGCGGCAGCCGTTTCACAAAATCCTGATGTTCTTGATACGATCATAGGCCTTGGCGCAGATATCAATGCAGCAAACGCAATGGGCTTCACGCCTCTTATGTTCGCTGCGGCCTACAATACGCCAACGATGGTCCAATACATCCTGGATCAAGGTGCAGACCCCTTAGTCCAATCGCTCGCGGGTGATGCCAATGCTTTGCATATTGCGGCCTCTATGAATCCCAATCCTGACGTCATGAATGTTTTGGTCAACGCGGGCATACCCATTGAAAGCATGATGCTTGATGGCGACACCCCACTTTTGCTTGCAAGCGAAGAGAACGACAACCTCGAGAGTGCTGAGCGTTTGGTTGAGCTTGGAGCGGATGTATCTGTATCTGACGAAGATGGCATGACACCCTTAGGTTTGGTCACGCTACGGGTCGAAAATCGCGGAAAACGTTTCACTGAAATCAGTGACGAAGTGAACGAGAGGGTCCTGCAATCCTTGGCTTTAGGAGAGCCAGCGCAATAATCGTAAGTTGATTTTATGAGGAATCCCCCCTTACAAAACGTTCCTAATAGCTGGTAATTTATAATATTTTGACGGAGGTAGGACGATGGAAATTAGAGTTGGTGACAAAGTAAAAGAAAAGGGCGGATTCCCAAAGATTTATACAGTAGTGGGATTTAAAGAGGGAAACGAAGTTGAATTAACGGATGCGGATGGCAACCTAGAAGTTATGCTGCTTGACGCTCTATTTTTGCTCAATAAGCAAGTTTTACACGTAGTTTATGAGCCTGAAAAAAATTTGCAAAAGTAGTCTATGGTCAGCAAGCACTCCACAAAGTTTCGTTTTGAGGTGGCGTGCGCAATGGGTAAATTGCGTGTCATCCTATGCGCAAATATTTACATAATTTTGCACTTTTAGACAGCTGTGAAAGGAAATCTGATGCCATATTGTGACGCCATTCTGCTATATCAAATGGGTCGAGACCCGCATTTTTATTATGCGCTATAACCCCATCTGGAGTTTGCACATCAGATGCGCTAGAAAAAAACGGTTTTAAACACCTGTAGGGGACTGGATTTAACTCAAACCTCAGTGTTTCCCAGCATTCATAGGAAATGCGCTTGGCGGTAGCTTCTATGGCTAGGACTTCCTTAAATCCTGTCGAGCCATCTGTTAATGTGCTCCGACTTTCCCAGTGCTCAACTATCGCTTCCATGTTCAACTTAATGTCAGAGAGCTCCTTTTGGACCATCTCAAGCACGCTGCGCTGACGAAGGCATTGGCTAATAGCTGGCAAGAAAAAAACTGCTGGAACAGTTAGAAGTGCGCATATTGCTGACACCAGAGGCCAGAAGTTGCTGGCCGTTAATGTATCCGCCCAAAACGTGGTCCAATCCAATTCAAACATACCTTCTATTTGATAGCCATCATGCGGCAGTGGAGTTTAAGTTATAAAAAGAGCGATGGTTAGTGAAGTAAGATTGTCACTCGCGTCACATCAGCAGGTGTACAAAAAATATTACTTGGCGCAGCGGAAACCGAGGCGATGATCTTTTTCGCTTGCTGGCCGATAGAGAAGGAGAGAGAATATACCAGCGAGCGAGCCATATGAGGAATTTCCTCCGCGGAGAAATATGTTGTTGGCAACACCTTGAGAATAATGCACATTCCCCATCCCTTGAGCTTTTCCTACGCCAGTCGCTGCCCCATATTTTTGCATATCTGCTGGGGCGTAGACTCCATCATCATCCCAGTTGGTTAGAGAAGAGCTTCCGGCTATACTGGTCTGGCCCGCATTAAAACCACTTCCGTCTATCGTGTTCGCTTTATTCACGTGTTCCGTAACATTTCCAGCGAGATCCCAGATCACTCCCCCTCCTTGGGAGAGTTTATGCGAGCGGCGGGGATTACAGGTCGCGTCTCCAGGTCAGGTTTTAGTAACGTAGGTTCTGGGTTCGGTGTTTCCTCAGGTTCGGTTACATCAAAGAGTCGTATCTCCTGAAACCCCATTAAATATATTTCCTACTCCAACCGCTCCACTGTTCCAGTTTTGAGAGTTGGGATCTACGAAACCATTGACAACTTCCCAGTCATTTCGAGGATTGGCTTCTATACTCCGAGCTACCGTCATCCACTCATTATTGGTAATGAGATGGTAGCCAGGACCCATACTCTGGCAAGCACCCATAGCTTCAGCTTGGGTAATGTCTGCAATAGGATATTTTCCTGCTTGGGAGACGATAGCTTTATTCTGAACATAAGATACCGTGTTCCAAGTTGCGCTTGATCAATTTGGTGTATCGGCATCCGCGTAACTCATTTCGTACTGCGCAACACAAAAACCGTTTTGGGTATTAAATTCTGGATTCCCAGGGACTCAGATGAAGCCTTCTGGGCAGTTGTCTGGAGCATCTCTTCACATTCGTACACTCAAAAGAGCTCAGAGCGTATAGCCACTTCCCGTGAAATTCAGTCCATCATTATTAAAAATGGCAGTGTAGCGTTGAGGGGCCCCTAATATATTGAGGTCCCCTGATGCTCTATTTTCTGGAATATCTTGAGCTGGAATATTGAGCGTATCATCTTCGGCTGAAACAAGAATTCAAAGATTATTCCCGTACACTTTAGGAAAGCGGTTTGTGTAATCTGCCGCATAGGTCTGATTATTTGGTTGCAGGGTATTTTTTATGAGTGTCTCTTCCATAAAAGCTAGGAGTTGTAAGTTCTTTCGGTCTTTGGTGAGGTAGTAGGTGAAATAACTATCATCTTTTGGATCTTGTCATCCATTAGTATAGTCCATTGTTTCCATAACATTAATTCACACATACCCTTGGTAGGCAATAAGTCACTGAGATCCACTTGCTGTGATTTCAATATAATCATCTGGAAGAGGGAGAGACTTGGTTGAAGCGTAGACTTGCAGCGCGTCAGAGAGCTTTGTGAGCTGGGAGTATCTATTTGAGTCTCTTGCTCCCGCAAGGTAGCCTGAATACGAGATAAATCATACCGTAGATAGAATTCAAACAATGGTAATAACTACGATGAGTTCGACAAGCGTGAAGGCTAGGGGATGTCGCGTAGGCCTGAGGGATGTCTGCTTCATAATAAAGTTTTACGAGTAAAGTATTGCCTCCAGTCAGAGGCAGGTTCTCAAATATGCAAGCAAGCTGCATACTAATAAGTTAATGAAAAAATAGAGCTTGTCAAAAAAAGAGCCCCCGAAGGGACTCTTGAATTTTTAAAAGAGCGAAAGTTGAACGGGTTTTCCGTCGTCTTTCGTCTCAAGCCATGCCGTGACAAAGGCAAGCGGGCCACCGGCCCCTTCCACCAACTCGCGCGGGCAGAAGTGCGAGCGATATCCAGTTTGAGATATCGGATGCGGTTTGCGATCGGCGGTCACGATTTCTAGGTGGGCGGTATCTCCGCCCAGCCACTCGGGGCACCACCGGATAGTGATGACCTGCCCTTTCCAGTCCAGCTGATATTCCTCATAATCAATCGCCATGCGACGCCTCAAAAGTCAAAGCCAAGCTGTGCTGGCTTGACGTTTTGGGTATCGGTTTGCGTGGAGCTGGGCGTTGTTGCCGCTTTTGGTGGCGGCGCGTGGGGCGCGGATTGCTCCGTGGCCGACGCTTCGACCTCGAGGCTCGCCTGATTCCGGCGTAGTCGGTACTTCCAAAACCCAAGATGGTGGGCGGGCGTGTACCAGACTTCGCGGATGTCCCAGCTCAGGGTGTTCCCGACGATAATCTCGGCGGGCACATTCCAGAGGCTCAGCTGCGTGTAACACATCAGCGCGGCATTGCGGTCCACGTCGATGCATTGCACCCAAAGGTGCTGGGATGGGTTATAGCCCTTGGCGATCATCACTTTGATTAAAGCCAAGATCATCCCCCCTGCCCCGCAAGCTGGTTCGCCTGCCGTGATAAACGGCTGGGTCTCCAGCTTGCTGCACATGTCCCCAAAAGTCAGGTTCGCCATCAGCTCAGAGAGCTCAGGCGGGGTGAAGAACTGGCCTGCGTCCTTATTGGCAATCTCGAGCTCCATATAGAGGGGGCCAAGAATGTCGCGGGGCTCAGGGTCCAGCGCCTGGATGAGGCATCCGAGAAGTTTTGCGAATGCCTCTTGGTCTGGTTTTTTGTAACCCGCTATGATGCGAAGATATTCCTCTTCGCGGGCTTCATCTTTTTGAACGGCGTTGTGCAAGCTGCACGCGGCCATTGTCACAAAGTCACGAAATACCTCATAGTTGTGCTTGTAAGGTGCCAGCTCGCGAAAGGTTTTTTTGAACGTTGCCAAAGCGGCGTCGCGGCGTGGGTGTGCCATGCCTGTTCTCCCCTGTTGGGGTCTCTCAAGCCTGGCGTCCACCAGTCTCGAAAGACTGGTGGGTTGGAAAATTGAGCACTCCTGTGTGGAGCGTTCGGGGATTATTCTGCGAGAAAAGGGGGATTTGTCAAAATTTTTTAGGTCTAATTTATCTTTTCAAAGAGGTGGAAATTCATGCTGTGATCCGAAACTTCGAAACTCTCCAGAAAGTCTTTGGCCCCTTCGCGCTGTGAGAAAAAATACTCGACTGCCAACATACGTGTCTCATCTGTGACGGTAGGGATGAAATTTAAATTAGGGAACACCTCCCCATCCGGTTGTTCCTTGACGGTGAAATCTTCAACCGTCAGCTGAACGCCAGTGACCTTCTCAAACGCTGCCAACAACTCATGGAAAGTGCGCTTCTTTTTCTTAGAAGGAACCGCACCAAACTCAAAACACGCTGAAACTTTGCCACCAGCAGCGCGGGTCTCGGTCACCAGGTCTGCGATATCTGACGCGGGCAACTCGCGATACATGAGTGCACCGTCCGTGAAATTGCGAACGCTGATGTGGTCGCCCATGCTGATGAAAAGTTTTTTCATGATGCTCCGTAAAGTTAATTGTCGTATCTTTGGCGCAACTCTCGATCAAACGCACGCAGTGCTTCAGCGCTGCGATGTCCCCGCTGGTCTCGAATGTCGATCACGTAAACGGTTTGATCCTGGATGGTGTAGAGAAAGGAAAAAGCCGTTTTTTGGATCTTTACCTCCCAGACGTTTTTAAGACCTGCAAAAGTCTCTCTTGGGGGCGCAAGGTCGGCTATTCTTCGCTCGGTCGCAGAAAAGCTGGCAAAGGCCCGCGCTTGGTTCAGCTGCGGATTGCTTCGGTAATATTGAACCATCCAGCGCAATCCGGGCTGGGACGTTTGAAGGAATTCGACCTGCATCGTTTAATCTTTGGAAATATTCGGCTCGGGAAATGGGGAATCCTCAGGGCCATTCATCCAAGCATGGATCGCATCTGATGAAATCGTTGGCGCACCCTTCTCAATCAGCATCAAGCCGGTTTCCACGAGCGCTCTGGTCGCTTCGCGTTCCTCAACAAAGTGTTCGATGGCTTGGTTCGCCATGAAAGACGCAGAGCGGTGCTCCTGTCGTGCTATGGTTTGAAGGCGTTCCTTCAAAGTGACGTCGATACGCGTCGTGAAGGTCGATGTTGGCATGGTTTGCATTCCTGATTTGGGTTATATTGTACATTGTACGACAGTGTATTCTAAATTGATGTGAAGTCAAAAAAGAAAGCCCCCGCAAATGCGGGGGCGCTTCGCTTTAGCGGAACGGCTTTGTGGCCAGCCACCAGAAGGTCGGTCGGTCTACCTTTCCAGGATGCCAGACGGCCCAATAATATTGCTGCTTCGCGATGCGGGCATAGCGCGATACTCTCTTTCCTTCCGGCCAGCAGGTCAGGTCATCCAGGGCATAGATCGCGGTCGGCGGGCAACGCTGGAACCTCGGCGTGCGGTCCGGATGGCACAGCGAGCGAAGATTGAGCAGCATCGCCACACTGCCCCCGGTCTTGCGGGCATGGATGAGAGCCCTGCGCAAAAACGCGTCCCCGAGCCCATGGGTCCCGTAGGGTGGGTTCGTGATAATGTTCTTCGCGAGTGGGGTCTCGGATTTCAGGAAGTCGTGGCCCCCTGCCCCGTAGCCTCGGTCTATCAGGTCCGTGGACACCACGTGGTATCAAGCTTCGATCAGAACCTTCGAAATTGCTCCGTCACCACAGGCCGGTTCCCAAATATCCCCCTCGAAGCTCTCGACGGATAAAAGCGCCCGTGTCGCCTCGGGTGGAGTTGGATAAAACTCGAACGCAGCACGCTTTGGAAAGCGGAAATTACGTTCAGAAAACTTTGCTTTTTCACTGTTTTTCAATAAGATAGGTGTACTCATGTTTGGGTATATGAGGAAATAAAAAACGAGGTGATACGCTCACCCCGCAAAGCGGTTTTCGGGTTATGTTGGGCCTAATATTCCTCGGCCAAGAGGATGGTCAGAACGCGCGTTGTCTGCACCGGATCACTGGAGTCTGGCGAACCTGCATCCATGTGCTGGTCGTAGTAATCGAACTTCCAGTACACCCTATGCCCCTGCCAAGTGAATGCGCCGAAATCGTGCTCGCCGTAGGGGTCATTGTCGGGTGTGAAGGCTTCAAAACCTCGGACCTGCTGGAGCACCTCGAAACGCAGGTTATCCGGTAGATTCTGGATCCCTTGGGTCAGCATAACCCTGCATCCGAGGAACGTCTTTCGCGCCAAGTCATTCAGCGCTGCAATCTCGTTGGACTGCTTGTCATGTAATGTCATAGTCAAAACATAAAAAAATAAAACGCCTCAGCTCTTCACTGAGACATCGTAAATCCACCGCGCCCTCCCCTTCAGGCGGTCAAAGCGCAGCGCGAACCGTTCGCGGGGTGCCCGGCGCGCAGCAAAGGGCCAGCGCCGCGCGGTTCTTGACGGTCCAGGGGTAGCGGTAGAATTACGAGACTCTGTGTGGCTTCCCCCTCCCCTTTTTCCACCACCCAAACGCTTTATCCGTGTAACATTTGAAACGATGAATATCTCGCAAGCCAAGTGCATTCCACTCGTAGCCTACCTTGAGCGCCAAGGGCTCACGCCTCAAAAATCCCGCATGGGCGGGCGGGAACTTTGGTATCATTCGCCCATTCGTGACGGTGATGAAAATCCTTCTTTCAAAGTTGATACCATCAAGAACCTATGGTTTGACCACGGCGCGGTCAAAGGTGGCACCATCCTCGACCTCGTGCGGGAACTCTGTTCCTGCGATGTGCGTGACGCGCTCCAGCATCTCGATAGGACTGGGCTCTTCTCTCCTGGCCTTGCCAGCCCTCGCACGTCTGCTGGGAATTCGCGCGGCGCTTCGCGCCAGTCTGAACCCATGTCCAAAAGTCAGGACGTTGCGGGTGAAAAAGAAAAAAGTTGGGCCTTTGAGTTGGTCTCATCAGAGCCGCTCCAGCACCCTGCCCTGCTCCAATACCTCACGAAACGCGGTATCGACCATGATATTGCCCGCCAGTACCTCTCTGAGATCGATTTTAAGCCCCCTCACAGCGTCGGGAAGTACTTTTCCCTTGGTTACCCTTCGGGCGATGGCTTCGAGGCACGTAACGCGCTGTTTAAGGGCTTTGTCGGAACCGGGAAGGATCTGACCTTTCATGACAAGCCGGGGGCAATCCGGCTCCAGGTCTTTGAAGGCTTCATGGATTTCCTGTCCTACCTGTCGAAAGATAGGCCAGCGCAGCCGGTAGGCGCGGTGCTGGTGCTCAACAGCACGAACCTGTGGCGACGTGCCCTGCCCTTCCTGGATGATCCGCGCTTTGATGAGGTCCGTTTGTATCTCGATAACGACGCGGCGGGCGACGCGGCGACCCGCGCACTCTTTGAAAACGCGCAAAATACCGCCAAACTTGCTGATATGCGCAGCTACTATGAAGGATATGAGGATCTCAACGCATGGCTGTTAGGAAAAAAGGGATAACCCTCCTTTTTTATTTTCAAAAATAAGAAAGCATCAACCTGAGCTGACAGAGGGCCGCGAGGCTCTCTGTTGTTGTTTAAGATGTTTAATAAACAACGTTTAATAGGTTTAGGGGTCAAATAGTGGCTTAAAATCAAGGCGCTACGGGGTGTAAGGTGTAAAGATTTGTGCTGACAGGTGTAGAGATTTGTGCGGCAAGGTGTAAAGATTTGTGCTGACAGGTGTAGAGATTTGTGCGGATGGTGTAGAGATTTGTGCAAGCTTGCCGTTATTCTTTAATATGCTGATAACAAAGGCAAAAATTGTTGTATTTGAGAGCCAAGGTGTATGTTTGTGGGGTCTAAGGTGTAAAGATTTGTGCAAGCTCCCTAAGTTATTGATTTTGTTTATCTAAGAAGTTGTGTCTGTGAGCTAAAGTGAGCTCTAAAGTGTAAGGATTTGTGCGGATTGGACAGCTAGTTGAGTGACTAAGGTGTAGGAAAAATTTTGACTTTTTGCACCTTAAAGTATAATCGGTGTAAATACTCTCATAAGAATTTACTCCATGAAGCGAGCGACCAAACCTCCTCTCGACAAGAGCGTTGTAAAGAAGAACGTCTCTGTTATCCACATCAACGCGAAGCTCTCGCTGATCCAGCGTAAGCTCGTGAACGCATTGCTGTATAACGCATACGACCACCTGCTTTCCCAGGATACTCACTCGCTGAACGTCGCGCTTCTGTCTGAGATGATAGGCTTTGACAGTCGCAACCTTGCTCACCTGAAGACGGCCCTCACTGGTCTCGTGGAGACCAGTATTCAGTGGGATATTCTCGAGGATAGCGGCTCGAACTCTTGGGAAGTCGCAACCCTGCTTTCCTTCGCTCGTATCCGCGATGGTGTCTGTTCCTATCGCTACGACAAGGGCTTGGCGGAAAAGCTCTATCATCCTGATATGTATTCTAAAATCAATCTGAGTGTTGTTCGGGATATGCGAAGCGCTCATGCTCTCGTGCTCTATGAGAATTGTTACCGCTTCATTGAGCTGGGGCATACGGCGTGGTGGGATTTGGATACTTTTCGCAAGCTTATGGCTATAGAAGATGTCGTTAGCTATCAAGAGTTTAAGTCTCTCAATCGCAGCGTGATCAAGCCAGCGGTCGCGGAAGTGAACAAACTTTCGAATATCCAAATGGAACTTGAGACACGTCAAAAAGGCCGTAGTGTCACGGGCGTTCGCTTCCTGCTGAAGCCAAACCCACAACTGTCGCTTATCGGGATGGATGAAGAGGATGAGGTCAATCAAAGCACGGCCTACAAGACGCTAGTGCAGGAAGGGATATCCAAGACCCTTGCTCGTTCTTGGGCGCAGGAACATCCTGAGGAGTACATCCTCTCGAAGGTCGAGCTTGCGAGAGCTCAGGCGGCAAGTGGAAAGATCAAGTCATCGAAGACGGGCTTCTTGAAGTCGGCTATCGAAGATGATTACCATTCTGCCCTCGATGTCGAGCGTGAGAGAGCGAAGAGTGTCGAAGAAGCGAGAGCGCAAAAGCGCAAGAAGGAACGTGAACTTCAAGAACTTCAAAACACCAAGCTCAGTCTTGAGGCAACCTATCGCGTTCAATGTACGCAGATGATGGAGCAAGCCTATCAAGCTCTAGAAGAGCAAGAGCGTAAGGAAGTGCTGGCGCGCTTTTCCGCAAGCATCACCTCGGATTTTTTCCGCAAGGAATTTTCAAAGCGTCTGTGGAAAACACGCGGAATACTCTCAGAAGCGGTTGTGTTTTGGACCACCGAAGGCCTACCCATCCCCTCTTGGGAGGATTTTTCTGTTTCACAGACATCAAAAAGGCCTGATGAGATTCAGGCCCGTATTGCTGAGCTCGAAAGAGAGCTTTCCTAATAGCTACTTGCTATCAATTGATAGCAAGTAGCTATTTTCTATCATACTTATCAAGAAGCTTTTTAAACAGGTCACCAAAGATGAGTCCCTCATCATCTGCTAGTGTAGTGAAGCGCTCGAGAGACTTCTCGCTCACACGAAGGTTCAGCTGCATCTTTTTATCACTCAGCCGTCTTCTGCGCCTTGGTGCGGCTTTGGTGGTGTCCGTAGCCGATTTTTTGGCGTCTGCCGCTTCATTTTTTTCGGCTGGACTTGCTGCCTGCTCCTCACTCTGAGGTTTGGCTTCCCCTTTACGTGGGCGAATGGACAAAAGATTGTCGCCTAGTTGTGCTGGTTTCTTCATGTTCATGTCGTCTTCAGGTTAGAGAGTAAGAATTTCCAAAGAGCGCTGATTTCTTTCTCAGCGAGTTTTCCCCCGTCTACTTCGGGAGCACTTCGTCCATCAGTCATGGCGGTGGCAAAGGCGGTCCGCTGCGCTACAGGAACACCGGCCACTTTTCCGTGGTTTGCGAGAAGCAGGATAGCTTGTTCCCCGATGCGGGTTCGCGCGATCACGCGATTCATAACGAAGGCAAAAGGCTTTCCAAGTTCTTCGATGGCTGAAAGCGTGTCCCCTATAGCGGCAATATCTACCGGCGATGGCTGGCATGGCACGAGCACATAGTCGGCATTCTCGATCCCAGTCTCGATAGTCTTCATATGTCCAGGGGGTGTATCTATGAAAACGTAGTCATACCCTTCACTAGCTGCTTGTTTGAGCATCTGCGAAAGGTTTCCAGCGTTTGCCTCGATGAGTTCTGGGCTTTTTGCTTCCCGTTGGTTCCACCAACCGGTGAGACTTCCCTGCGGGTCAAGGTCGATGATAGCGATACGCTTTTTCTTGCTTGCCGCGCTGGCGTAAGATGAGAGCGCCGCGCAGAGCGTCGTCTTTCCTACCCCGCCCTTACTGGCAGCAAATACGATGGTTTTCATGCTCATAGGTCTTTTTGTTAGGGTGTAGCTACTTGCTAGCAACTTACTAGCTTGTAGCTATATGATATAAAAATTACAGGGGAACGCAAGTCTTTCTACGCTGTAGCTATTAAATAGCTAAATGATAGCAAGTAGCTATTTGATAGACTGTAGCTATCATTTTATAACAAGGGAACGTGGGTGCTCTCAGCGATCATACCTTATTCTTGTATCTCCACTATTTCCGAATAATTCAGCCCTCTGCGCCTGGGGTCGTAGACCCGCAAGATGAAGAGCGTTTCTTGGAAAACATAGTAGGGAAGCAGATAGCCATACTTCGGGGTGACTTTTTCCCATACGTCCGGATGTGCTGTCTTGCGGCCTCTGGAAAGGGATTGAGGGATGTCCTCAACCACATGCACAATGTCGGCAACGATATTGTGGAGGCTGGGTTCACTGCGAGCTCCGTAGTGCTCCCGAATGCTCTGCAAATCTTGCATCGCTTTTCGCGTATAGATGATTTCCATACTGCTTATGCGTTAGGAATAATATCAGGCTTCGGGGCAGGGATCTCGTCTTTTGAGCCCCATGACTTCATCCAAGCGTGCACTTGCTCGCCAGAATGACCATGGCCGCTTTGTGCATCTGCGACGGCTTCGTTCAACTCTTCCAGATATTGAATCCGGTCTTGCAGGTAGGCTTCGACCGCTTCATTGATAATGAAGGATCGAGAGCGCTTCGTCATCTTGGCAAGGCGGTCAACGTTTGTTCGGTTATGATCTTCCAGCCGAACGGAGACAGGTTGTGTCATAGCAAGTTTTCCCATGGCGCGAAGGTTAAAAATTACAATCGACTACATTGTATTCTTATTTTGCGGAAAGTCAAAATGCTGAGCGCGTGCGTGACTTGAACTTTGCCAGTAATTCTTCAAGATGAGAGGGGGTCATCTCTGTGTAGCGATCTGCTTCGACATCTTTGAGGCCCCGCGATATACCTGTCTCCACATTTTCTTGAAGCAGGCGCTCTAGCTCCTGAATCGAGAGAGTGACGGCGACTGGCCGGTTCTGCTTCGTGATCAGAACTGGCTCGTGCTGCACTGTGTCGAGGTAGCGACCAAACTCTTTGCTTGCGGCGGAAGCGGTCATAGGTTTCATAATTTGGGACTCTAGGGAAATGCTAACATCCAGATTATATGGATTTTACGGAAAAAGTAACATTTTTCGCTGTGAGTAGGGTGTAGGCGGTAGCTATCACGCAGAAAATGATAGCAAGTAGCTACTTGCTATAGTGTAGCTAGTTTATGTGCGCAAAGTGGGGAAAGAGCAGATCTGCTTTCATTGGGTAACACAAGGTCAAACCCAGCGTGTCTAAAATTCCATTTGTGAAACGGATATAATTGGATATAATTGGATAAATTTAGCCCTTAAATGGATATCCATGGACCTTCGCCAGCTCAGCATCACGCCGGACCTTCTCAAACTCATTGCAGAAGTTGATGAGTTCAAAGGAACGTGGAAGGTCACCCGAAGCCTGTCGCCTGAACGCCTTGCTTCGCTCAAGCATGTTGCGACCATCGAGAGCATCGGATCTTCCACGCGCATCGAGGGGGCGAAGCTGTCAGACGGCCAAGTTGAGACGCTCCTTCAAGGCCTTGATACTCACAGCTTTGGAACGCGCGACGAACAAGAGGTTGCTGGCTACGCTCAGGCGATGGATCTGGTCTTTGCGCATAGCGATGACCTGCTCCTGACAGAAAATTACATCAAGCAGCTCCACCGTGAGTTGCTGCGCCATTCTGATAAAGACGAATACCATCGCGGCGAATACAAGAAGTTTCCCAACAACGTCGAAGCTTTTGGCGTGGCAGGGGAAAGCCTCGGGGTGGTTTTTGCGACGACATCGCCTTTTGACACGCCTCGCGAGATGGAATCCTTGGTGAAGTGGACGCGTGAAAGCCTTGAGGATGAAAGCTTGCATCCACTTATGGTTGCCGGAGTCTTCACCGTGGTCTTTCTGGCAATCCATCCGTTCCAGGATGGGAATGGCCGGTTATCGCGCGTTTTAACCTCGCTCCTACTCCTCCGGGCTGGGTATAACTACATTCCGTACTCATCGCTGGAAAGTGTGATCGAGAAAAACAAGCAGGCCTACTACATCGCCCTGCGACGCACCCAGGGAGCGCTCAAGTCTGACAAACAGGATTGGCTTCCATGGCTTCGTTTTTTTCTGACGGCGCTCAAGCGCCAAAAAGATCATCTTCAGGCAAAGCTTGAAGATCTTCAGGGTTCTCGATTTGACGGCCTGCTAAAAGAGAGCATTGCCATGCTTGATTTTGTACACAGAGAAGGTCGTATCACGACCGCGCAGGCGCTCCAGCTTACCGGCATTCCTCGACCTACTGTGCGCCTCCGGCTTGCTCAGCTCGTAGAGAGCGGGCATCTGGCCGCTCGCGGAAAGGGCAGGGGAGCGTACTATGAAAATGCAAAGAGCTAGCTATTTGCTAGCAAGTAGCTATTATTGAAAGTTGAGAACAACATTTTGCAAGCTATTGGAAATTATATACAATGTTAAGTATAGGCTTCAATCAAAATAACAAAGAAAAAATATGAGCAATGACTTAACATTCATTACCAACGATGAGGCGGGTAATCTAAGAGATAGGTTTTCCACACTCATCAAAGCAACCAAGAACTTTGATGTTTTGGTTGGCTATTTCTACACGAGCGGGTTCCATGCGATGTATCCTGCACTTGAGGAAACAGACCACATTCGAATTCTCATTGGGATCAGTACTAATTGGGAGACGTTTGACCTGCTTCAGCGGATACAGTCTCATAAAGAGGTTCAAGATCAATTTTCACAAGCAGTTAAAGAAGAGATGGAGCTCTCCGAAAACGAACTTCACATAGAAATCGGTGTGAAAAAATTTCTTGAGTGGCTGAAAACTGGAAAACTGGAAATTCGAGCTTATCCTGAGGAAAAAATTCACTCAAAACTCTATGTGATGGGTTTCAAAGAAGGCCAGATGGACAAAGGCCGGGTGATTACTGGTTCCAGTAACTTCACTAGAAATGGCTTGGTTGAAAATCTTGAGTTTAACGTTGAGCTGAAGAACCGCTCTGACTATGAGTTTGCTCGCGATAAGTTCGAAGAGCTTTGGGCGAAGGGGGTCGATGTCAGCGACAAGTATGTCGAGACTATCCAGAAGGATACGTGGCTCCGAGAGGATATCAGCCCGTATGAGCTCTATCTCAAGTTTCTCTATGAGTACTTTAAAGAAGAAATAAACGAAGAGGCCCTCGACCACCGCTATCGGCCAGAGAACTTCAAAGAACTGAAGTACCAGGACCACGCGGTTATCAATGCTCGCAAGATTGTTGACGAGTATGGGGGGGTATTTTTGTCGGATGTTGTGGGTCTAGGGAAGACCTTCATGGGAACGATGTTGTGCCAAGAACTGAACCGACGAGTTCTTGTCTTAGCACCGCCCCACTTGATTGACGAAGACAACCCAGGAAGCTGGGAGAACGCTTTTAGAACTTTTGGATTTAGAGCTCGGGACTACACTTGTCGGTCTGTTGGAATTCTCGACCGAATAATCCGCAAAAATGAGCATCAAGACTATGATGTGGTACTTATTGACGAGGCACATCGGTTCCGTTCTGAAGAAACAGATACCTATGCAAAGCTTGCAGAAATATGTCGGGGTAAGAAAGTAATTCTGGTCACGGCAACACCGTATAACAATAAGCCAAGTGACCTACTGTCTCAAATCAAATTGTTCCAGAAAGCGCGGCAAAGTACGATCCCCAACCTTCCGGACCTTGAAGGGTTTTTTAAGAGCCTCGAGCGCAAACTCAAGGGTTTGGATCGCCAAACAGATAAGAAGGAATATATTGCGGCTACGAAGGAGAACGCAGCACTCATCCGCGACCGAGTTTTGAAGCACCTGATGGTGCGCCGAACCCGTAAGGAAATTACAGAATATTACGGTGATGACCTTCGGCAGCAGGGAATGAGCTTTCCTGAAGTGGCCGAACCTCAACCAATTTTCTATGAGTTCAACCCAGAAGAGGATCGCATCTTCTTTCGAACCATCGAGCTCGTGACGCAAGATTTCATGTATGCGCGTTACACGCCGATGCTCCACCACAAGGGGAGTATGACGGCTATGGAGCGTCAAAGTCAGCAGAACATGATGAAGTTCATGAAGATGCTTCTGATTAAACGACTTGAAAGTAGCTTCTTTGCATTCACACAGACCCTCGACCGATTTATTGCATCTTATGATCGCTTCATTCGAGAATTTGAGGATGGAACCGTCTACGTCAGCGCGAAACACACGCAGAAGATTTTTGAGTATCTTGAACGCGGTGACCTCGATGGCGTTGATCGACTGGTAGACGAAGGAAAGGCTGAGAAATTTCCCGCTGATGAGTTTGATGATAAGCTGAAGCTGGAGCTTCAAGCTGATCGTCATATCCTGCAAGAAATCAAGGATATGTGGAAAACGGTCAAGAGGGACCCCAAGATACTCGCGTTTAAGGATGCATTGAAAAAAGAAGCACCGATCCATGATGGAAAGTCGATAATATTTTCAGAGTCCAAGGAAACAGCGGAATACCTCAAGGCACAACTTCAAGATGAATTTGCAGGACAGATTATCTGCTTTACTGGATCCAACTCCGCTGCTGATCGAGAAGAGGTTATCGCGAACTTCGACGCTAATGCGAAGCACCCAAAGGATGACTTCAAGCTACTAATCACGACCGATGTGCTTGCTGAAGGTGCCAACCTTCACCGCGCAAATGTGGTTATTAACTATGATATTCCATGGAATCCAACACGCATTATGCAGCGAGTAGGGCGGATCAACCGTGTGGACACAAAGCACGAGAAAATACACACCTACACATTCTTCCCGACGGATCAGTCAAATGACCAAATCAAGTTAAAGGAAGCTGCTGAAGCAAAGATTGCGGCGTTCATCTCTCTGCTGGGTACCGACGCCCGCTTGCTCACGGATAGTGAGGAGGTCGAGGCACATAGTCTGTTTAGCCAGCTTCTATCCAAAGAGACCATCGAAGGAGGGGATGAGCCAGAGAGCGAGCTCAAGTATCTTCAAGAGATACGTCTTGTTCGAGATGAAAATCCATCCCTCTTTGAGAAGGTGAAACGTCTGCCGAAAAAAGCCCGCACAGCTCGAAAATCAAAAGGTTCTGTTTCCAGCCTGTTGACCTACTTCCGCAAGGGAAAGCTTCAGAAGTTTTTCCTTGTCAGTGCAGATGATATTAATGTGGCAGAAGAGCTCGATTTTATTCAAGCAGCCCATGCTCTCAAAGCAGACCCCCAAGAGAGTAGGTCGAAGCTTGATAAGACCTTCTACGCGCTTCTTGAGAAAAATTCTCAGATGCTTACTCGATCAACAGAGATCGAAGAAGAAGAATTCTCGACCAAACGTGGAAGCAGAGACAACGCGGCGCGACTTTCCAAAATGCTGAAAGCAAAGCAAGTGCGAAACTTTCAAGGCTTCACCGAAGATGATGAGGAGTACATTTCTAATGTTATTTCTGAGCTTGATGCTGGTGGAATCCCCAAAAAAATATCGCAGCGAATTTATGCAAAGGTCGAGAAGACGCCTGAGCTCTTGGTGAATCCACTGAAGCTTTTAGCCCTCCTGAAGCTGGAACTCCCAGCAGCTTTTTTGCAGCCTAACCAAGTTGAGCAGGGGCAGGGCAGGGGAACAACCAAAGAGATCATCCTTTCAGAATATTTTAACGCGGTAAAATAATGAACAAAGCTGAAGCCATTTCACTCGTACAAGGCGCATTTGATGCAGATTACTCCGACGAGTATTTTGTTCGCTTTGTTAGTAACCTTTTCAAGGGTGAGTATACCCCCCTCGATAAGCGCCGCGATGGCCAGTACGTTCGCGAAGCATTTCGTACATTTGTGCAAGGATAAGGTCTTCGAAAACCTACTGGAAGTGAAGGATAGAAAGAGTAAGGGGACATTTTATACGCCTCGAGAAATTGTTCACTATATGTGCCAAGAAAGCCTGATAAATTACCTCTGCACAGAGTTGAACGAACTCACACTGAGAAGCGATATTGAAACTCTCATTCGCAATGGGTCTCAAATTATTCAGAACGATGCAGTGGTCCTCGAAAAGGGAAGGGAGGGGACATACAAATTCATGCTCCCTGAAAGCATACGCTCTCGGGCGAAAGAGTTGGATCAAGCCCTTTCTAATATTAAAGTTTGTGACCCAGCCGTTGGCTCCGGAGCATTCCCTCTCGGTATGCTGAATGAGATTGTGCAAGCAAGACAGGCACTGTCCGTGCATTTGCAAAGCTCACAATCAGCTTACGAGTTGAAGCTGCATAGTATTTCACATTCACTCTATGGGGTTGATATTGACCCAGGTGCTGTAGAAATCGCGAAGTTGCGACTTTGGCTTGCTCTCGTAGTTGAAGAAATTGAACCGCATCCTTTGCCCAATCTCGAACATAAGGTCATGCAAGGAAATAGCCTGATTTCTGAGTATGATGGTGTAAAGTTATTTGATGAGAGCTTTCTAGAGAGTACCAATGCTCTCGATAACGAAAAAGCCACAATTGATAGAAAAATATCACTGTTACAAAGACAACTCTTTGCTCTTCACGGCGAAGGCTCACTAACAGCTGTAAAGAAAGAAGAGTTTGAACGTGAAATAAAAGCTCTAACCAAGCGAAAAAAGAGTATGAACCTCCCCAATGACTTACAGGGGGTGGAGATGAATATCTTTGATGAGCCCAGTAACTCTAGAGGCTCAAAGGAAAAGACCGAAAAGCTTCAGAAGAAGATAGAGCAATATATATTTGAATCTAGTCGGTCAAAAAAACAGCGTCTGAAAGTTGAGATTGATGAACTAAAGATGGAGCTCATCGAAGCTACGCTTATGGAACAGGGGAGAGAAGAAAAGCTCCTAGAGTTCAAGGCTCAGAAAGATCGAAATATTCGCCCCTACTTTATTTGGAAGTTGGAGTTTAGTGAAGTTTACAAGGAAAATGGAGGTTTTGATGTTATAATTGGAAACCCTCCGTATGGCGCAGATATTGACAAATACACCACTCTTTTTGAGAGAACCTATCCAAGAACAACAAAATCTTTCAAAGACATATACAAAATATTTTTTGAGCTGGCTGTATCAAAAATTGTTGCCCAAAACGGTGTTGTAGCACTTATCACACCAAATACATTTTTGACGCAACCACGCTACCGTGACCTTCGGGAATACCTGTTAGACTTCAGAATACTCGATATACTTAACTTGGGAGAGAATGTCTTTAGAGCAATTGTTCCTACAGCTGTTTCAATACTCCAAAAAATACCACCGTCAGAAGGCGTGACCCTAAGGTATACGGACCTATCAAGATCGTCCAAGTACTCTGGAAATATTCTATACGGTGATGCCCAAACAATACCGCAAGAAATTTTCAAAAAGAATAGCGATTTATCCTTCCTAGTAGCAGCTAGTTTTGTAGATGGGACAGTACCATTACATAGCGTTTTAGACTTCAAAGATGCAGGAATTAACTATCAGCGCGTTAAGGTAGGCCTTGCAGACAAAGGAAAATCGGATCTGAGTTCTAGACTTCTCTATGAGGGAGATCAGGAGGTATCTTCTGATGCTATGTATTGGAAAGGCACTGATATCGGTGAATATTCCTCAAAAGAAGAGACCGCAAGATGGGTGAGGGTTCAAACAAAAAAAACTCTGCGTTCAAACGAGAGAGTAATTTTGAATGAGAAGTACTTTTCACTAAAGCCAAAGCTATTATGGCGACAAACGGCACAGTTTACGATTGCAGCAATCGACTATCATGGGAAATGGTTTGGCAGAAGTGTCCAGGCAGGGATGATTAAGGCATCTTACGAAGATAAAATTTCCTATCGTTATCTCGCGGGTCTCTTTAATTCTACCGTATTTCGCTGCTACTATCTTGAGATGGTTCGTGAGGGTGGGCGCGTTTTTCCTCAGGTAAAGCTAACGAAGTTGAAAGACCTTCCTGTTTTCATCCCAGATCGAGAGATGTCTAAAAAAATTGATACAAAAGTTGAGAAAATAGAATCCTACGGATGGAAAAACTCCAGTTCAAAAGATAGTGAAACAAGAATTACGCTCATTCAGGAGCTGGATGAAATATTTTTTGATATTTACCAGATTGACCCTGACGCTCGTGCTGAAATGTATAATCAGTTGCACAATAACTAGTCCCATAAACTATACTTTGTAGGACAGGGGCAGGGGGTCGGTTTTATCGGTCCCAAAACTCGTCCCATATTGTTTTCCCATAACTTCTAAGATATTTTGAACCCATGAAAGTAGGATATGCACGTGTGTCGTCGGTCGGGCAGAGCCTGGACACGCAAATCGAAAAACTCACGGCCTTTGGCTGCGAGAAAGTCTTCCAAGAGAAGCGCTCGGGGGCAACGCGCGAAAAGCGTGAGGCCGTCAACGCTGCGCTCGAATTTTGTAGGGAAGGGGACGTGCTGGTCATCACCAAGCTCGACCGCCTCGCCCGTTCAATGTCAGACCTTCAGGACATCAGCAAAATCCTGAACCGCAAGGGTGTGGATTTCATCGTCCTCGATCAAAGCATCGACACAACAACGCCAGCCGGTCGGCTGACCTTTCACCTCCTCGGCGCGGTTGCTGAGTTCGAGCGAGACCTTATCGCCGAACGCCGCAATGAAGGTATTGAGAAAGCGAAGGCGAAAGGCGTGAAGTTTGGACGTCGTGAAAAGCTCTCAGATATTCAACTTCAAGCGCTGCGCACTGCTTACGGGGCAGGGGAGAGACGCCAGGATCTCATGGCGCGTTTTGATATCTCTAAAAGCACGTTCTATCGACTATGTCCGGGAGGAAGTATAGAGAGCCAACCAACGGATGAACAACGATAAAGGAAGTGGAGATGGCTGAGCCCGGCGTAG
>Ga0163215_101110_pt1 | contig 20946 bp, 19 predicted proteins | sample SynspAceP_FD_185934 | JGI IMG/M metagenome (GOLD analysis project Ga0163215, IMG submission 185934) | Saline lake microbial communities from Ace Lake in Antarctica - Synechococcus sp. Ace-P (Hybrid Assembly) | ecosystem: Environmental > Aquatic > Non-marine Saline and Alkaline > Saline | place... | reverse complement strand
TGGCTGTTCCAATTGCCAAAACTGGGCGGCAAGTCGCGCCACGGTGAACCGGTCCGAACGCGCCAGAAGACGGCCTCGGGAAACAACCGATTGTTCCGTGCTGTAACGCCACTATCACTGGCCTTGCCCGGCAACTGAGGCTCAAGCCGCACCCACAGACTATCACAAACCATAAATCGATCCTCGTTCACTCAAACCTCCATTTTGGAAATTTGAATCAGAAATCAAACGCTATGGGAATCCTGAATGTCCACGGACCCTAGAAATGGCACCTAAAATTTTTCCAATCAATTTTCTATCGAACGGCGGTGTTGTACTAAGGCCAATTGGGGTCATCACTTCCTCGTAAAACACATGGTTCCGTCCTTGGGTTGCGAGCTGTTCAAGCGCAGCACGAACAACTTCACACTGGCCATCAAATTTAACGCCATCGGCAATAAGGCTGCTGACGGCGACGAGTCGGGTCTTTCCGACCTTTATCTCCTTCAGCTTGTCTTCTTTCAATCTTCGAACAATGGCAGCATGTGAAGTCCCATAATACTCAGCTACTAGCGAAATTGGCACTGCGCATATTCATTAGGATCAGTTTTGTACATTTCGAGATAGTCCGACAGTTCATCAAACATTCTAAATTTCGTATGTAACAGATTTTTTAGTTAAGTGATTTAATAAACCCTTCCCGCCAATTAAAGGGCCCCCAAAGGGGCTCTTTAATTTTCAGAAGAGCGAAAGCTGAACGGGTTTCCCGTCATCTTTCGACTCCAGCCATGCCGTGACAAAAGCTACTGGTTCACCCATCTCTGCGACCTGCTCAGCCGGAATTGTTACGCAATATCCTGCCGGTGATACTTTAGCGCTTGTGACAAAAAATCGTTTTCGACCGCCAGCTTGCCGATCTTGGCGTGAAGCTCTTTAACTTCAGCCTCGTTGTCTTCTGCCCGCCGAACCTTATCGGAAAATACCCCAGTCAGCCCGTCAATGGCCTGCCGCTTCCAAGTCGTCACCTGCGTTGCCTCTCGGGACATCGCTATGCGATGCCCTGACGGTAATAGATAAACCTTGTGCTTCGCTGCTATCTCTTGTGCGGTCTTGTCACCACGTAGCGCTTCGAGCGCCACCGTAGCTTTGAACTTGTCTGAAAAACTGCGTCTCTTGTCTTCGTCGGTGGATACATCTTAGCACGCTGTCCGAATTTGCCGGATCACCTCTCAGATCCAGGCCAAGACGAGCGCATCGTGCTTGAACGCCTGTTCAAAACCAGCTTCCCACCCGCGTCCAAAATCAATCGGTCAACCATCTACGATTTCAAGGGCTTTTCATCAGCAACTAGTCGAGCAGGTGGGAGCTTAAACATGCTTTAGCTGGTTATTTATGCCCTGAATCAACGCGTCACATCTAAAGAATTATGTATCACGAGGGATTATCGAACCCGCAAATCTTGATGCCCCCCTTGACTTCATACCCTATGCACGGTGTAGCTGCCCCCGATATATTGGAATGCCAGTACCCTTTGTACTGATGCATTCACCGCAAATAGAGGGATCGTTATGCACGCCTATAGAAGTCAAACTTGTGCGGAATTGAACGCCAATCATGTAGGCGAAAAAGTGCGCCTGTCGGGCTGGGTACACCGCGTTCGTGACCATGGAGGCCTTTTGTTCATTGATCTGCGCGACCATTACGGCACGACACAGCTTATTTGTGATCCGGATTCAGCCGTATTTGCAGAGCTGGAAAAAGTCCGTGCTGAATGGTGTATCCGGATTGACGGTGAGGTCAAAGCGCGGGCGCCCGAATTGGTGAACACAAAGATCTCTACGGGCGCGATTGAAGTCTTCATTCGTGATGTTGAAGTCCTGGGCCGCGTGAACGGAGATCTGCCATTGCAGGTTTTTGGAGATCAGGAATATCCTGAAGAGACACGTTTGCGTTATCGTTACCTTGATCTGCGTCGCGAGAAGATGCAGCGCAATATGATTTTGCGCTCCGATGTTGTCAGCTCTATCCGGAAACGGATGTGGGACCTGACGTTTAAAGAATTTCAGACTCCGATTATAACGGCATCTTCCCCTGAAGGTGCACGCGATTTTCTTGTACCGTCGCGCTTGCACCCCGGAAAGTTTTACGCCCTTCCACAAGCACCACAGCAGTTTAAACAGCTTTTGATGGTATCGGGTTTTGACAAGTATTTTCAGATCGCGCCCTGTTTTCGGGATGAGGATCCACGTGCGGACCGCTCTCCAACTGATTTTTACCAGCTTGACCTCGAAATGTCATTTGTCGAACAGCAGGATGTCTTTGATACGATCCAGCCTGTTTTGACAGGTATTTTTGAGGAATTTGGAGGAGGTAAATCTGTAGATCAAGATTGGCCGCAGATTTCTTACAAAGACGCGGCGCTTTGGTATGGCTCGGACAAGCCTGACCTGCGCAACCCGATCAGGATGCAGGTCGTCTCCGAGCATTTTGCGGGTTCCGGTTTTGCCATCTTCGCCAAGCTTCTGGAGCAGGAAGGCACGCAAATCCGTGCAATCCCTGCGCCCAATGGCGGCAGCCGCAAGTTCTGTGACCGCATGAATGCCTTTGCCCAGAAAGAAGGTCTGCCAGGTATGGGCTATATCTTCTGGCGCGATCAGGGCGAGGGCATGGAAGCCGCTGGTCCGCTGGCCAAAAATATTGGACCCGAGCGCACAGAGGCAATTCGCCAGCAGTTGGGTCTGGGCATTGGTGACGCAGCTTTCTTTCTTGGCGGCAAGCCGAAGGCGTTCGAGGCCGTTGCAGGCCGTGCGCGTAACGTGATCGGCGAGGAGCTGGGTTTGACGGATCAGAACCGTTTTGCTTTTGCGTGGATCGTTGATTTCCCGATTTATGAAAAAGACGAGACCACCGGCAAGATTGATTTCGAGCACAACCCGTTTTCCATGCCACAGGGTGGAATGGAGGCGCTGAACGGTGATCCTCTGGAAGTGCTGGGCTTTCAGTATGATCTGGCCTGTAACGGGTATGAGCTGGTATCTGGTGCGATCAGGAACCATCGTCCCGAGATTATGTTCAAGGCTTTCGAGATTGCCGGTTATGGCGAAGAGGAAGTGCGCAAACGCTTTGGTGGTATGGTTAACGCATTCCAGTATGGCGCGCCGCCCCACGGTGGATGCGCTGCGGGGATTGACCGGATCGTGATGCTGCTGGCCGAGGAAAGCAACATCCGTGAAGTCATCTTGTTCCCGATGAACCAGCGGGCCGAAGACCTGATGATGAACGCGCCGAATGATCCGATGCCGGACCAGTTGATGGAACTGGGCCTGCGCGTGATACCGCAGACCTGATTTCCTAAAGCGCTGTAGGTAGCTGCGGCGCTTTTTTACAGGACTAAAGACTTGGCAACATACTCTTTGGCTCCGGTTTTTGTGGCGGACCTTTTGCCGCGTTATCGTCTGATTTAATCTGGTGTGCGCATCGTACCACGCATCTTGTAAAACAGGCCTTTGTAATCAGGGCTTGGCGAAAGGCGATTCGCATTCTATCACCTTAGGTATGAACAACTCCGCTACAACTGCCTCCCATTTGGATGAAACGCTGTTGAACTGGGCCCCACCGCCTGTTCCCGATTGGGATACCAGCGTAGGGCGCTATGTCCGTCTGGAAAGATTGGATGCAGATGCGCATGCGGCGCTCTTGTACCGGTCATTTGCAGGGCATGATTCCGTTTGGGATTATTTGCCCTACGGACCGTTTTCATCCGCAGCGCAATATTACCGTTGGATCCGTGATCAGGCAGATCAGAGTGATCCGCGTTTTTACGCGATTAAAAGCCTTCACTCGGGCAATTGGGAAGGTGTCGCCAGCTATCTGCGCATCTCTCCTGAGGCGGGATCTATCGAAGTGGGGCATATTAATTTTAGTCCTGCGCTGCAACAAACGCCTGCTGCAACAGAAGCTTTGTTTTTAATGATGGCTTGGGCATTTGACGCAGGCTATCGCCGTTACGAATGGAAATGTAATGCCGCCAACAAAGGCTCGCGCCGTGCTGCACAACGGCTCGGTCTTAGCTTTGAAGGCGTTTTCCGGCAAGCAGGAGTGGTCAAGGGGCGCAACCGTGATACTGCATGGTTCGCGGCAATTGATGGCGAGTGGCCTTCACTGAAGGAAGCCTATGCGGCGTGGTTGTCGCCGTCCAACTTCGGCCCCGATAGACAGCAGCGCGAAAGTCTGGGCGATATGACGTGCCTTGTGCGCGTGGCCGATGACCCCTCACTGACTCACCCCCGTTAGATCGCGATTTTCCGCGCGAGGCGTTGCTGGAGTAACCCTGCGATCTGTGCAGCCTCCGATGTTGTCGCTTCCCCCGCAGCGCGCCTGTCAGTGAGAGCGATTGCTGCCTGCTCCAGTCGCTCATCCTCGGCAGAGCGTGCAACGCCTTGTAAAAAATGTGCGATATAGTCCAGCGTCTTGGCATTGGGTAAGTTGTCCAGAATTTCAGCGGCATAGGTGATATCGTCATGGTAGGCCAGTTCGTCCGGCAATACCTGTTCGTCTATTATCATGCGCAAACCTGTTGGACGTCTGTGAGGGGGTAAGGCAGCCAGAACCATCTGTTGGAACAGAGCCAGCGATGTGATGGGTTTGCCCAGAAACCCTTGTGCGCCGGCCGCCATTGCTTCGGCCTCCAGTGTGTCATCACCGGAGGTGGCCAGCACCACACTTTTCTCACCCTCCGCTTGGGCCAGTTCGACGATCAAATCAGCACCGTTGCCATCCGGCAGCCCCATATCAACCACAACCACTGACGGGCGGTAGACCTGCAAGTGCCGTCGCGCCGAGCGGATACAATCGGCGCGCCTGATCCGCGCACCGGAGCGCAGACACAGCAGACGCATGGCTTCGCAGGCAAAACGGCTGTCTTCAACCACCAGAACGGTCAGACCCAAAAGCGGCCTATCCGCAGTGGGGGCTGGATAGTTGGCCGCAAACGGGTCGTTGGTGTCCATAATGCTCTCCGATTCCATAACAGATGACCCATCGTTACGCAGCCGTCCCTAACGGGGGGTTAACGCGCCGCATTGCGCCGCCGCAGATTGCATCGCATAAACGAAGAAATTCATGCTGTGAGGAAAATACCATGATTGGACGTCTGAACCATGTGGCGATCGCCGTGCCTGACCTGGAGGCGGCAGCGGATCAGTACCGCAATGCGCTGGGGGCAAACGTAGGCGCGCCGAAGGATGAGCCGGACCACGGTGTGACTGTTATTTTCATCGAGTTGCCAAATACTAAAATCGAACTGCTTTATCCATTGGGAGAGAATTCGCCAATTCAGGGTTTCCTTGACAAGAATCCCTCAGGTGGCATTCACCATATCTGCTACGAGGTCGATGACATTATCGCCGCGCGCGATCATCTGAAATCGACTGGCGCGCGCGTGTTGGGAACCGGAGAGCCGAAGACCGGCGCCCATGGCAAGCCGGTGATCTTCTTGCACCCCAAAGATTTTAACGGTGCGCTGGTCGAGCTGGAGCAGGTCTGATGGGTCCGGTTTCTGGCATCGTTTTATATGCAATCGTCTGGTTTATGTTGTTCCTTATCATCTTGCCGATCCGTGTGCAGACGCAGGGTGATTTGAATGACATTGTGCCGGGCACCCATGCCGGCGCGCCAGAGCATCACCACCTGAAGAAAAAGGCCTTGTGGTGCACCGGGCTGTCGTTTTTGATCTGGGGTGCGTTTGTGGCCATCATCCTGTCCGGTGTGATCAGCGTCGATAATCTGGAGGACTGGATGGGTCGGGGCGCCCCTGCGGCAGCAACTGGAACAGGTGGGTAAACGTAGCGGCCCCCAGTATCGGAATCACAAGGTTGAGCAGCGGGATCGAGAGTGGCATTGCCATCAGAATACCCGCTGCCCAGAGCGTAAAGAAATGCTCGCGGCGGAGTTCTTTCGCGCGTTTTCGGCCGACACGGCGCATGGCGGCAAGGGTGTAGTATTCACGCCCCAACAAGAACCCGTTGACTGCCCAGAAAATGAAGACCGCGATAGGTGCGAAAATCACATAGAGAACCAGCGCCAAAATATTCACACCGATCAGCACGCCTAGAAAATTCACGGTATCGCGCAGCGCATCGCCCAACGGCGTGCGGGGCTGTTGCAGGATTTGCGGATAATGCAGGGCCTCTACCGCATCTGCGACATCATCCAGAAACATCGAAGTGATCGCAGAGGCAACTGGCACCATCAGAAATACGGACAGGAACAGCAGTAAGAATACGGCGCCCCAGCTGATCAGATCATCCAGCCATTTCACCTCACCCAATACAGGAAGCCAGATGCTCTCTCCGACGAACCAATCTATCAGCCAGACAAACCCTGCCGCCGTGCCGATCAGCAGCACCAGCGTCAAGCCCACCCCGATCATCAGCACGCGACGAAAGCGCGGGTCGCCGATTTGCCCGAGTGCAAGGCCAAATGCTTTAAAAACAGTCCCTAAAGCCATGTTGTAATCGTCTCTAAATCAGGGCGGGGGCGGTCGGGTGGACTGCTTGTCTCGGTGCCGATGTGGATGATGCCGGCGATGCGCTCGTGAGCGGCCAGATCAAACCCCTGCTCCATAAACGCGCGGTCATGGCTGGTCCAACCGCTGAGCCAGTTTGCACCCCATCCAGCGGCCAGTGCGGCGTTCAATAGTGCCAGACAGACAGCACCGGCAGAGTAAGTCTGCTCCAGCGCGGGAATTTTATCCGACGGCTTTTGCACTTCGATCACGGCAACCGCCAGATGGCCCTGGTCAAATTGCCCGCGCCCTTTAGCAATCTGTTCGGCGTCCAGCCCCAGGGCTTCGCCGCGCGCCTGTGCTGCGTCGGCCAAAGGCGCCATTGCAGCACGGTCGATCACAATAAACCGCCACGGCTCCAGCTTGCCATGGTCCGGGGTGCGCGCGGCGGCAGTCAGCAGCGGCATCAATGCATCGCGGTCCGGCACCGGCGTCGTCAGCGTCTTGGCGGGCCTTGAGCGGCGGGTCAGCAGAAAGTCTGTTGCTGCGGAGTTTGGTTTCGGCATGTTCTAAAGTCCCAATTCTTTGGCCATATCGTCTATGAGTTCTTTCTGGAACGCCAGCACACGCGGATTAGGCTGGCGATTTAGCAAGGCATTGTGCATCGGATCCGGCGCGTGAATGTCACTGCCGGATAGCGCCTCCATCACCGCATGGCCGCAGAATGGCACATAGACCTCAGAATAGCCGCCTTCGTGCACCTTCACCAGCTTACCGTCGCAAAGATCCTCGGCGGTTTGTTTGATGCGGGATGTCATCGCGCCGAACGTGGCAGCCATGGCAAGCATGGAGCCAAGCGGATCAGGCGCCGCGCAATCATAGCCGCAGGCGACGATGATGATGTCGGGCGCAAAGGCCCTGATCTGCGGGATCGCAACAGTCTCCAGTGCGTGCAGATAGCCGTCATGGCCCATCCCTGCGGGCAGCGGCAGGTTCAGGTTAAAGCCACTCCCGACACCTGTGCCGCGGTCGCTCAGCTTGCCGGTCTCCAGCGGATAGTTCCCCTCCTGATGCAGCGAGATTGTCAGGACGTCGTCGCGCCCGTAATACACCGCCTCCGTCCCGTTACCGTGATGGACATCCCAATCAAGGACCACGGCACGTTTGATCAGGCCTTCGGCAATCGCCGCCTCGACGGCAATGGCGATATTGGCAAACAGGCAGAAGCCCATCGGCTTGTCCGGTTCGCAATGATGGCCGGGCGGACGCGAAAGGGAATAGGCATTTTCCAGATCGCCGTTGGCCACAGCCCGCACGGCAGCCGTGGCAAGACCTGCCGACAGGGCGGCAATCTCGTACCCGCCTTGGGCGAAGGATGCATGGTGCCCCAACTCGCCCCCGCCTGCATCAGAGACTGTTTTGAAGGCATCTACATAAGACTCAGGGTGAACACGCAGCAATTCCTCACGCGTTGCGGGAGTGGCAGAGCGCATATCCAAAGCACCCGAGAGGCCCGTCACGTCCATCAGGTTCTTGAAACAACGCTTGGTCTCGGGGCTCTCTGGCAGGCCACCGGCGGCAAGCGGCTGCACCAACCCTCCCAGCGGCAGCGTGCCCGCATAATTGCCCCCAGCGTGCCAGAATGTACGCTCGTCCCAAAAAAATCCCGTGCTCATGAATGCCTCCTCAGCCTTAGTGAAGCGTCGCAAAGGGGGCGGTAAATGTCTACTCGGTTAAGCACGAAGTACGATCGACGTTTTTTGTACACACCCGTTACCGAGGAATGAACACCAACCAGCCCGCCGACCCCGCTATTGCCAGAAATCCAAAGAACAACCCGACAGCGATTGCCCAATCTACAAGCGCCTTGCGGCGTTTCCCCTCTTTGGGAAACCAGCTGTATTTTCGCAGCCAGCTTAAAACGATATCCATGAACATAAGCACAAAAATCGCATGCCTGAAAAACAGGTAGAGAAACAGCACAGCAAGTACAACGGATGCCAAGGTATTGGCGGGAGCGATCTCCCAGCTTTGAGTGTTTGCGGAAGTTGTTAAGGTGGTTTCCATCTGCTGTTCTGCTTAGCCGACCATGCCTACAATCTCATACGTCTTTTTTAGAATCGGCGCGGTAATCTCGCGCGCTTGCCCGGCGCCAATCGCCAGCAGGCGGTCGATCTCGGTTACGTCATTCATCAACCGCGCCATCTCTGTGGAAATAGGGGCCAGTTTTGCCACTGCCAGCTCTGCCAAAGCAGGCTTGAATATGCCGAACTGCTGGCCGCCAACATCAGCCAATACCTGTTCCGCCGTCAGCCCGCTCAGCCCCGCGTAAATGTTCACCAGATTGCGCGCCTCGGGCCGGTCTTTCAGGCCCTCGATCTCGGATGGCAAGGCATCGGCATCGGTCTTGGCTTTGCGGATCTTTTTGGCGATGGTATCTGCGTCGTCGGTCATGTTGATGCGGCTGGCGTCCGACGGGTCGGATTTGGACATCTTTTTGGACCCGTCACGCAGGCTCATCACACGAGTTGCGGCACCCTCGATCACCGGCTCGACGATGGGAAAGAAATCGACGCCGTAGTCGTGGTTGAACTTGGCCGCGATGTCGCGGGTCAGCTCAAGGTGCTGTTTCTGGTCCTCGCCCACCGGCACATGGGTGGCGTGATAGATCATGATATCGGCGGCCATCAGCGACGGATATGCAAACAGGCCCAACGATGCGGCCTCGGCGTTTTTGCCGGATTTGTCTTTCCACTGGGTCATGCGCCCCATCCAGCCCATCCGTGCAATACAGTTGAAAATCCACGCCAGCTGCGCATGCTCCGGCACTTGGGACTGGTTGATCAGAATGGATTTTTCAGGGCTGATACCGGAGGCGATAAATCCCGCCGCCAGTTCGCGCGTGTTATGGCGCAGGGTGGCGGGGTCCAGCAGCTTGGCGGTAATGGCGTGCAGATCAACCATGCAATAAACTGTCTGGAAATCACCCTGATTTTGCATGTCCACAAATCGCTTGATCGCCCCCAGATAGTTGCCCAGCGTCAGACCACCCGAGGGCTGGATGCCGGAGAATACGCGCGGGATGAAGGTGGTTGCGGTCATGGGAGGCTCCGATGGGGCTGGAAATGCTGTTGCACAGGGCTTACCCATGGCACAGGTTCCCGTCAACCAAGCCCGAGAGAAGCATCATGTCAGACCCATACGACCCTAATTTTGAGCCCCCGTTTAACAAGCTGCCTGTGGTGGTGGTGGTCCTGTTCCTGATCATGGCGGGGGTTGAACTTGCCTTGGCTGCGGGCGCGGCGGGTTTTGTCGGGGGTCCGAGTGCTATCGGGTGGCGGCTGGCACTGGTGCGCGACTGGGGGTTTTCGGGCGATATCTTTGATGCGATGCTGGCGCAGGGGAATTGGTCGTGGAACAATCTGGCGCGGTTTATCACTTATCCGTTCATTCATCTCGGCTTTACCCATGCGCTGATTGCCTCTGTGTTGATGCTGGCGCTGGGCAAAATGGCTGCCGAAGTCATGGGCCAGTTTGCGATGCTGGCGCTGTTCGTGGTGTCGGGCATCGGTGGTGCGCTGGCCTATGCGCTGCTGCTGGATGATCCGGTCTGGCTGGTCGGCTCGTATCCTGCCGTCTACGGGCTGATCGGCGGCTATAGTTTCCTGCTCTGGCGCAAGCTGGCCGCGACCGGAGGGCAGCAATTGCGCGCTTTCAGCCTGATTGCTATGTTGATGGGCCTGCAACTGGTCTGGAGCCTGTTTGCCACAGTCGGCAACGGCTGGGTGGCCGAACTGGCGGGGTTTATCACCGGCTTCGCGCTCAGCTTTCTCTGCGCGCCCGGTGAATGGGCGCGCATCCTGAATCGGCTGCGCCAGCGTTAGGTCTTGGGGCTGCGGCGCAGGGCGGATTTGAACTCTGACAGCTTGAAGGCGCCCAACAGCTGGCCAGAGCCGAAATAGGCAACCGCCCCGATCACCAGCAGGATCAGCAGCCCCAGCCCGCGCCATCCCGACAGTGCCAGCAGCGCGCCCATCTGCAAATCAACGACCCACAGTGTGGCGCCCATGATCAGGCTGGCCGTAATAATACGCCAGATGCGTTTGCGAAACCGCGCATCGAACTTGGCCGCATCGCCGTAGCCGCGCGCGCCGATGGCCAACAGGGCAAACATTGCCCAGCCCGCTGTTGTCGCCGCAATCGCAGGCGACAGCCAGCCGAACCACGGGGCCAGCCCAAGGGCAAGACCCGCGTTCACCACCATTGCCACAACGGCAAAGTGGAACGGGCGGCGCGTATCTTCGCGCGCGAAATACAGCGGTTGCAGGATCTTTTGCAGCACAAAGGCGGGCAGGCCGAGGCCGTAGATCATCACAGCAGTTGCAATGGAGGCGGTGTCGTCAACGGTGGTTGCACCGCGCTCGAACAACACAGAAGCCAGCGTCAGCGGGATCACCACCAGCGCCACAGAAGACGGGATCGTCAGCGCCAGTGACACCTCTGCGGCACGGCTTAAGGTGGCCTGCGATCCGGCGGTGTCATTCGCCTTCAGCCTGCGCGACAGATCGGGCAGCAGCACCACACCGATGGCAATACCCACCACACCCAGCGGCAACTGGTACAAGCGGTCGGCATAGCTGAGCCATGCAACCGCGCCATCATAAAAGCTGGCCACTTGGCGACCCACCAGCAGATTGATCTGCACCACGCCGCCCGCCAGCGCGGCAGGGGCGGCGATGATGGCAAGACGCTTGAGATCGGGCGTCAGACGTGGACGCTTGTTCAGCTTGAGCGTAAAGCCCGCCCGCCGCGCCGCCCACCAGACCAGCGCCAGTTGTGCGGCACCCGCAAAAGGCACCGACAGCGCCAGCGTATCGCCCACGCGGAGGCCCAACGCCTGATCAAACCCTATACCGAGCGCATCAGACATGGGCCGCCCCATCGCCGCCCCGATCAGCACCGCAATGATAAAGATAATGTTCAGCACAACAGGGGCCGCCGCCGCCGCCATAAATCGCCCCGTGGCGTTCAGCACACCAGAAATCAGGGCCGCAAGGGAGATGAACAGGATATAGGGAAAGGCCAGCCGACCGTATTGCACCGCCAGATCGAACCGCTCGTCCCCGGCAAAACCTGAGGCCATCAGATAGACCAGACCGGGCATCGCAATGATGCCGACCACCGTGAACACCGTCAGGATCATCGCCATGCCGACAAAGGCATCCTGCGCAAAGCCTTGCGGATCATCGCCCGCTTCCAGCCGTTTGGAGAACATCGGCACAAAGGCCATGTTAAACGCCCCTTCGGCAAAGAACCGGCGGAACATATTGGGCAGGGAAAACGCCACGAGGAACGCCTCGGCCACGGGACCAGAGCCGAGGTAGGCGGCAATCATCACATCGCGCACAAACCCCAGCACACGGCTGAGCAGCGTCCATATCCCTACAGTAAAAAAGCCGGACATCAGGCGGATGGGTTTCATGGGGCTGCGGCCTTTGCTAGAGATGTGCTTCGCCTAGCGATTGGCGCGTGCTTGCGCAATTGGCTTTTGCGTGATCCCGGCACCAGACCGTTCAGCTGTTGGCGCGCGCCACCCCTTCGGTAATCGCATCGCGCAGGCGTTTTTCCAGCATCCGCTGCTTGCTCTCGGAATAATATTTTAGCCCAAACATGTCTTTGACATAGAAGGTATCAACCACTTGCTCGCCAAAAGTCGCAATGACGGCATTGGCGATATACACATTCGCCCCCGCCAGCGTGCGCGCCAGATCATAGAGCAACCCGGGGCGGTCGCGGGTATCAACCTCGATGATGGTGTAGATTTCCGAGCCGTCATTATCGAAGGTGATATGCGTCGGCACCCGAAACGCCTTTTCGCGCTTCTTGACCTTGTCGCGCGATTTCAGCGCCTCGCCGGCAATCACTTCGCCGCGCAGTGTCCGCTCGATCATCTTGCGCAGCCGCGGCAGCTTGGATGCTTCATAGGCGTTGCCCTCTGCGTCCTGAAGCCAGAAGGCATCGGTGATGTAGCCGTCCTTGGTGGTGTAGCTGCGGGCATCGACCACATTAGCGCCCACCAGCGCCAAGGCCCCTGCAAGGCGGCTGAAAATGCCGTGGTGGTCGGGCATCACAAAACACGCACGGGTGGCATCGCGGTCCTCGTCGGGGTGCAGATCAATCATCACGGCATCGGGTGTGATATCGCGCAGCATATTGGCAAAGACTACATGGGCGGTCACATGCATGCCCTGCCAATAGGGGTCATAATGCCGCGCGGTTTCCTCTTTGAGTGCCTTTTTAGGCCAGTCAGGCAAGGCGGCGCGCAGGGCCTTCTTAGCCTCCGTGCCACGGCTGGTACGGTTAAGGTCTTCCAGACCCGTTTCCAGCGCGCGTTTGGTCTGACGGTAGAGGCCACGGATCAGCACGGCCTTCCAGTTGTTCCATGTGTTCGGCCCCACGCCGCGAATGTCGCAGACGGTAAGCACACACAAAAGGTCCAGCCGTTTGACAGTCTGCACCGCCTTGGCAAAATCACGCACCGTGCGCGGATCGGCGATATCGCGCTTTTGCGCCATGTCCGACATTAGCAGGTGATAGCGCACCAGCCATTCGACGGTTTCCACTTCGTCGGGCTTCAGCCCCAGACGCGGTGCGACCTTGCGCACAATCTGCGCCCCAAGGATCGAATGATCTTCCGGCCGACCCTTGCCGATATCATGCAGCAGCAGGGCCACATAAATCACCCTGCGGTTCACCCCGCGCTTGAGAATCGAGGAGGCAACAGGCAGCTCCTCCTCCAGCTCGTTCTTCTCGATCATGGCAAGGTTGGCGATGGTCTGGATGATATGCTCGTCCACGGTATAACTGTGGTACATATTGAACTGCATCATCGCCACAATAGGCTCGAATTCGGGGATGAACGCGGCCAGCACGCCCAATTCGTTCATCCGGCGCAGCGCACGCTCTGGGTTGCCGTGTTTCAGCATCAGATCCAGGAACAGGCGCTGCGCCTCGGCGGAATTGCGTACATTATCATCAATCAGATGCAGGTTTGCCTTGATCGTGCGCATGGCGTCAGGGTGGATCAGCATGCCGGTGCGCAAGGCCTCCTCGAAGACATGCAGCAGGTTCAGCGGATCGCTCAGAAACGTGGCTGTGTCGGCGATGTCGATGCGGTTGTGGACCACGACATAGCCATCCTTGATGCGCGGACGGCGGCGGAACAGCCGCTCCAGCAGAGGGTCGGATTTGACATGCATGTCTTCCAGCTTGGTCAGGAAGATACGGGTCAGATCGCCCACGGCGGTCGCATGGCGGAAATAGGCCTGCATAAATACTTCAACGGCGCGGCGGCCCGCACGATCCTCATAGTGCATGGCCTCGGCCACACCGACCTGCATGTCGAACGTCAGCTGCTCGGTGGCGCGTTTGGTCAACAAATGCAGATGCCCGCGTACGGCCCAAAGAAAATTTTCAGCGGCTTTGAACGTCTCATATTCATCGGGGCGAAAGACACCCTTTTCGACCAGATCAGCAGAATGCTGGACGCCGTGAATAAATTTGCCGATCCAGAACAGCGACTGCAGATCCCGCAGACCGCCTTTGCCCTCTTTCACGTTCGGCTCCACGACATAGCGCTGGCCTTGTTTCATGTGCCGTGCTTCGCGCTCTGCCAGCTTTGCTTCGATAAACGCGCGCCCCGAGCCGGAGAAGAGGTCGCGCCTGAGCGTCGCGTCCAGTGCCTCCGCCAACGCGCGGTCGCCGCACACATAGCGGTGCTCCAGCAGGGCGGTCTGTATGGTATAATCTTCGGTCGCCAGTTGCACACAGTCGCGGATGGTCCGGCTGGCATGGCCAACCTTCAGCTTGAGATCCCACAGGATATACAACATCGCCTCAATCACGTTGCTGGCCCAGGGTGTGATTTTTGCAGGGAGTAGAAACAGCAGATCCACATCGGAAAACGGCGCCATCTCACCGCGTCCGTAGCCGCCAACGCCAATCACGCTGAGGGCAGCTGCCTGTTCAGGGGCCGGATGCAGATGAGTGGTGGCAACCATCAGGACAGATTTAACCATCCCGTCGGTGAGATAGGTATAAGACGCCGTCATGGCCGCGGCATCGAACGGCGCTGCGGCAAAGGCAGCGGCAATCGCCTCGCGGCCTTTTATCTGTGCAGCACGCAATATTTTGACCGTTTCGGCGCGGAGGACCGTGTCAGTATTGTCTTGCGCGGCGGCTGCGGTGATTTGCGCGTCTATTGTTGCATGGTCATAAATATCATTGGGCGGGGCACCCAGACGCGGCGCAGTTGCCATGTCCGAGTGCCACCGCTCGTCATATGTGGCTGGCGGCTTCAGAATCCGGCACCGCCGAAGGCTTGGGGCGCGGGCTCCAGTAGAACAACCTGATTGTTGCGAATCGTTGCCACGGCAAGGCCGCGCTGGTTTGTGCCGTCTGCGCGCAGCCGGAATATGCCGTTTGCGCCCTTGAAGCCTGCGCCCTGCGTGAGCGATGCCGTCGACAATGCGTTCTTGTTGCCGTTCTTTACAAGCGAGCCGATTGCGGCGATCCCGTCAAACGCCAGCCCCGCAATGTCCAGAGGACGCTCGCCGTAGGCGGCACTGTAGCGCGCGACGAATGCAGCACTGGCACCCGGATCAGGCAGCGCAAACCAGCCCCCCTGAATCCCCGAAAGCGCCAGTGTTTGTGCGGGAATGTCCCAGCGGGTCAGGCCAATATATTGCGAAGTTTGATTTGTGATGCCTGCCGCAGGCAGCATTTCAGCCAGCAAGGGCAGGGCAGTCGACGAATTGGCTGTCATGAAAAGCGCCGTGGCACCGGTGCTTTGCATGGCCGCTTTCACCTTTGGCACAGCTGCACGCACAGACTCTTGGCTCAGCGCGTATTCCACGCTGCCCGACAGGGTCGCCCCTTGGGCAGAGATTGCCTGTTGGATGGCGTTGCGCCCCAACTGCCCGCCGATATCATTGGCGTGCAAAATTACAATTTTGTCCTTTCCGGCGCGTTTGGCGTAACTCACCAGCCGGTCTGCAGTGTTTTCAAAGGTTGGCCCGAGCACAAAGACGTTGCCGCCTGCAATGGTCGTATTGTTCGAGAACGAGAGCACATTAACGCCTGATGCTGCTACGGCTACGCCAGCTGCATTTGCCGCCTCGCCATAAACGGGTCCAATGATGATTTTAGCCCCGTCTGCCACAGCCTGTGCCGCCGCGGTGGCGGCCTTGTCTGCCTTGCCCGCTGTGCCATAGACCCGCAGATCTATCTTGACCCCACCCAGATCACGGATCGCCAGCCGGGCAGCGTTTTCAAGGTTTTTCGCAAGTAGATCATCAGACGCCGAACCGCCGCGCGGGACCAGCAAAGCTACTGGAACCGGTGCGTTAGGATCAATTTTGGGGCCTGAGTTACCCGCCAATCCACCCATAGCAGCCGGATCGCAGGCCGCCAGCACCAACGCGAAAATCGGCAGAACAAGCAGCCGTATGGGCTTTCGGATGGTGCGCAGGATGGCAAACATGGTAACAGTACTCCCCAGTCAATGGTGCAGAAACACACTGCACATTAATTGGCGCAATCATATCGTGTCCAAAGGGCGGGTCCAGCGTTGAATATCCATAAGCAGAAGTTAGCGCCGGGAATCACCTTTGTCGGTGTTCCGATTGGCACGGCACGCGACATCACACTGCGCGCACTCGACGTACTGGCCAGTGCGGATATGCTGGCAGCAGAGGACACGCGTAGCCTGCTGAAGCTGATGGATATTCACGGCATTCCGCTGGACGGGCGCCGGATCACGGCCCTGCACGACCACTCTAGCGAAGGTGTGGTGACGCGTCTGATCAAGGCGGTTCAGGACGGAAAATCAGTGGCCTACGCTTCTGAAGCCGGGATGCCATTGATTGCCGATCCGGGGTTCGAGTTGTCGCGCGCGGCGGCGGCGGCGGGGATAAACGTGACATGCGCACCGGGCCCCTCGGCGGTGCTGACTGCTTTGGCACTCGGCGGTTTGCCTACGGATGCCTTCTATTTTGCGGGCTTTTTGCCAAATGCGAAAGCTGCAAGGCTATCCGCGCTGGAAGGCTTGCGCGACATCCGCGCTACACTCGTTTTCTACGAATCGCCCAAGCGGGTGGGGGCAATGCTGCGCGATGCGCAAACCGCGCTGGGTGCCACGCGTACTGCTGCTGTGTGTCGTGAGTTAACCAAAAAATTCGAGGAAGTCCGACGTGGCACAGTGATCGAACTCGCTGAATTCTACAGTACGGTTACGCCGAAAGGCGAGATTGTCGTGCTGGTGGACCGTGGCGATTTAGAAGTTATTAATTCCGATGATCTAGAGGTGTCTCTGAAGGCTGCTCTGGAAGAGTTGTCGATGCGGGATGCGGTAGACTTGGTTGCAAAGGCCCATGCACTGCCGCGGCGGCAAGTTTATCAGGCGGCGTTGGAATTGAATACTCAGAAGGGCTAACACTATGACCTTGCAAAACAATCGGGTACATCGTGGCAGCATGTCGTTTCATGCTGGTCTGGCTGCCGAGGGTCGTATTGCCCAAGATTATGAGCGGCGGGGGTTCCCGCTGGAGCGTCAACGCTGGCGCGGTAAAAGTGGTGAAATTGACCTGATCGTTCAGGACGGCGAGGGGTTCATTTTCATCGAAGTCAAACAAAGCCGGAGTTTCGACCGCGCTGCACAACGTGTAAGTGCAGCCCAGATGCGCCGAATTTACAACTGCGCTGCCGAGTTTTTGGGAACCCAACCGCGCGGCAGTCTGACAGATGTTCGGTTTGATGTAGCCTTGGTGAATGGTTGCGGAGAAACACAAATTATTGAAAACGCTTTCGGCCACGGTTGAGGGCATTGCGCTGGGTCGCTTGCTTTGTCATCAAGAGGACAACAGCAAGGAAAAATTTATGAAAATCGCCTTCCAGATGGACCCGATCGGGGCCGTAAATATCAATGCAGACAGCAGCTTTCGTCTCGCCGAAGAGGCGCAATCAAGAGGTCATACGTTGTTTTTTTATACGCCGGATCATCTGGCCTATCAGGAAGGCCGGATTACTGCGCGGGGACATGACATGACCGTGCAGCGTGTGGTGGGAAACCCCGCTGTTCTGGGGGAGATGCGTGAGGTTGATCTATCTGAATTTGATGTTGTCTGGTTGCGTCAGGACCCGCCATTCGACATGCATTACATTACATCCACGCATCTACTCGACCGGCTTTCAGAGACGACATTGGTTGTGAATAACCCGTTTTGGGTGCGAAATTTTCCTGAAAAGCTGCTTGTGCTTGATTTTCCTGATCTTACACCGCCCACCACAATTGCGCGTGATCTGGCAACCATCAAGGCGTTCAAGGAAAAGCACGGTGATGTGATTCTCAAACCCCTTTACGGAAATGGTGGCGCGGGTGTTTTCAAGCTCACGTCGGATGACCGCAATTTGAGTTCGCTACATGAGTTGTTTACCAGCTTTTCGCGGGAGCCTTTGATCGTACAGAAGTTTTTATCCGATGTTGCAAAGGGTGACAAACGGGTCATTCTTGTCGATGGTGAACCCGTGGGTGCAATCAACCGCGTGCCTGCAGAGGGCGAGACCCGTTCAAACATGCATGTTGGTGGACGCCCCGAGAAGGTGGGCCTGACGGAGCGGGACCGCGAGATTTGCGCGCGAATCGGTGGTGTGCTCAAAGAAAAGGGTCAGGTCTTTGTCGGTATTGATGTGATCGGGGATTATTTGACAGAGATCAACGTGACCTCGCCCACAGGCATTCAGGAGCTCGAGCGTTTTGACGGTGTGAATATTGCCGCCAAAATCTGGGAGGTAATCGAAGCCAAGCGCGCATGAGTGTCGCGCGGCGTTTCCTCAATCCGTGGTTGCGAATGGTCGAGAAGCGTCGGCTAAGTAAAGCTCCGCCGCAAGCGATACGCAGGGCGCTTGAATTACAAGCGCGATTGTTTTTCCACGGGCCCCGCGGGGCAGATCGCCGCTGGTCTGCGTACGGCAGGGTTCCGTGTCTCCACATTAAGCCACGCTGCGTGCAGCCCCGTCGCGTCCTGTTCTACATCCATGGCGGGGGTTTTGTTTTTGGCAGTCCGGACACGCATGCTGCGATGGTTGCACAGCTGTGCCAGCGGACGGGTGCGCGTGCGGTGCTGCCCAAATACCGTCTTGCGCCGGAAGCCCCTTTTCCTGCCGCACAGCAAGATGTGCGTGCCGCATGGGACGGTTTGATTGCGGAAGGTGTAAGGCCAGCCGATATTGTGCTAGGCGGCGACAGTGCGGGCGGCGCGCTCGCCTTTAGTCTGATCGCGACCCTCTGTGCGGAAGCCCGCTGTTCGGAAAGCAGTGCGCTGCCTGGGGCTGTGTTCAGCTTTTCCCCCTTAACGGACATGACTCACAGCGGGCAGAGTTTCATAGATAATGCCGATAGTGATGTCCTCCTTCCGGCAGAGCGCGCCACGGCTTTGGGTGAAATGTTCCTGCAAGGTCATACTGGTGATGATCCCTGTGTCAGTCCGTTATTTGCGCAGTTCGCTGGTGGCCCGCCTGTCTGGATCACTGTGGGGAATACGGAAATTCTGCTGGACGATTCCCGCAGGCTGGCAATGCGTTTGCGCGAGCAAGGCGTTGCCGTCGATCTGTCGGAGCGTCACGATCTGCCCCATGTCTGGCCGTTGTTCCACAACATCTTGCCCGAAGCGCGCGAAACGCTGGATGCGCTTGGGCTTTGGATCAGGCAACGACAAGGCTGGGAATTCTGAAGCTGATGGCTTCGGCTATATGTGGTTTGCGCACATCTGCGGACCCGTCAAGATCAGCAATCGTGCGCGCCACGCGCAGGACACGGTGGTAGCCGCGCGCGGACAGCCCAAAACGCTCTGCCGCGCGGATCAGCAGGTCACGGCCTTCCGTATCCGGTGCGGCCATTTGCTCCAGCATCTCGCCTTCGGCATCTGAATTGCAGTGCATCGTTGGCTGTTCTGAAAATCTACATTGTTGAATCTCACGCGCCTGAATCACCCGCGCTGCGACATCGGCGGAGCTGTCGCCGGACGTGGGCAAATTCAAATCCGTATAGGCTACGGGGGGCACGTCAACGCGCAGATCGAAGCGGTCCATCAAGGGGCCGGAAATACGGCCCATATAGTCCTCGCCACACTGTGGAACACGGGCGCAGGCACGCGCAGGATCAGGAAGATACCCGCATTTACAAGGGTTTGCAGCAGCCACCAGCATGAACCGGCAGGGATATTTCACATGGGCATTGGCACGGCTGATCATAACCTCGCCTGTCTCGATGGGCTGGCGCAGGGTTTCCAGCACATTGCGCGCAAATTCAGGGAATTCATCCATGAACAGAACGCCATTATGAGCCAGACTCACCTCGCCTGGTTTGGCATTGCGCCCGCCGCCAATGATCGCGGCCATTGATGCGGTATGATGCGGTTCGCGAAACGGGCGCGCACGGCTTATCCCGCCTTCGTCCAGCAGCCCTGCAAGCGAATGGACCATGGAGGTTTCCAATGCTTCGGCGGCGGACAAGGGGGGCAGTATTCCGGGCAACCGTGCTGCGAGCATGGATTTTCCGGACCCTGGTGTGCCGACCATGATCAGATGGTGACGCCCTGCGGCGGCAATTTTCAGCGCGCGTTTGGCCCGCTCCTGTCCTTTGACCTCACGCAGATCGCGGCTGTGATCTATGGCCGTGACCTCCCCTGGTTCGGCGGGGGGTAAGGGAACCTGCCCCGTATAGTGGCGCACCACATCGCCCAGTGTACGCGCGGCGATGACCTGACAGGCATTGACCCATGCCGCTTCTGCGCCGGAACCATGAGGGCACAGCAGGCTGCGGTCCTGTTGCGCCGCTGCGATAGCGGCAGGCAAAGCGCCGACCACCGGTACAAGCGAGCCATCCAGTGACAATTCGCCCAACGCGACCACGGTTTCAATAACGTCCTTCGGCAAGATACCGAGTGCTGCCAACAGGGCGAGCGCAATTGGCAGATCAAAGTGGCTGCCTTCCTTCGGCAGATTTGCAGGGCTGAGATTGATAGTAATGCGCTTGGAGGGGAGTGCGATTGCCATTGACGTCAGTGCCGTGCGCACGCGGTCGCGCGCCTCTGACACCGCCTTATCGGGTAGTCCAACGATCGAAAAGGCGGGCAAACCCGGCGTGACGGCGCATTGCACTTCGACAATACGCGCCTCAACCCCTTGAAATGCAACGCTGTAAGCGCGTGCAACCATCTTCCCGCTCCATCCTTATTAAAGAATTAACGGTACAGCACCAATGCTTTAAGAATGGTTAACATTAGGATCCGTGGACATTCAGGATTCCCATAGCGTTTGATTTCTGGTTCAAATTTCCAAAATGGAGGTTTGAATGAACGAGGATCGATTTATGGTTTGTGATAGTCTGTGGGTGCGGCTTGAGC
>Ga0163215_101106_pt1 | contig 21028 bp, 20 predicted proteins | sample SynspAceP_FD_185934 | JGI IMG/M metagenome (GOLD analysis project Ga0163215, IMG submission 185934) | Saline lake microbial communities from Ace Lake in Antarctica - Synechococcus sp. Ace-P (Hybrid Assembly) | ecosystem: Environmental > Aquatic > Non-marine Saline and Alkaline > Saline | place... | reverse complement strand
AGGCAAGTATGCCTTTCGCTGGACGCGGCTGTCATGCCGGAAGTTCCGCGACAACGAGGTGCGGCTGCAACTGCATGCGCTGGCCTACAACCTGGCCACCTTCTTGCGCTGCATCGAACTGCCCGAGACCATGGCCGACTGGTCGTTGACCAGCCTCCAGCTTAAGCTGATCAAGATCGGGGCGCGTGTCGTGAGTCACGCCCGCGCCATCACCTTCCAGCTGGCCGAGGTGGCCGTCACAGGCCCGATGGTGCGCGCCATCCTCACTGCGATCCACCGCCTCCGAGCGCCGCCGTCATGTGCGTGACCGCGATCCCGGCTCCAACTGCTCGAAACCGGCTCGACAGGTCTGTCTCAAGCGCTGTAAAACGTCGCCGCCAGGCCCGGATGATGCGAGTTTGCGGCCCGATCCGGCCAGATCAAAGCGTTTGCGCGACGACAGACACCGCTCAGGAGGAAAAACGCTTGTTCAAAGGGCAAAATCAGGCGATCTTGACGTCAGACCACAGGCCACTTGGGGAATGTCGGATGACACGGACGATCCTTTTCATTCTAATCAGCGCAATCCATACTTCGGCCGCTTGGGCCGATGATTGCGCTGAGTGGAATACTAGTTGTCACATCCCGGAAGGTAATATGGCTGTTTCTTGAACAGCTCTGGTCTGAGTTTGTGCCAATCCTTCATCGCCTGCAAGGGCGCTTTGCTGCCCAAGGCTGATTGCGGGAGTTGCTGGTTGTAGAGCCAGACATAGCGGTGCAGCGTCGCCTCCAATTCTTCGCCTGATCGGAAGTGGTGACTTTGCAGCACTTCCTCGATCCGGCCATTGAACCGCTCCACCATGCCGTTGGTCTGGGGGGACTTCGGCGGGGTCAGGCGGTGTTCGATTTCCAGGGCGGCGCAGAGCGTGTCGAATTCGTGCTCGCCCGTTGCGGCCCGTTTGCGCAGACCAAAAAGTCGGTCGGTGAACTCCTTGCCATTGTCCGTGAGGATGGTGCGGATACGCAGCGGACAAGCGCGTTCCAGATCCCGCAGGAAGCGGCGCGCATTGGCCGCTGTCTTTGCCGGGAAGACGCGGATGAACACCCACCTCGTCGCCCTGTCGATTGCCACAAAGAGGTATCGGCGGCGGTTTTCATCAGCCATTTGAGGCAAATATTTTACGTCGATGTGGATGTATCCGGGCTCGTAGGCCTTGAAGGCGCTGTGTTTTGGCCGGGCAGTCTTGGCCTGCAGGTCGCGCAGGTTTCCAACGCCATGGCGCCGCAGACACCGATCAAGCCCTGAGCGGGAGGTGTCCGGGTTGAGGAATTCCCGCACCACGGCAAGCAGGTCATCAAGCGAGACCAGAAGCGCCCGGCGCAGCGCTACGGCAACAGCCTCTTGAGCGGGGGTCAGCGTCGTCTGCAGCCGATGCGGCCCAGGCCCAGGTCGAGGGAGTGGAACCCGAGGATGTGGATGCGCTGGTGTGTGCAGGTGCCGTGGCACTCGATATCCGCGACAAGGAAGAGCACGATGCCGGACATATCCCGGGTTCGGTGCATGTCAGCCGTGGGAAGCTGGAAATGAACGTCGAGGGGGCGTTGCCCGACCTTGAGCAAACGATCCTGTGCTATTGCAACGCCAACAATCGAGGCGCCCTGTCTGCTGCGACACTGCAAGACATGGGCTACAAAAACGCCAAGTACATTGCCGGGGGACTGAACGCCTACCGCAAGCTGGTGTCGTTTGCGCCAAACCAGCAAGGACCTGACCCGGACGCCGAGACGTGAAAATACCACTGGGCTGAATGCACAGTGGTGGCGTCGGATGCCAGTATCTCAGGGACACACCGGGGCGACCAAAACGAGCAATTCAACCACATTCGTGCGGACAGCAGCGATGGCGGGAACCCAGGGGAAGCCGGATCAATGGTTTCCCCCAAGGCGCGATCCCTTATTTGCCGAAGTCGCCTGCAGTCACCGAACCATACTGATCTCTGTCGGGAGTGGGCAAAACATGGGGGTCATGCGGCGCGTCTGCTGTTTGTGACCGTCAAGCGACCGTCGAGCGACCGTCGAGAACGGCGATCCTTGTGACGGCCACTCGGTGAGCCCCTTTGTGTAATGGTAAGATCTCTGCCTTCCAAACATGTGGTCAGATCGGGAAATCTACTAATGTTTCAATAGGTTGACCGTCGTAAAAATCACCTATCGTAGGTAAATCGTAGGTCTCTGAAAAATCGTAGAACAGTGCCTACTATCGCCAACTTACCTGACGATTCCAGTTCACAAAGCTGTCTGCGGCGTCCGCCCAAGCGAAAAGGAACCGTTCCGTTTCTTGACGCAGGGTCTTGTCTTCGAGCCGCGCATCCGCGCTCACCAAGTAGAATTCAAACCCGACAACGCCCGTTGCCTTGGCAGCCTCCGCAATAGGCAGAGAGCGTCTCAACTGCGCTACAGGCGCTGTGCCGTCGTGCATCGACCTGAACCATCCAATGTCATGTCGGATTTTGCCGCGCACTGATCGGCCAGTTTCACCGAACCGCAGCCCCCGCTGCGGCCAGTAAATCTCAGCGTATATGCCCGGCGTGGTCGGGAGCGAACCGACGACCGAACCTGCGCCGGGCTTGAAGTCTGTGAAAAGTTGGATTCCTTGGAAAACTATCATGACGCATGTCTAACGGCACACTCGGGCCAAAGTTTGGCAACTACACGTCTGATTGGATTTTGGAGCGGGCGGCGGGAATCGAACCCGCGTCATCAGCTTGGAAGGCTGAGGTCTTACCATTACACAACGCCCGCACTGTGGATGCTCTTATCATCGCAGCTTGGTCGGTTTCAAGTTGATTTCCCCTTCGCGCCCGATCTTTCGACTCTCGATTGCGTAGCCAGTCTTGATGCGAACAATCGAAATTGGTGCGGTTGCGGACATAAATTCTTTTGGTGACGACAGGGTCTTGAAGCGGCGAGCCAAAGTATGGGCTTTCTAGCCCCGCTGTTCTGCGATTTCGTCAAAAACCACCCCGTCTGGCTTTTTTGCTGATCGAACGCGTCCGGACGCTGGATGGTCGTCGCGAACGTCCTTTCGCATTTCTTCAACGTCTTCGAGTAAAACAATCCTTGCTTCGTGTCTATCAAGCGCCCCTTCTAGGCCACCGTTGAACCGGCCCGTAAGCAAGTCGTGGCAGTCCTGATAGCGCCGCCACCGCGCGTCCGTCCTGTCGGTTCGGTCTCCTTCGCCCTCAAGTGTAAACTTCAGCCACTCGGTTGTCTCATGTTTATTGGCGCGGAGGGTTCACATGTCTGGTAAACTTCGACCAAGGTGAAATTGCCCCGGATAGAAATGCCGATATTCGTCCAGAGTCTGGAGTGTCGTGGATCAATCGTTCTGAAGCCTTTTCAGGAAGGCTTCGGCTGCCAGCGACAACCGCTTTCCCTTTGGCCAGGCAACATGCCAATGCCGGATAATTGGAAACGGCTTCACATCCAGTTCCACCAAATAGCCATGGCGCAGTTCAAGCGCCACTGTGCCGCGGCTAAGGACGGAAACGCCAAGCCCAGCAATCACGCCTTGCTTCACCGCTTCATTGGCCCCTAATTCCATGCGCACCCGCGGCTCTACCCCTGCATCTTCAAAACAGCGCTCGGCTGCCAGACGGGTGCCTGACCCGCTTTCGCGCATCAAAAACGGATAGGCGGTCAGGACTTTAACAGTAAGATCGCGCTGCCCCGCCAAGGGATGATCGGGCGGCGCGATCACGACAAGCGGGTTTTCGGCATAGCGCGAAACCTCGGCCGCCATGCCCTCGGGCGGGGTGCCAAGAATATAAAGATCATCCGCATTTTCGGAGAACCGCGCCAAAAGCTCTCGGCGGTTGCACACCGAAAGCACCACTTCGATCCCCGGAAAGTCGAGGTTGTAAGACCCGATTCGCGCTGAATATCGTATTTTGCAGTAGAGACCACGGCCAACCGCAGCCGCCCGCGGGCCAAACCCTGCATTTCCGCCAGCCGCATTTCCAAATTCTCAACTTCGGCCAAAACGGCCTGCGCCGTGGTCAGCACCATTTCACCGACTTCGGTCAGGAAAAGTGTTTTCCCCAACCGCTCAATAAGCTTTTCGCCGATTTGTCCTTCCAAATGGCGCACTTGCGCGAACACTGCTGGCTGCGTCAGATGCAGAACTTCCGCCGCGCGCGTGTAGGACAGGTGGCGCGCCACCTCTTGGAAAATCTGAAGCTGTCTAAGCGAATATTGCATGAATATAGATTAGCATAGTCTCAATATAAAAACTATTCAGTTTAGTTTATTCATTACCTGTGACTGTATCAGCCCAGATCAAGCGGCCCGACACCCGTCGCCCGCCACTGGGAGGAGACATAAATAATGAATGTAAAAGCTGGTAAAAAATACGACGCGGGCGTGAAAGACTACCGGTCAACCTATTGGGAGCCGGAATATTCGGTCCGCGAAACCGATATTCTCGCAGTGTTCAAGGTTATCCCGCAAGACGGCGTGCCACGCGAAGAAGCTGCCGCTGCCGTGGCTGCTGAAAGCTCCACCGGCACCTGGACCACGGTTTGGACCGATCTTCTGACAGATCTGGACCATTACAAAGGCCGCGCATACCGGATCGAAGACGTGCCGGGTCAAGATGAAGCCTTCTATGCGTTCATCGCCTACCCTGCCGACCTGTTCGAAGAAGGTTCGGTCGTGAACGTCATGACCTCGATCGTCGGCAACGTGTTTGGCTTCAAGGCCGTGCGTTCGCTGCGTCTGGAAGATATCCGTTTCCCGATCTGGTTTGTGAAGGGCTGCTTTGGTCCGCCCCACGGCATTCAGGTTGAACGCGACAAGATGGACAAATATGGCCGTCCGCTTCTGGGCTGTACCATCAAGCCAAAGCTGGGCCTTTCGGCCAAGAATTACGGTCGTGCCGTTTATGAAGTTCTGCGCGGCGGCCTCGACTTTTCCAAGGACGATGAAAACGTCAACTCGCAACCCTTTATGCGGTGGCGTGACCGGTTTGAGTTTTGCCAGGAAGCCATCGTCAAGGCAGAGGCCGAAACCGGTGAGCGTAAGGGTCACTATCTGAACGTGACCTCCGGCACCGTTGAAGAAATGTTCAAGCGGGCTGAATTTGCCAAGGAAATCGGTTCCCCGATCATCATGTCCGACTATCTGACAATGGGTTGGGCAGCGCATAACTCTTTGTCAAAGTGGTGCCGTGACAACGGGATGTTGTTGCACGTTCACCGCGCGATGCATGCCGTTATGGACCGCAACCCGAACCACGGCATCAACTTCCGCGTTCTGACCAAAATCCTGCGTCTGTTGGGTGGTGACCACCTGCACTCTGGTACGGTTGTGGGCAAGCTGGAAGGCGACCGCAACGCAACCATGGGCTGGATCAACCTGATGCGCGACAAGTTTATCAAGGAAGATCGTTCCATGGGCGTCTTCTTCGATCAGGACTGGGGCTCTATGCCGGGCGTCTTCCCGGTGGCTTCCGGCGGAATCCATGTCTGGCACATGCCGGCGCTGGTTTCGATCTTCGGCAACGACTCGGTTCTCCAATTCGGCGGCGGCACCCTTGGTCACCCATGGGGCAACGCGGCAGGCGCGGCAGCGAACCGCGTCGCGCTAGAGGCTTGCGTTCAGGCACGCAACGAAGGACGCGAGCTTGAAAAGGAAGGCAAAGACATCCTGATCAAGGCCGCAGCCCATAGCCCCGAGCTGAAAGTCGCCATGGAAACATGGAAAGAGATCAAGTTCGAATTCGACACTGTGGACAAGCTGGACGTTCAGCACCGCTGATCCCGATCGCAACAGGACACATAAGGAAATACAGAAATGAGCACTATTCAGGATTACCCTTCGCGCTTGTCCGATCCGGCCAGCCGCAAGATGGAAACTTTCTCCTATCTGCCCGAGATGACCAAAGATCAGATGCGCAAGCAGATCGAATGGATCGTCAAGAACGGTTGGAACCCTGCGATCGAGCATACCGAACCGGAAAATGCGCGCGGCTACTACTGGTATATGTGGAAGCTGCCGATGTTCGGTGAAACCGATGTGGATGCGATCTTGGCCGAGTTGGAAGAATGCCACAACGCCAACCCAAGCCACCACGTCCGCCTTCTGGGCTATGACAACTTTACGCAAAGCCAAGGCGCCAACATGGTTGTCTACCGCGGAAAGAACGTCTGAAACTTTCAAACCTGCCCAGCCGTTTCGGTTGGGCAGGGCCCCCTTTGACCACAGACCGCCACGACCCAAAAAGGTGACGACGACATGACGGATATACTTGAAGATTTCCGCGTCAAGACAGAGCCTTACTGGCTTGAGACCGGCAATGAAGTGGCCCTTTTCACCGCCGCATGGGATGCCCGTATTCCCGTCATGCTCAAAGGTCCGACAGGGTGCGGCAAGACCCGGTTTGTTGAACATATGGCATGGAAGCTGGGCCGTCCTCTGGTGATCGTGGCCTGCAACGAAGATATGACCGCCTCTGACTTGATCGGGCGCTATCTGCTGGATGCCGACGGCACCCGCTGGCAGGATGGCCCGCTGACTTTTGCGGCACGGCATGGCGCGATCTGCTATCTGGATGAAGTGGTCGAGGCGCGGCAAGATACCACCGTCGCCATCCACCCGCTGACCGATGATCGTCGCGTTTTGCCTTTGGAAAAAAAGGGCGAGCTGCTGCGCGCGCATGACGATTTCCTTGTCATCATCAGCTATAACCCCGGCTATCAATCCGTGATGAAGGATCTGAAGCAATCCACCAAACAACGCTTTGGCGCGATGGATTTCACCTGGCCCAACCCTGCGGTCGAAACCGAAATTGTTGCGCATGAAGCCGGGGTTGATACAGAAACCGCCGCCAAGCTGGTTGAGATTGGCGCGCGCTCGCGCAACCTCAAGGGGCATGGGTTGGACGAAGGGGTCTCCACCCGGATGCTGATTCATGCAGGTCGCCTGATCACCCGTGGTGTGGCGCCGCGCGATGCTTGTGGCATGGCGCTTGTCCATTCCATTACCGATGACCCCGATATGCGGGATGCCTTGGATGCAGCCGTTGCAACCTGGTTCTGAAACCCTGCCCGAAGATCACGCAGGCTTGGCCTCAAGCCTGCCTGAGCATGTCGCGCAAAACCTTATGTCTGCCCTGCCAGACGCGCGGCGCAGACTATCCCCCCGCGGTTTGGATACTTGGCTGCGCGGTACAGAAGCCCTGATGCAGATGGGGCGCGGCGAAGAACCCGTCATCGCCTGGATCGACGCCGCACCCGCTTTGGCCCGCGATCTGGGCGAGGATGTTCTGACAGAACTTCTTCCGCTCACCCTTGGCTTTGTTTCCCGCACCTCCGGCACAGTCATTGCCCGCGTTCTGGCCACGGCCCCCTTGGCCGCTAACCGCCTGGGCGATGCGGCACTGTTCATGTCCTATCTCAGGTTTCTGGAACATCTTTTGGCCCGCGCCCCCCGCGCCGTGCGCCCGATGCTCGATCATCTGCCCGAGCTGTTGGAAGTTCTGACTTTGGGCGGCCTGCGCCGCTGGGCCGACTGGGGGGTGGATGCCCATCGTACAAATTACCCCGAGCTGCTGCGCTATTTCACACTAGAGACTGAAGAGTCGCGCAAAGTGATTCAGAGAGAGCGCAAAGGCACCTTGCTGATCGACATCCAGCGCCGCCTGATGATGTATCTGCGCGCGCTTTGGGCACGGGATTTCATGCTGGTGCCGACGGCAGGCGATTTTGAAAACCGCGCCGGCCTGCGCCCGTTTTACGAAGGCTTCAGCCTGCATCTGCCCGACGCACTTGACGATTGGAACGGCGAACCCGCGACGGATCTTTACCGTGCGCAGGTGGCACATCTGGCCGCACATCTTTCATGCCTGCGCGCGCCGATCCGTGGTGAAGGCCTGAATGCCCTGCAATCTACCTGCATCGGATTGATTGAAGACGCCCGCGTCGAGGCGCTTGCCATCGCCCGGCTGCCCCGGCTGCGCGAACTCTGGGCGCGGTTTCATACCCAGACGGGAATGCGCGTCGCAGGGGAGTTTGATCGCATCGCCCGCGCGCTTTTGCTGCCTGATACCGCCGCTGAAAGCGATCTTTGCACATGGGTTCGGGCGCAATTCGCCGCGATGGACCTGACGGATATGAACGCCTCGCGCGATTTGGGTCTGCTTTTGGCTGATCGCCTGCGCGGGCAAGCCTTTTCTGCACATAGCGACACGCCGTCCTGCCCTTACCGCTGCGACAATCGCCTGCTGTGGGAGTTTGAAGAACTCGATTTCGATACCGCGCCCGCTATGGCACCCCAACTTCGCAAATACGTCAGCATCATGGAAATGGTGAACGAGGTTGAGGTGGAAACCGCAGGCGATGACGCACAAGAAATCTGGGTCCAGGCCCATGAGCTGATGGACGATGACGGCCAAAGCTTTAACGAAAAAGAAGGGCGTGAACCCATTGCGCCGCCAGTCCTCTATGACGAATTTGACCACACAATCCAGATGATGCGCCCAGCTTGGGCGACAATTCTGGAACGGCGGGCAAAGCTTGGCGATCCGGCAGGGGCCACGGCTATCCTTGATGAACATCGCCCTGTTATGGAACGTCTGCGCCACAGGCTTGACGCGATGCGCCCCCAAGGCACGCAACGCATTCGTAAGCTGGAAGATGGCGACGAGATTGATATCAACGCCGCAATCCATGCCGCGATTGATATTCGTATGGGCCTGCAACCTGACCCGCGCGTCATGATGCGCCAAATTCGCAAGACCCGCGATACCGCTGTTATGGTGCTGCTGGATCTTTCGGAATCAACCAATGACCCGGTTGGCGATGGCAAGACCGTGATGGACCTTACCAAATCGGCTTGCATCCTGTTGTCCGAGGCAATCAACCGCGTTGGTGACAGCTTTGCCATTCACGGTTTCTGCTCTGACGGGCGATCACAGGTTTTTTATGAACGTTTCAAAGACTTTGACCAACCTTGGGCCGACTTGGCAGCGGCACGTCTGATGGGGGCTGAGGGGCGACTTTCGACCCGCATGGGCACCGCCATCCGCCACGCCACCACACAATTGCGCAAGGTCAAATCGACCCGGAAACTCATGCTGGTTTTGACCGACGGTGCCCCTGCCGATATTGACGTGCGCGATCCGCAATATTTGCGCGCCGATGCGCGCCGCGCCGTGGAAGAGGCGGTTCAGCAAGGTATTACTCCGTTTTGCCTGACGCTTGATCCGGGGGCAGATACCTATGTTCAGCGCATCTTTGGCCTGCGTGGCGCAATGATACTTGACCGTGTAGAACGCCTGCCAGAGCGCCTGCCGCAGCTTTACGCAGCGCTTACACGCTAAGGTGGGGAAGATATCGGCCTGCCAGGGCCTCAACCTCGGCGGCAAGACGGGTTGTCGCTTGCGATGGGTCCTGCCCAAGCTGTCGGGTGATCACAAGGTACCAATGCCGCATCACCGGCAGGCCCGACCCGCGCACAAGGGCAAGCCGCCCGCTGGCAACCTCTTCGCTGACCGTATGCATCGACAAAAACCCAATACCCAAACCCGCCAGCACCGCTTGTTTGATTGTCTCGTTTGAGGGCATCATAACCATTGGCGGCACCACGCCTTCGGCAAGCCGGTCCAGAAAGCGTTCCATCAGCAAGCGGGTTCCCGACCCTTCCTCCCGGCACAAAAAGGTTTCCTTCAGCAAAAGCGAAGGGTCAAATCCATCTTGTGCGGCCAATGGATGATCGGGCGGAACGACGATCCCATGCGGGTGCGGGCCAAGCGGAATGGCATCGCCCATGACTTCGCGCGGCGGGCGGCCCATGATCACCAGATCATATTCGCCCCGCCGCATCGCCTTCAACGTATCGGCCCGATTCGTGATCCGAAGGTCCACTTCGATGTCTGGTGCGGCATCCCGCAACAAACGGACAAGCTTTGGCGCAAAATATTTGGCAGTTGAAACAGTACCCAGCACAACCCGCCCCGAATGACACCGCGACAGCGCGCCTATCTCTTGCACAGCATGCGACAAATTGGCTTCGATTCGCCGGGCCGCGCGCAATATGGCTTGGCCTGCATCGCTTGGCGCAAATCCAGTTCCATCTGCGGCCTTCACCAACAATTGCTGCCCAACAGCAGCTTCCAGGTTCTTGATTTGACTGTGAATTGCGGGAACGGTTTGGTGCAAAGACTCCGCTGCTCGGGTCAATGAACCATAACGTTCCACCGCCAAAAGCGCCCGCAATTGCTTTAGAGTAAGTGCATCCAGACGAGCGCTTTCGTTTTTTTCTAACTTTGTTTTCATTTTTTTAAATTTCCTCAAACCTGTTGTCGCGCAACTCTCCCTCCAAATCAAGGGGAGGAACCGTGATGCAATTTCTTGACGTCGGCCCACCAAATACCGATCCGGCGCTTGCGCAAGAGTTGGACAGGCTTGCCGGCGTGGCTGCTGTTCTCGCGCGGCGCATCGCCCGCGGCGGGCTGGATGAAAACCTCGCACATGCCGCAGGCACAAACACGGATGGCGATGCGCAAAAGGCTTTGGACGTTATCGCCGATGAAGCGTTTATGACCGCCCTCAAAGGTGGGGCAGTGCGCCATTACGCCTCCGAAGAACAAGACACTGTTGTCATCCTTAACCCAGAGGGCCAGTTTGCCTTGGCGATTGATCCTCTGGACGGATCGTCGAATATCGACACCAATGTCTCTATCGGAACGATCTTTGGCATCTATCCTGCCGAAGAAGATCCGAACGCCAGCTTTCTGCGCTCTGGCCGCGATCTGCTGGCTGCGGGCTATGCGATCTTTGGGCCGCAATGCGCCTTTATCATTACAACCGGCCATGGTGTGTTGAAATATGTTCTGGAGCCAGAAACCCAAAAGTTTCTCTTCACCGGAATCATCAAGAACATTCCGGCCGATTCCAAAGAATATGCGATCAACGCGTCAAACTATCGCCATTGGGCCGCGCCAATCCGCGCCTATATCGACGACCGTGTTGCAGGGAATGAAGGCCCGCTTGAGCAGAACTTCAACATGCGCTGGATTGCGTCGCTCGTGGCTGAAACCCACCGCATTCTCGCCCGTGGCGGTATCTTCCTCTATCCAGGCGATGCACGCCCTGGCTATGCAAACGGTCGCCTGCGCTATGTTTACGAATGCGCACCGATTGCTTTCTTGATCGAACAGGCCGGCGGGCGCGCCACAGACGGCCAGCAGCCCGTACTTGATGCAACGCCAACCACCCTTCATGCCCGCACCCCCTTTGTTTTCGGTTCGACAAACAAAGTGGCCCGCGTCGCGACCTACCATGACCTGCCCCACGAAGAGACATCCGCGCTCTTTGGTACCCGTGGCCTCTTCAGGAGCTGATCAATATGAGAACATCTTACCCCATCATCAGCGTAACCGGCTCTTCCGGTGCTGGCACATCCACCGTCAAGAAAACCTTTGACCAGATTTTCCGGCGCGAAGGCATCAAAGCTGTCTCTATTGAAGGCGATGCGTTCCACCGCTTCAACCGCGCCGAAATGCGGGCAGAGCTGGAACGTCGCCGCGCAGAGGGCAACGAAACCTTCTCTCATTTCTCGTTTGAAGCAAACGAATTGCAGGAATTGGCGCGCGTGTTTCGCGAATATGGCGAAACCGGCAAAGGGCGCAGCCGCCACTATGTCCACGACGCACAGGAATCTGAACGCTTCGGCGTGCCCCCGGGTGAGTTTACCGCATGGGCACCGTTCGAAGATGGCACCGATCTTTTGTTCTACGAAGGTTTGCACGGATCGGTGGTGAACGATCAGGTCAACTTGCCAAAGCTCGCCGATCTGAAAATCGGTGTTGTGCCGGTCATGAACCTGGAATGGATCCAAAAGATTCACCGTGACCGCGAATCGCGCGGCTATTCGACCGAGGCGGTGACCGATACGATCCTGCGCCGCATGCATGCCTATGTGCATTGCATCTGCCCGCAGTTCACGGAAACCGACATCAACTTCCAGCGCGTGCCGATGGTCGATACGTCAAACCCGTTTGTTGCCCGCTGGATCCCAACCCCCGATGAAAGCCTTGTCGTGATCCGCTTCAAGAACCCGCGCGGCATTGATTTCCCCTATCTCACCTCGATGATCTCCGGCTCTTGGATGAGCCGTGCGAACTCCATCGTGATCCCGGGAAATAAGCAGGATTTGGCGATGCAGTTGATCCTGACGCCCTTGATTGACCGCCTCATCAGCACAGCGCGCAAGAAGCGCAGCTAAGGGAGAAACAGCATGACCACCACTGTAAAAGCCGCCGATGAACGCAACATGGCCAATGCCATCCGTGCCCTTGCCATGGATGCCGTGCAGGCCGCAAATTCGGGCCACCCCGGCATGCCCATGGGCATGGCTGATGTCGCCGCCGTTTTGTTTAACCGCTTTGTCACCGTTGATCCGGTCGATGATAAATGGCCCAACCGCGACCGTTTCGTTTTGTCGGCTGGTCATGGCTCAATGCTACTTTATGCGATCAACCATCTTTTGGGCTACGACGATATGGGCATGGACCAGTTGCGGGCCTTCCGACAAATGGGAAGCCGAACTGCCGGCCACCCAGAATATGGCCACGCGAAAGGCATCGAAGTAACCACTGGTCCATTGGGTCAGGGGCTTGCCACCTCGGTTGGCATGGCAATCTCGGAACGGCTGGCAAATGCACGTTTCCCCGATCTGATCACCTATTTCACCTATGTCATCGCTGGCGATGGCTGCCTGATGGAAGGGATCAGCCACGAAGCGATTGATATGGCGGGCCATATGAAGCTCGGCCATATGATTGTGATGTGGGATGACAACCGTATCACGATCGACGGGGATACCAATCTGTCCACCTCCACCGACCAAAAAGCGCGATTTGCGGCTTCGGGCTGGCATGTCCGCTCGGTTGACGGGCACAACCCCGATGATATCGCCGCAGCCTTGGAAGAGGCCCGCAAAGATCCGCGGCCGTCGCTGCTGGCATGCCGGACAATCATCGGTTTTGGTGCACCGAACAAGCAAGGCAGCCATGATGTCCATGGCGCACCGCTGGGCGATGCTGAAATCGCCGCCGCCCGGGTGCAGCTTGGCTGGAATCATCCTGCCTTTGAAATCCCTGATGATGTCTATGCCGCCTGGCACGGTGTCTCTGCCCGTGGCGCTGCCGCCCGTGCAGAATGGACCAAGGCTTTGGCCACATCGCAGAACAAGGGCGCTTTCAACGCGCATCTGACGCAAGACATGGCCCCGCTGACCAAAGCCATGACCGAATATAAGGCCAAGCTTGCTTCTGATCTGCCAAAAGTTGCCACGCGCAAAGCCAGCCAGATGGCTTTGGATGTGGTGAACGGGGCATTGGCCTTCAGTGTCGGCGGTTCTGCCGATCTGACCGGATCGAACCTGACCCAAAGCAAAGGCCAGAAATCCGTCACACCACAAGACTTCTCGGGCAGCTATATACACTACGGCATCCGCGAATTCGGCATGTCGGCCGCTATGAACGGTATCGTCTTGTCGGGTCTGTTCCGGCCCTATGGCGGCACATTCCTAGTGTTTGCCGACTATGCCCGCCCTGCAATCCGCCTCGCGGCCCTGATGGAAGTTCCGACCATCTTTGTGATGACCCATGATAGCATCGGTCTGGGCGAAGATGGGCCAACCCACCAACCCGTCGAAACCCTTGCCTCCCTTCGGGCGATCCCAAACCTGACCGTGATCCGTCCTTGCGATGCCATGGAAACAGCCGAAGCCTGGGAAATCGCCATGGAATCGCAAAAGTCGCCGGTCCTGCTGGCTTTGTCGCGCCAAAATCTTCCTGCCTTGCGCAAAACAGCAGGCGCTGAAAACCTGACGGCAAAAGGAGCGTATGTTCTGCGCGACTGTGATGGCCCGCGTCAGGCGACTTTGATCGCCAGCGGGTCTGAGGTCGAAATCGCCATGAAGGCAGCCGACATGCTTGCTGCCAAAGGTGTCCAGGTTGCGGTTGTTTCGGCCCCGTCTTTCGAACGCTTTGCAAAACAATCGGCAGACTACCGTGCAAAAGTGTTGGGTGACGCACCCCGCGTCGGCGTCGAAGCCGCAATCCGCATGAGCTGGGATGCCGTCCTGCGCCATGACGACACCTTTATCGGCATGACTGGCTTTGGCGCTTCTGCACCGGCCGATGCCCTTTACGCCCATTTCGGCATCACCGCGGAAGCCGTGGCCAATGCCGCTATGACAAAACTCTGAATTGACAGGATCAAAGACATGACAGTGAAAGTTGCCATCAACGGCTTTGGCCGTATCGGACGGAATGTGTTGCGCGCCATCGTGGAATCGGGCCGGACCGATATTGAAGTCGTCGCCATCAATGACCTGGGCCCGGTTGAAACCAACGCCCACCTGATCCGCTTTGACAGCGTCCATGGTCGCTTTCCCGGTGAAGTAACCACTGGCGCAGACTGGATCGACGTTGGCCGTGGCCCGATCAAAGTGACCGCACTACGCGACCCCAAGGATTTACCTTGGGCGGATGTCGATATCGCCATGGAATGCACGGGTATTTTCACCAACCGCGATAAGGCGGCGTTTCATCTGGAAAACGGCTCAAAGCGTGTGCTTGTGTCAGCGCCTTCGGCTGGCGCTGACAAAACCATCGTCTTTGGCGTGAACCACGACAGCCTGACAGCACAGGACACGGTTGTTTCCAACGCGTCTTGCACCACAAACTGCCTGTCCCCGGTGGCCAAAGCCCTGAATGATGCGATTGGCATCAACAAGGGTTTCATGACCACGATCCACAGCTACACCGGCGATCAGCCGACGCTGGACACCATGCACAGCGACTTGTATCGCGGTCGCGCGGCGGCGTTGTCGATGATCCCAACCTCGACAGGTGCGGCCAAAGCGGTGGGTCTGGTGCTTCCTGACCTGGCAGGCAAACTTGACGGCGTGGCGATCCGCGTACCCACCCCCAACGTCTCGGTTGTTGACCTGGTGTTTGAGGCAAGCCGCGACACAACTGTGGAGGAGGTGAATGCCGCTATCCGCGCAGCGGCGACAGGGCCGATGAAAGGTGTTCTTGGCTTTACCGATCGTCCCAACGTCTCGATGGATTTCAACCACGATCCACATTCGTCGATTTTCCACATGGATCAGACCAAGGTCATGGATGGCCGCATGGTTCGGATTCTGTCCTGGTATGACAACGAATGGGGCTTTTCCAACCGTATGGCCGATACGGCTGTGGCCATGGGGAAGCTGCTGTGATCCGCGCAATCTCTGGCGCTGATGTCTCGGGCAAGCGGTTGGTGGTGCGCGCTGACCTAAACGTCCCGATGGAGGGCGACCGGGTCACCGATGCCACCCGCATCACCCGCTTTGCCGAAGGCATGCGCCCGCTTCTGGCAAGCGGCGCGCGGCTGGTCATCCTCACCCATTTTGGCCGTCCAAAAGCGGGCCAGCCGGATGCAGCCTATTCTGTTGAAAAGTTGCGCCCGGCCTTGGCCGAAGCCTTGGGCTGTGACATTGCTTTTGCGCCTCAGGTCACTGGTGCGCAAACCATCGCCGCCAGCAAGGCCTTGCCAAACGGCGGCGTGCTGCTGGTCGAAAACCTGCGTTTTGATGCAGGTGAAACCGCGAATGATCCGGCCTTTGCCGCCAATCTTGCGGCGCTTGGCGATGTCTATGTCAATGATGCCTTTTCGGTTTCACACCGCGCCCATGCCTCGACCGAGGCGCTGGCGCATCTGCTGCCGGCCTATGGCGGGCCGCTCCTGATCGAGGAGTTGGACGCGCTTGAGGCCGCGCTTGAAAACCCGCAACGCCCCGCCGTTGCGATTGTTGGTGGGGCCAAGGTTTCCACCAAAATCAGCGTGCTGAAAAACCTCGTGGGTCGGGTTGATCATCTGATCGTCGGCGGCGGCATGGCAAATACCTTTCTGTTCGCCGATGGCGCACCGATGGGCAAATCCCTGCACGAGGCGGATCAGGTTTCAACCGTTTCAGAGATCCGCGACATGGCCGCAAAAAAAGGCTGCACCATTCACGTTCAGAAAGACGCTGTTGTTGCGCGTGAATTCAAGGCCGGGGCTGCGGCAGAAACTGTCGATGCGCATGCCTGTCCTGCGGATGCGATGATCCTTGATGCGGGGCCAGAAGCGGTAAAGGCATTCTCGGCTGTGCTGGGCTCTGCCCGCACCATTCTGTGGAATGGCCCGCTCGGCGCTTTTGAAATCTCACCCTTTGACGCAGGCACCGTTGCCCTCGCGAAAATGGCGGCATCCCTTACAAAAACCGGCTCCACCACCAGCGTTGCAGGTGGCGGCGATACGGTTGCGGCCCTTAACGCGGCCGGGGTTGCCCAAGACTTCACATATGTCTCCTCAGCGGGAGGCGCGTTTTTGGAATGGCTGGAGGGGCAAAGGCTTCCTGGCATCGCCGCGCTGATGCGCGTTACAGAAAAGGTTTGAACCATGGCCCTTATCACTCTGCGTCAACTTTTGGATCACGCGGCCGAGCACAGCTATGGTGTGCCGGCGTTCAACATCAACAACATGGAACAAGGCCTTGCCATTTTGCGCGCGGCAAAGGCCTGCGATGCACCCGTGATCTTGCAAGCCAGCCGTGGCGCGCGCTCATATGCGGGTGACATCATGCTGCGCCATATCGTGGCAGCACTGGCTGAAATGTTCCCAGAAATCCCGCTGGTCATGCACCAGGACCATGGCAACAACGAACAGACCTGCCTGTCTGCAATCCGGCATGGCTTCACGTCCGTGATGATGGATGGCTCTCTGGAAGCTGACATGAAAACGCCGGCTTCCTATGACTACAACGTTGCCATCACCGAACGGGTTTCACGCATGGCCCATTGGATCGGGGCCAGCGTCGAAGGTGAGCTGGGCGTGCTGGGCAGCCTTGAGACCGGCGAAGCAGGCGAAGAAGACGGATCGGGTGCTGTGGGCAAACTGTCGATGGACATGCTGTTGACTGATCCTGACCAAGCCAAGGATTTCGTGGCCAAGACCAAGGTTGACGCGCTGGCAATCGCCTGCGGCACCAGCCACGGCGCCTACAAGTTCAGCCGCAAACCGACTGGTGACATTCTGGCGATGGACCGTATTGCAGCGATCCACGAAAAGATCCCGCATATCCACCTGGTCATGCACGGCTCGTCCTCGGTGCCGCAGGATTTGCAGGATCTCATCAACGAAAACGGTGGCGAGATGCCTCAAACTTATGGCGTGCCGGTCGAAGAAATTGTGCGCGGCATCAAGCATGGTGTGCGCAAGGTGAACATCGACACCGATCTGCGCATGGCAATCTCTGGTCAGATGCGCAGAGTCGCAAAAGGCAACGCCCGTGAATTTGACCCGCGCAAGTTTGCGATCGCCGGCATGGACGAAGTCACTAAGCTTTGCCGTGACCGCTATGAAGCCTTTGGCACAGCAGGCAATGCAAGCAAGATCAAACCGATCCCGCAAGATGACATGGCAAAGCGTTATTCTGACGGATCGCTCTAATCCCGCGCCCGCCCGGTGACCCCATCGGGCGGCCCTTTCCCAAACCGCCGAGGACCGCACATGAGCTTTGACCGCAAAATCAAAATCGCCCCGTCAATCCTGTCGGCCGATTTCGCCGATTTTGGCCGCGAAATCCAAGCCATTGAGGCGCAAGGCGCCGATTGGGTGCATATTGATGTGATGGATGGGCATTTTGTGCCCAACCTTACCTTTGGCCCCCCTGCGGTCAAAGCCTTCCGCAATCATGTGAAAACGGTGATGGACGTGCATCTGATGATATCGCCCGTTGACGCCTATATTGATGCCTATGCCGATGCTGGAACCGACATTCTGACGGCACATATCGAGGCAGGGCCGCATATTCACCGCACCTTGCAGGCAATCCGCGCGGCGGGGATGAAAGCGGGTGTCGCGCTGAACCCCGGCACCCCGGCCGAGTCGATTGCACATCTGCTGGATATGGCTGATCTGGTCTGCGTGATGACCGTAAACCCCGGTTTCGGTGGGCAAAAGTTCATTGATATGACGGGTAAAATTCGCCGTTTGCGCGAAATGATCGGTGACCGTGAAGTTCACATCGAGATTGACGGCGGCGTAGACCCGACCACCGCCCCGCTTGTGGCCGCCGCTGGCGCGGATGTGCTTGTCGCAGGCTCTGCGGTGTTCCGCGGCGGCTCGGTTCACAATCCTCAGGTCTACGGTGAAAATATCGCGGCGATCCGCAAGGCCGCCTCTGGCAATGCTTGAAGCGCTGATTTTTGATGTCGATGGCACCCTTGCCGAAACCGAGGAACTGCACCGACAGGCCTTTAACGAAACCTTTGCCAGCCATGGCCTTGGCTGGTGCTGGACGCGGGATGACTATCACCGCTTGCTGACCACGACGGGCGGTAAGGAACGCATCGCGCGCTATGTGACCGAGATGGGGGGCAGCCCCTCAGATCTCGACATTCCTGCCCTGCACTTCGCCAAAACAGCGCGCTACACAGACCTGATGGCTCAGGGCAATCTGCCCTTGCGCGCGGGTGTTCAGGCCCTGATTGATGAGGCCCGTGCAGCCGACCTGAAACTTGCAATCGCCACCACCACCAGCCGCGCGAATGTCGAGGCACTTTGTCTTGTAACCTATGGCGTGGCGGCAGACCTGCTGTTTCCCGTGATCGCCTCGGGCGATGAGGTTGCAGCCAAGAAACCCGCGCCCGACGTGTATCAGCTTGCATTGGACCGTCTGGGCCTGCCCGCCGCACGCGCCATCGCGCTGGAAGACAGTGCCAATGGCCTGAAATCCGCCCGCGCGGCAGGCTTGCTTTGCATCGTTTCGCCCTCCGCGTATACTGCGGGCGAAGATTTCTCGGGCGCAGCGATCGTGGTGAAAGACTTCACCGCACTTGGTGGATTAGACGCTATTCGCCGCCTTATCACCTAGACGCAAACCAGCGAAAAGGATACGCCGATGGCCGTCACCCCCCCTGTCTGCGATTTTGGCTGGAAAGCTTCGAATTTCAAGCTGCAAGCCACCGATGGCAAGACCTACGGCCGGACGGATATCGCAGGTCCCAAGGGCAGCCTGGTGATGTTTATCTGCAATCATTGCCCCTATGTATTGTCGGTTCTGGACCGCATTTTGCGTGACGCCCGCGACTTGCAAAGCCAAGGCATCGGTGTCGCCGCGATCTGTTCCAATGATGCGGTTGGCTATCCTGACGACAGCTTTGAAAACATGGTGCGCATGGCCGGCACACATAGTTTTTCCTTTCCTTACCTGTATGACGAAACACAGCAGGTCGCCCGCACCTGGGGCGCCGCTTGTACACCTGATTTCTTTGGCTTCAACGTCGATGGCGCGTTGCAATATCGGGGCAGGCTTGATGCTTCAGGGCGCAATCCCGCGCCCGTCGACACCACACGCGAATTGTTCGAGGCCATGTGCCTCGTGGTGAAAACCGGAAATGGTCCGAAACAACAGACCCCTTCGATGGGCTGCTCAATCAAATGGAAAACCTGATGACCCATGCAATCGTATTTGACCTTGATGGCACCCTTGTTGACAGCGCTCCTGATTTGCACGCTGCGGCGAACAAGGTTCTTGGACATTTTGATCAGGCGCCGCTTGCGCTTGAAAAGGTAACCAGCTTTATCGGTAATGGCATTCCAAATCTGGTGCGTCTTGCCCGGATTGAATGCGGCTTGCCCGAGGCCGAGGAAGAGCAGATGAAAACCTTGATGCTGGACTATTACAGTGCGCATCCGGCTGATCTCTCTTGCCCTTATCCCGGTGTCATCGACGCCCTGACCACGCTTGCCGCTGCGGGCTACAAACTTGGCGTCTGCACCAATAAATTCTGGACGCCATCCAATCAGATCCTTGATGCCTTGAAACTTTCTCATTTCTTCGATGTGGTCATCGGTGGCGATAGCCTGCCTGTCAAAAAGCCCGATCCAGCGCCCCTTTTTGCTGCATTTTCTGAGTTGAAGGCGACAACACAGCTCTATGTCGGCGATAGCGAGGTTGACGCTGAAACCGCTGAACGCGCCAAAATTCCCTTTGGCCTTTTCACGCGTGGCTATCGGAAAACCCCTGTTGAAGAGCTGACATCAAGCTTCACCTTCCACAGTTTCCAGAATCTTGTCAGATCCATAGAGCAACACCACGCGCCTTAAGATTGCGACCTTAGGTGTTTAGTCGCGCCATAGGTCAGGATATGCGCCGTCAGACCTCTTCCCGCGATTGAAACGCGCTTAACTGGTGTGCCGTCGGGCGTCGCCCCAAATGACTGAACGCTTGCAGTTATTGCCACAACTCTAGCGCAGCCGCTGCTCTGTCTCAGCATCAAACAGATACAATCGGCTGTGGTCAAACTTTAGGCCAACGCGTTGTCCTGCACTGACCCGCTCATCTCCACGCTCTTCGATGACGATTTTCTCGCCCGTGTCTGCGACGAGATAGGCAAAGGACACTCCGCCCAAGCTCTCGACAAGATCGACATGGAGCGCGTCGCCGCTTCGATCAATCTCAAGATGTTCAGGCCGCAGTCCAGCCGTGACAGACTTACCGCGAATGCTGTCCGCGATCGGGCTTGGCACATCCATCTTCAAGGCAGGGATCGTGACACCATTGTCGCCAGTCGTTCCGCTCAGAAAGTTCATTGCAGGAGAGCCGATAAAACCGGCCACGAATTTATTGTCGGGATCGCGGTAAAGATCGAGCGTATCCGTCCGGTCTGACCGCCCTGCCTGCGTGATAGAGTGGGTGATAGTGTCCACCATCGATAGTGGACATCTTGAGGTTAGTTATGGCGGGGAAGAAGGGTCTGAAGAAGCGGGTCTGGTCTGACGACGAGAAGCGGTTGATTTGTGAACAAACGCTGACGCCGCGGAACGTGTCAACGACTTTGAGGCAGTGGCTTTTGGACTTTAAGCTTGGTTTCCCTCCGTTTGCTTTGGTGGATTTATCCAGACAGCAGTCGGGATGTGAGGCGGCCTGGGTGGCTTGCGGACGA
>Ga0163215_101104_pt1 | contig 21134 bp, 16 predicted proteins | sample SynspAceP_FD_185934 | JGI IMG/M metagenome (GOLD analysis project Ga0163215, IMG submission 185934) | Saline lake microbial communities from Ace Lake in Antarctica - Synechococcus sp. Ace-P (Hybrid Assembly) | ecosystem: Environmental > Aquatic > Non-marine Saline and Alkaline > Saline | place... | reverse complement strand
ATCATCGAAGCCGCCGCTTGAGGCGACGCCGAATGGATGGACCGCAAGGTCAGGAGAGACAGGCATGAACATGCAGACAAAGCCGCCACACACTGCAGCAGAGCAGGCGATCCTCGATAGTTTTGCCAATATGATCGGGCAATTGCCGGGTGATGCGCCAGTGACTGCAGCGCGGGACAAGTTGCTTAGCGCCATCAGCAATTCCGGCCTTCCGACCCGTCGGGTCGAAAGCTGGCATTACACGGACCTGCGTAACCTTCTGCGCGACGTGCCGAAGCCGAGCGGTGGGTCCGCCGCACGGGTTGATGCGCTGGTGCGCGGCAGCTTTGTGCTGCCGGTTGTTCAAGGCCGGAGTTCTGACATGAGCGCGCCCGAGGGCATGGAACTTGAGCCGTTCATGGACCTTCTGGTCTCTGGCGCTGCGGCGAAGGCTCTGGTTGAGCGTGGTTCTGACGATCTTATAGGGCAGCTCAACGGCGCCTTTGTTGGTGATGGTTACAGCTTCTCGGTCGCTGCTGATCAGACAATCGAGGAGATCATCGAGATCCAGTCTGTTCAGTCCGGTGGCCAGGTGCACAACCGCTTTGTTGCGGCATTCGGAGCCAAGGCCAAGGCGACCGTGATTGAACGCCACCTTGGCGACAAGTCCGAGGCCGGTCTGTCGACATCGATCAGTACGCTTGATCTGGCCGACGGCGCTGAAGTGACCTGGATCATCCAGCAGGGCTGCGGCGAGGACGACCAGCATCTGGGCCAGCTCACCGCGCGGCTTGGCGCGGACGCCACGCTGAAGGTTTATGTGATCAATGCCGGCGGCAAGCTGGTGCGCCAGGAGCTGCATATCGATGTGGCCGGCGAGAGCTCGCATTTCGATCTGCGCTGCGTCAATCTTTTGGCAGGCGAGAGCCACACCGATGTAACCTTGACGCTCGGTCACACAGTGCCCAACACGACGTCCAAGGAGATTGTCCGCAACGTGGTGCTCAATCGTGCCCGCGGCGTATTCCAGGGCCAGATTCGGGTGGCGAAGGTGGCGCAGAAAACCGATGCTCAGATGGCCTGCAACACGTTGCTTCTGTCTGATGATGGCGAGTTTGCGGCCAAGCCGGAACTTGAAATCTTTGCCGATGACGTGATCTGTGCGCATGGCGCTACCGTGATCGACATCGATCACAATCACCTGTTTTATCTGATGGCGCGCGGCATCACCGAGAAATCGGCGCGCGGGCTGCTGGTCAACGGATTTGTCGACGAACTGGTCGACGAGCTTGACAATGAAGAACTGGTTGAGACGCTGAAGGCGCTGATAGAACAGTGGCTTATCGATCATGGCTGAGGTTCTGAATCAGGTTTATGATGTTGAAGCTGTGCGCAAGGATTTTCCGATCCTGTCGCGCACGGTTTACGACAAGCCGCTGGTCTATCTAGACAACGGCGCATCGGCGCAAAAGCCGCAGGTTATGATTGACGCGGTCTCTCAGGCCTATGCGAATGAATATGCCAATGTGCATCGGGGCCTGCATTTCCTGTCCAATGCCGCGACTGATGCTTACGAGAACGCCCGCGAAATCGTGAAGCGGTTTCTCAATGCGCCGTCGGTCGACAATGTAGTGTTCACCAAATCAACCACCGAGGCGATCAACACCGTCGCCTATGGCTATGGCATGCCGCATATCGATGAGGGCGACGAGATCATCGTCACCATCATGGAACACCATTCCAACATCGTGCCGTGGCATTTCCTGCGCGAACGTCAGGGCGCGAAGATCGTCTGGGTTGGTGTCGATGATCAGGGTAATTTTGATCTCGATGATTTCCGCAAGGCGCTGACCGACCGCACCAAGCTGGTTGCCATTACGCATATGTCCAACGTTCTCGGCACCGTGGTCGATGTAAAGGAAGTCTGCCGCATTGCGCATGAGCGCGGCGTCAAGGTGCTGATCGATGGCAGCCAGGCGGCTGTGCACATGCCGGTGGATGTGCAGGATATCGATTGCGACTGGTATGTCATGACTGGCCACAAGCTCTATGGCCCGTCGGGCATCGGCGTTCTCTACGGCAAGACCGAGGCGCTCAAAGCCATGCAGCCCTTCATGGGTGGCGGCGAAATGATTGTCGATGTCAGCGAAGACAGCGTCACCTACAATGATCCGCCGCACCGGTTTGAGGCGGGTACGCCGCCGATCGTGCAGGCCATCGGGCTGGGCGCTTCGCTTGAGTATATCGAGAAGCTCGGACGCGCGCGCATCGCCGCGCATGAAGCAGATCTGGCGGCCTATGCGTCAGAGAAGTTGTCGGCGGTCAATGCGCTCAGGCTGATCGGCACGGCGCCGGGCAAGGGCGCGATCTTCGCTTTCGAGATCGAGGGCGTTCATGCCCATGACATCTCGATGCTGATCGACCGCTCCGGCGTAGCTGTCAGGGCGGGCACCCATTGCGCCCAGCCGCTGCTCAAGCGGTTTGGCGCGACGTCCACTTGCCGGGCCTCGATGGGGCTGTACAATACCCGTGCGGAAATCGATGTGCTGGTGGAAGCACTCGACAAGGCACGGGCGTTTTTCTCATAAAGGAGCAAAGCCAATGAGCGACGCACCCGAAACTGAAAATGCTGAACCGAATGTCGCGGTTGTGACGTCGGCGATCCCGCGCGAAGAATTGGCGCGGCTGAGCGATGACATCATCTCGGCGCTGAAAACTGTCTATGATCCGGAGATTCCGTCCGACATCTATGAACTCGGCCTGATCTACAAGATCGACATCGAAGATGACCGGATGGTCAAGATCGCCATGACGCTGACAGCTCCTGGCTGCCCGGTAGCCGGTGAAATGCCGGGCTGGGTGGAAAACGCCGTCAACACGGTTGAAGGCATCTCCGGCGTTGATGTGTCGATGACATTCGACCCGCCCTGGACGCCGGACCGGATGAGCGAAGAAGCGCAAGTCGCGGTCGGCTGGTACTAAGTGCCAGGTGAGGGGCTGTTGGCTTCTTGTTAAGTTGACTGCTTCACACTACATTCATGGAACGAAGCAACGGGCCTTGAACCCGTGTGGCTTAAGGAGACCGTGATGGGTTTTGCCGTAATGAATTTGACGCCGGCTGCTGCCGAGCGTGTCAAGACAGTACTGAGATCCTCGGATGGGGCTGAAGGCATTCGCGTCAGCATCAAAAAAGGTGGCTGCGCCGGGATGGAATATGCCATCGATCTGGCAACCGAGGTCAATCCGAAGGATGACCGGATCGAGCGCGATGGCGCAACCGTGTTCGTCGCGCCGGAAGCCGTGCTTTATCTGCTCGGCACCGAGATGGATTACGAAGTCACCAAACTGCGATCTGGATTCGTTTTCAACAACCCGAACCAGACATCGGCCTGCGGTTGCGGCGAGTCCGTCGAACTCAAGCCTGCTGATCTGGCCAAGCTGGCGGAAGCCGGCAATCCGGTGGTCCGTGCTGATTGACCTGGTTTGCACCTCCGGCAGGTTGAGTTAAGGCGTTTGCAAGTTGAGTCGTGAAATGCCCGCAAGTTACTGACTGTGCGGGCATTTTTGTATTTGTGGTTAGCTGCGCATCTTCTCGCCCATCGGATCGAATGGGGCTTCCAGTGCGATGCGGGCCGGGCGGCGGATGCCCATGATTTCGATCTCGAACATACCGGCGTCGCCGTTTGTGGCCAGCGCCGCGGGGATGTAGCCCTGCGCCATCGAAGAGCCGATGGTGTGGGCATAGCCGCCGGAAGTGATCCAGCCGACCACGCGCCAGTCGCCATTACGCAAAGTGCCGCCCTCGGGCTTGGCGATCTCTTTGCCGTCCGCATCAAAGCGGGGAGCGCCATAGCCATGCGGCGTCTCGACCGTGCCGTAGTCGGTGTCGCCGACCTTGGCCCAGACCGGCTCATCGCCCATCACATCGGCATCAAGTGCATCGACCAGGAACGAGGTTCGCATCAGTTTCGGGCCGTCGGCATGTTCCTTGGCGGCGGCTTCGCGGCCGATGAAGTCATTTTTGGACAGCTTGATGAAACGGTCCATCGCACCCTCATAGGGACCGTAGATGGGCCGCAGTTCGCGGAACCAGGTTGGGAAATTCTTCTCCAGCCGCATCGACAGCAGCGCCCGCATACCGAAATCGGCGATACCGAACTCAACGCCTGCCGCCTTGATGGCGCGGTAGACGGCCAGTTCGTAGCAGGGTTCCATCCAGATTTCGTAGCCAAGGTCGCCGGTATAGGTGACACGGTTGACCATGCAGGGCGCGCCGCCGACGTCCATCTGGCGAAAGTCCATGAAACGGAAGGCGGTGTTGGACACGTCATCATCGGTCAGCTTGGCAAGCAGATTGCGCGCCTGCGGTCCGGCGATCGAGAGGCCAACCAGATTGAGATCGTAGCGGTGAATGCGGATCGTGCTGTCCGTAAGGAGGTGCTTGTTGAACCAGCGCATGTGATAGCGCTGGGCTGCTGACGAACCCCAGACCATGAAGTCTTCCTCGGCCACCTTGGCGATGGTGAAATCGCCGATCAGCTTGCCGAATTCATTGAGCATCGGGGTCAGCACGAGGCGGCCGAGCTTGGGCATGGTGTTGGTCATCAGATGCGACAGCCAGGCTTCTGCGCCTTGACCGCTGACACGGTATTTGGCGAAGTTGGCGATCTCGGTGACGCCGACACGCTCACGCACGGCGTGGACTTCGTTGCCGATATGCTTGAAATCATTGGAGCGGTGGAAGGATAGGACATCGTGGGCTTCTGCAGCCGATGGTGCGAACCACAAGGGTGTTTCAAGTCCCCAGCTGTCGCCCATCACCGCGTGGTTGTCGCGGGTCATGACATCATAGAGCGGTGTGGTCTGCTGCGGCCGGGCGGCAGGCAATTCCTCGTTGGGGAATGAGATCGAGAAGCGGCGGGAGTAGTTCTCGCGCACCTTGGCATTGGTGTAGCGCAGCGTCGCCCATTCGCCGTAACGTGATACATCCATGCCCCAGATGTCGGCGCCGGGATCGCCGTGGACCATCCAGTTCGACAGCGCCAGCCCGACGCCACCGCCCTGGCTGAAGCCGGCCATGACGGCGCAGGCGGTCCAGTAGTTGGTGAGACCCGGCACCGGACCCACAAGCGGGTTGCCGTCAGGTGCGAAAGTGAAGGGGCCGTTGATGACCTGCTTGATGCCGGCGTTCTCCATCGCCGGGAAATGCCTGAATCCAACTTCCAGCGACGGGGCGATGCGGTCGAGGTCAGGGGCGAGCAATTCGTGGCCGAAATCCCACGGCGTATCGATTGGTGACCAGGGCTTGCAAGCCTTCTCATAGGTGCCAAGCAGAATGCCGGTGCGTTCCTGGCGGGTGTAGATCTCTCCCTTGAAGTCAATGACGCCAACCAGTTCGCGGCCGGTCTTGGCGTTGAACTCGAGAACTTCGGGCATTTCCTCGGTGAGCAGATACATGTGCTCCATGGCCAGAAGCGGCAATTCGAGACCAACCATGCGGCCGACTTCGCGCGCCCACAGCCCGCCGGCATTGACCACGTGATCGGCCTTGACGGTGCCTTGCTCGGTAATGACGTTCCAGGTACCGTCAGCTTCCTGGGTCAGCTCGATGACGCGGTTGCGCAGCACGATCTCGGCACCGAGCTTCTGGGCGGCCTTGGCGTAGGCATGGGTGGTGCCTGACGGGTCGAGATGGCCTTCGACCGGATCCCATAGCGCGCCGACGAAATTGCTCTCGTCCATCAGCGGGAACATCGCCTTGGCTTCTGACGGGGTGATCAATTCGGTTTCCATGCCGAGATAGCGCCCCTTGGCGTGGACCAGGCGGAGGAAATCCATCCGCTCGGGGCTGTCGGCCATCATCACGCCGCCGGTCAGGTGCAGGCCGCAGGACTGCCCGGAAAGCTCTTCAAGCTCCTCATAGAGGCTGACCGTGTAGGCCTGCAGCTTGGCGACATTGGGGTCGCCGTTAAGGGTGTGAAAGCCGCCAGCGGCATGCCAGGAAGATCCAGATGTCAGTTCCGAGCGCTCGATCAGCATGACGTCATTCCAACCGGCCTTGGCCAGATGGTAAAGCACGGAACATCCGACGACACCGCCACCGATTACAACTGCCCTGGCATGCGATCTCATGAATTTTCCCCCGTTCGATTTCGGCGGCAGATTGCGAAATCGATTGGCGAGACACAAGAGCTAAAACCGTCATTGCAGAAGAAACCTGCGGCAGGGGATCTCTCTATAATGAGACGCTAAAATCTTTCGATGCCCCCTTATCCTTTCCGGGGTTATTGGGTAAAAGCGTTCAGGGCGCATTCATATATGCGCATTAGAATGGATGCGATGAACAACGTGCGGGACATAGGTTCTACCGCGCGCGGCTTGGTTTGGCTGCGCAGGGTAAGCTTTGTCGTTTTTTCAGGTCTTGTTCTGACGGCCCAACCTGTTGCTACGCAGGCGTTTGAGATTTTTGGTCTGAAGCTGTTTGAGGATGATAAAGCCGAGACAGTGGAAGTGGTTGATCCGCTTTCCTATTCAATCACGCTTGAAGTGTCGGGTGAGGATCCCGATGGAGCCTTGCGCACCGAACTGGAAGCAGCATCGCAGCTGGTTAAAGGTGCGGATAGCCCGGTGTCGGGCTCGATAGGTCTCATTCAGCGTGCAAATGGCGATTTCGAGCAACTGATCGCAGCGCTTTATGAGAACGCCCGCTATGGCGGCGAGGTCCGCATTCTTCTTGATGGCAAACGTCTGGCGGATCTGCCGCCTGATTCCGACTTGCGCGGCACCGGCCCGGTTCTTGTCCGCATACTGGTCGAGCCTGGCAAACAGTTCCGCTTTGGTGACGTCTCGGTTCGTGATGTCGACGGGCGCGCTTACGCAGCTGACGAGCAGGGACTGACAACCGGTCAACTGGCAAAATCGACTGTCATTCTTGACGCTGAAAAAGCGCTGGTTGTGGAACTGGAAAAGAGCGGGCATCCGTTTGCGCAAATCTCCAGCCGTAATGTGGTCGCCGATCATGCGCTTGGCGTGATCGATGTGTTGCTGGAGCTTGATGCCGGACCGATTGCGCCGTTTGGCCAGACAGCGGTTGACGGGGCCAAAAGCGTGGACTCCGATTTTATTGCCAAAATGGCGGGCGTTCGCGAGGGCGAGCAGTATGATCCGACTGCGCTGGCAGCTGCGGAAAAGCGCTTGCGGGCGCTCGAAGTGTTTTCAAGTGTAACGGTGCGTGGCAGCGAGAGCCTGTCCGCGGATGGGTCCGTTCCGGTTCAAGTCCAGGTCGCCGAGCGCAAGCATCGCTATCTTGGGGCGGGCGCCACCTATTCCTCCACCGATGGTGGCGGACTGGAAGCCTATTGGGGACACCGCAACTTGTTTGGGCGGGCTGAAATGCTCCGGATCGAAGGGTCCGTGAGCAGTCTGGGCAAGACCGGCGCAGCCGAGGACATGACCTGGCACGGTGCGGTGTTGTTTGAAAAGCCCGGGGTTCTCGGGCCGGCGTCGAAATTCACCTCCAGGCTCGAAGTCGAGCAGGAAAACCCCGATGCCTATCGCCGGTTCTCAGTCGTCGCAGCGGCTGGTATTTCCTATGAACTCACCCCCAAGCAGACGGTTTCGGCTGGCGTCGAGGTGGAATACGCCACGTTGACTGACAGCTTTAATGTCGATCTTGAGACCATCACGGTGGCGCTGCCGCTCGAATATGTTCGCGATACCCGCGACAGCAAGCTCAACCCGACCACCGGAACGAGGTTGTCGCTTCTGGTCGAGCCAGCTTATGAAATCAATGGTGCGGCGGCTTTCATCAAGCTGCGCGCTGAGGCGTCCGCCTATCGGGCGCTCGATGCCGAGAAGCGCTTCGTGCTCGCGGGCAGGGTTGCCGCCGGGTCGATCTACGGAGCCGATCTGGCTTCGATACCGGCAAACCGCCGGTTCTATGCAGGCGGCGGTGGCTCGGTGCGCGGCTATGGCTATCAGGACATCGGGCCGCTGGATTCAAACGGCGACCCGACCGGCGGCCGGTCGATGATCGAAACATCTGCGGAACTGCGCATCGGCATTACCGATACCATCGGAATCGTGCCCTTTGTCGATGCAGGTCTTGTCAGCGCCGGCCAGAATTTCTCCAATACCGAGTTCAAAGTCGGCGCGGGCCTCGGCGTGCGGTATGCCACACCATTCGGGCCGCTTCGCGTCGATGTTGCCGTGCCGCTGAACAAGGGGCCGTCTGATCCGGACTACGGAATTTATGCCGGGATCGGGCAGGCATTCTAAGATGGTCGAAACGCAAAGATCCAAGTCCCGTCCGGATGTGATCTGGCGCGCGGCGCGCTGGTTTGCCATTGCTTTGCTTGTGCTTCTGGCCGGCATCGTGCTGGTTTTTACCACGACACCGGGTGGCTGGCTGATCGCACTGACCTTGAATCGACTTGGATCGAGCGCGGCGCAAAGCGTCGAGATCGACAGGATCGACGGATTGTTGTCCGGCTCGACGCGGATTGGACATGTGCTGCTCAGCGATGCCGATGGTGAACCCTGGCTGTTGTTGAAGGGGATCCAAATTGACTGGTCGCCGTTGGCGCTGTTGAAAGCTGGACTGGCGATTGATGACCTTTCGGTGGAGTCGGTGGAACTGGCTCGACTGCCGCAGAGCTCCGAGAGCCAGTCGGATAGCGGGCCATTGGTGCTGCCGCTGGCGTTTGACATCAAGCGGTTTTCGGCCCCCGATATTCTGGTGGGCGAACCAGTCGCCGGACGTGTCGCCCGGTTTGAAGCCAAGGGCAGCGCCCGTGTCGATGCATCGCTTTCGACGGCGTTAGCTGATCTTGTCGTCAAGCGCATCGACGGCGTCGGCGGTGAACTGACACTGGATGCGGACTATCTGGAGTCCGAGGATAGGTTTAATATTTCGGCCAAGCTGTCGGAGCCTGCTGGCGGTGTGATGGCGTATCTTTTGAGCCTTGCGCCTCAAGACGCGATCAGCCTGACAGCGACCTCGCAAGGTTCGCTGGCGGATTGGCGGTTGAATGCCGCCGGCACGATCAATGACGAGATTGTGGCCGAAGCCAATTTGCAGATGGTTGCGGGTGAGGCCGGCGATGCAGTCTCGCTTCAGGCTAACGGAACGTTCGACCGGTTCTTGCCGCCATCACTGGGGCAGTTGCTTTCGGGACGGAGTGATCTTGTTCTGGAAGGCCTGATTGAACCGGACCGCAATGGAGCGGTCATCGACGTCTTCACCTTTTCCTCTTCGCAGTTGAGTGCCCAAGCGCGTGGCCGTGTGGCGCGAGAGGGAGATGTGGATCTGACAGCTTCTGTTCTGCCGCAATCGGGCGCAACCGCGCTGCAATTTGGCGAGGGCGCATCCCGGGTGAGCCTGTCAGGGCCCAAGGCATCAATCCGCGTGACCGGCAATGCCAAGCAAGCTGCCGTGCATCTCGAACTGAGCATCGACAGCGTTGCAGGATCCGATTTCAACGCTGACGGACTTACAGCGGTGGCGGATTTTGACCAGTTTGCGCTGGATACACGAAGCGGAACCGGTTCCGTCGACGTCAAAATTGCAGCTGTTGGCTCTAGTAATGATGTTGCAGCACGCGCGGTGGCCGGCGGTGTGGCTATGTCCGGCAATATTGCACTTGGCGAAGATGGCTCGGTCTCCAGCGAGAGATTGCAGGTTCGTACCGGCGTTGCCGCTGTGGCAATCGACGATTTTGCATTCGATGGTGCGGGCGGCCTTGCAGCAAGCCTGTCAGGCACAATCCGCAATGCTGTCGTGTCCGCGCAGACGCCTGAATTTCTAGGCCCCGACACGACGTTTGAGGGCAAAGTGTCTCGTGATGATAGCGGTGCGGTGGCGGTAACCGATTTCCAGGCTTCGTCTGAATTTGCCACGGCGTCTGGTGATATCGCGCTAAATAGTGAAGGCGAGATCTCGGGTGACATAGAGGCAAGCGTTTCAAAGCTCGCCGGTGCTGATGATGCCATCTCCGGAGGATTGAGCCTGGCGGCCAGCGTCTCGGGGCAATCCTCTGCGCCAGCGTTTGATGTGAAGTTGACGGGCAATGAGTTGATGGTTCAGGGGCGCGATCTTTCGGATCTGATGCTCGTGGCCAAGGGGATAGCTGATCCGGCATCTCCACAGGCGGATGTGGAGCTGACTGGCGCACTTGATGGACAATCCATCAACGGCAGCATGGTTTTGGGCCAGTCGGATGGCGTGGTGCGGATCAGCCCCTTGCGATTGCAGGTCGCCGACAATCTGATTTCGGGAGATCTTGTTCTGGATGAAGCCTATCGCCCAAAAGGGGTGATTGATCTGGATCTCAAGGATATCGGATCGCTGTCGGCGTTGGCATTGCAGGCCATCAATGGCAGCGGAGGCGGATCGATCAAACTCGATGTGCAGGACGAAAAGTCGATTGCTGACATCGGCCTTGGATTTCCGGTGCTGTCCGGAGAGGGCTTTTCCATCCGCGATGCCCGGTTGAGCGGCAAAATTGTCGATCTGCTCGGCGCGCCCAAACCCACTGGTACACTCGATGTGGCAAGTTTGAGTGCAAGCGGAACCGATGTTTCCAACCTCAAAGCGACATTCTCACAATCCCAGAGCTGGACCGTTATTGAGGGAAAGGCGCAGGCCGCAGGACTTCCCGTTTCCATCAATGCGCGGGTGCGGCAGGGGGAGGCTGGAACCGAACTCGAAGTCGAGACCGCCCGAACGGCGTGGAAAGGTCTGGCGATTAATTTGACCGAACCGGCGCGCATGGTCGTTCGCGACGGTGTTGCACAGATAGAGCGGCTGGTCATTTCTCCTGGTGGTGGGCAGGTTTCGGTAACGGGATCAGCCGGTCAGGAACTGGCCGTTGATATTGCCATTTCCAGCTTGCCATTGACCTCGGTCAACGCTGTTGCACCGGGTGCGGGCCTGTCCGGTGCGTTGTCTGGCAAGGTCAGCATACGGGGCTCATCGTCGGCGCCGGTTATCGACTATGATTTCAATGCCAGCGATGTTCGCGCTGCTGCAGCCTCCTCGGTGGCCGACGTGCCTTTGTCGGTCAACGCTAGTGGCGGATTTGGTGGCGGAAAACTCAGCTTCAACGCCCGGGGCAACGGTAGCGGGCTGGCTTTCACGGCATCGGGTGGGCTGGAGACATCCGGCGCGCAGGCAATTTCGGCGAAGATCAACGGCAGCGTTCCGTTCTCCCTGCTTTCAAGGACAATTGCCCAGCAGGGTCTGGCGCTGACCGGCACGGCTCAGGCCGACATCGCAATTGACGGCTCTGTCGGTGCACCGCAGATATCGGGAACCATCACCACATCGGGTAGCCGTCTGGTCGATGGGCGCACGGGCATCGCAATCGACAAGCTTTCGGCGGAAATCGGACTGACGCCGGGCGAGGCGTCAATCCGTTCGTTGTCGGGGGAGCTGTCTTCGGGCGGTCAGATCAGCGGGTCGGGAACCGTGAGGCTTGATCCAGCGTCCAATTATCCGGCTGATCTCAACCTGAAAGTGGTGCGTGGACGCTATGCCGACGGCCAGATGGTTGCGACGCGTTTTGATGCCGATCTGACACTGAGCGGACCGCTGACCGGGCTACCCAAGCTTGGCGGAAGTGTGCTGCTGGACGAAACCACGCTCACTGTTCCCGACACGCTTCCGAGCTCGATCTCGGGCCTTGATGTGACGCACAAAAATGCGTCTGCGGACATTCAATCGCAAGCGGAGCGTCTGTCAGGCGGCAGCGTTGGCGGTTCATCAAACGGCATCGGGCTTGATGTGCAGATCAAGGCAAGCCGGATTTTCGTCCGGGGCCGCGGCATGGATGTGGAACTTGGTGGCGCATTGCGCTTGACCGGGACGACTGGGTCGCCGGTGGCTGCGGGCGGGTTCGATCTGGTGCGCGGTCGGTTGAGCATTCTGGGCAAACGGCTCGATTTCACCAGCGGTACCTTGGGATTTGCCGGATCTGTGGTGCCGATCCTGGATCTGGCGGCTTCGAGCCAGTCGGGCAGCACCACAGTGACGGTGCTGATCACCGGTCCTGCAGATGCGCCGGTATTCAGTTTCACCTCAAGCCCTGAATTGCCTGAGGATGAAGTGCTGGCACAGCTCGTGTTCGGACGCTCGATCAGCAGTCTTTCAGCCTTTCAGATTGCCCAGCTTGCCGAAGCTGCAGGGCAATTGACAGGGGCTGTCAATGGCGGCGGGGTCCTGGAGCAATTGCGCCGTGCGACCGGTGTCGACGATATTGATGTTCGCACTGACGAGGACACCGGTGCTACGTCGCTGGGTGTCGGCAAATACCTCAATGACCGGACCTATCTCGGGATCGAAGGCGGATCTTCAGCAGGGTCAAGCAAAGCCACGATCGACCTCGATATCGGCAAGGGTATCAAATTGCGGGGCGAAGCCAGTTCTGACGGAGGAACCAAGGGCGGTATCTTCTATGAGCGCGAATATTAGGATCCAGCGGCATTTTCTCACTTTAATTTGACCTGGTGAGAACCGTTGGGGCTGGCTGCGAACGCATAGGGCAATTGAAAATACTGCCGTGATGGCCCATCTCTCATTCAGACATCATGAGCCTTCAAGCACGGAGTTCCGGTATGACCAAGACTTTCTCCAAAACCGACGATGCAATTGCCAAGCTGACGCCGGAACAGTTTCGGGTGACTCAGCAGAGCGGGACCGAGCGGCCCTTTACCGGCGAATACAATGACAACAAGGCGGTCGGCATCTATGTCGACATCGTTTCTGGTGAGCCCTTGTTTGCCTCGTCGGACAAGTTCGACAGCGGCTGCGGCTGGCCGAGCTTCACCAAGCCGATCGAGCCTGCGCATGTAGCCGAAATTCGTGACGCCAGCCTCGGCATGATCCGGACCGAAGTCCGCTCGCGGGATGGCGACAGCCATCTGGGACATGTGTTTCCTGATGGCCCGCAGGACCGTGGCGGTCTGCGCTACTGCATCAATTCCGCCTCGTTGCGGTTTGTGGCGAAAGCCGACATGGTGGCTGAAGGCTATGGTGATTATCTTGACCAGGTGGAGGATATCTAGATGAGCGAACGTGCAGTTCTGGCCGGCGGGTGTTTTTGGGGCATGCAGGATCTGATCCGCAAAATGCCCGGTGTTGAAGACACTCGAGTGGGCTACACCGGCGGTGACCTGAAGAACGCCACCTATCGTGATCATGGCACCCATGCGGAAGGGATCGAGATCGTTTTTGACCCGAACCGGATCAGCTACCGGCAGTTGCTTGAGTTCTTTTTCCAGATTCATGACCCGTCGACGCCCAACAGCCAAGGCAATGACCGCGGCATGGCCTACCGTTCGGCTATTTATTATGCCGACGAGCAGCAACGCCAGACCGCGCTCGATACCATCGAGGATGTGAATGCATCCGGGCTGTGGCCTGGCAAGGTGGTGACCGAAGTCGAACCGGTTGGTGATTTCTGGGAAGCCGAGCCCGAGCATCAGGATTATCTCGAGCGGATTCCGCATGGCTACACCTGCCATTTCGCAAGGCCTGACTGGGTTTTGCCCAAGCGCGACGCGGCCGAATAGCCGTTCGACGAGACGATAGCGGCGGTGGATAACATGGCCGCTGTCGCCTGTTGAACCGGGCAATGCACGGGCGCCACCCGACTGCGGAAAGGACATGCCATGCAATTTGGGTCTTTGCACCGCACCGCACCGGAACTCCGGGTGCAACACTGGATTGACGGTGAGGGGCAGGACCGGCCGCCGCTGACGCTTCAGGAGTTGGGCGAGGGGATGAAAATCCTGTTCTGCTTTCAACACGCCTGTCCCGGCTGCCATTCGCGCGGTTTCCCGGTGTTACGCTATCTGCACCATCATCTTGCCGCCAGCGGCGTTGGTTTTGCGGCAATCCAGACCGTGTTCGAGGATTTCAAGGACAACACCGTCGACAAGCTTGCGATCAACCAGCAGCGCTATCAGCTCGCTATTCCCTTCGGTCATGACGTGGTGCGGGAGGGCGAGACCTATCCGAGCTTCATGCAGGACTACCGCTCAGCGGGCACCCCGTGGTTCACCATCATCGACGCGGACAACCAGGTAGTTTTTGCCGATTTCGGCCTCGATCCACGCCGTTTCATCGAGGCGCTGGGATATGAGAGCGTGGCATTCGACATCGATTAAATCTCTGCCGGCGACGCGTGCAGCGTGCCGGACGCGACAAAGGAACACAGCAATGAGCATCGCAGCTTTTGATTTTGACAATTCCTACGCCCGCGATCTCGAGGGGTTTTACGTGGCTTGGAAGGGCGCCGAGGTGCCTGCGCCGCGGATGGTCCGCTTCAATCGGGCGTTGGCTGTCGAGCTGGGGCTGGATGTCGAAGCGCTGGACAGTGATTCTGGTGCGTCCATTTTTGCCGGTCACACTGCGCCCGAGGGGGCCGCTCTGCTGGCTATGGCCTATGCCGGACATCAGTTTGGTGGGTTCTCGCCGCAGCTTGGCGATGGCCGGGCACTGCTTTTGGGCGAAGTGATAGATATTCACGGCAAGCGCCGCGACATTCACCTCAAGGGCTCGGGACGCACGCCGTTTTCGCGTGGTGGTGATGGCAAGGCGGTGCTTGGGCCGGTGCTGCGGGAATATATCATTGGCGAGGCCATGCATGCGCTCGGTGTGCCGACAACGCGAGCGCTGGCGGCAGTGGCGACCGGTGAGCAGATCATGCGGCAGGATGGGCCTGAGCCTGGCGCGGTGCTGGCGCGGGTTGCGTCTAGTCATCTGCGGGTAGGGACGTTCCAGTATTTCGCAGCCCGGGGAGAGACGGAGCGGCTGAGGCAACTGGCAGATTATGCCATCGCCCGGCATTACCCTGAACTTGGCGCTCAGCCGAACCGCTATCTCGGGCTGCTCAAGGCCGTACGTGACCGGCAGGCGGCGCTGATTGCCAAATGGATGAACCTGGGCTTCGTTCACGGGGTGATGAACACCGACAATATGACGATTTCTGGTGAAACCATCGATTACGGCCCTTGCGCCTTCATCGACGGCTACGACCCGGCAACCGTGTTCAGCTCGATCGACCAGCACGGCCGCTATGCCTATGGCAATCAGCCGAAGATCGCGCAGTGGAATCTGGCGCGGCTGGCCGAAACCCTGCTTGATCTGATCAATCCCGACGACAGCGATGATGCCGTCCGGCAGGCGGGCGAGGTCATCAACGGATTTCCGCTCGCCTATGAGCGTGCCTGGCTTTCGGGCATGCGGGCCAAGCTTGGGCTGGTGCGCGAAGAGCCGGAAGACATGGAGCTTGCCACCGGTCTGCTTGCCGTGCTCGAAACCCAGAATGCTGATTTCACCCGGGTGTTCCGTAGTCTGGCATCGGCAGCTTCAGGGGAGCTATCTGCGACCCGGGCGCTGTTTGGCAATTCCGCTGGGTTTGATGTCTGGCTGCCGCTCTGGCAGGCGCGGTTGGCGCGTGAAGATGTGCCGGTTGAAGACCGGATTGCGGCCATGAACCGGGGCAACCCGGTCTATATTCCGCGCAATCACATGGTTGAGGCGGCGCTAAACTCGGCGACCAAGGGAGATCTGGCGCCGTTTGAACGGTTGGTCGAGGTGCTGGATGATCCATTCACCGAGCGGTCCGGGCTTGACGTTTTCGCACTCGGAGCGCCGTCGGATTTCGGACCTTACACGACTTTTTGCGGCACCTGAGGCTGTAAGTTGCGGCAATGACTGTGGCAAATCCGGCTGGGCCGAGCCATAATCGCGGTGTACCAGCAACCGTGAGACATAATAGATGAGCCAGGGCCTGCATCTTGAATTGGTGACCTTGGGTATTCTCTCCGCGTTCATTGTCTATTCGCTTCTCAGCCGCGTGATTGACCGCTCGATCCTGACGCTGCCGATCATTTTCATGGTCGTGGGCTATGCCCTGTCCGAGCCGCTGCGCACTGCCGCGTCACCGCTGGTGCTCGACGAAGGCAAGCGGGTGCTGGCCGAAATCACGCTTGTGCTGGTGCTGTTCTCTGATGCCTCGCATGTGCAGTTCTCAAAACTCAAACAGAACTGGCGGCTGCCTGCGCGCATGCTGGTGATTGGCCTGCCGCTGTCGGTCGCCTTTGGCACGCTCGTCACCTGGCTGATCAGTCCGGAGGGCGGCATTGCCATGGCGCTGCTGACGGCTGCGGTGCTGACACCAACTGATGCCGCACTGGGCCAAAGTGTTGTGACAAACTCGGCTGTGCCGGAGCAGCTGAGCGAGACCATCAATGTTGAAAGCGGGCTCAATGACGGTCTGGTGCTTCCCTTCGTGGTGCTCGGTGCAACGCTCGCCTCTGCGGGGATTGCTGGCGCCAGCACTGACGGGCTGGCGCTGTCGGCATTCATGCAAGTGGTGCTTGGCCCGCTCGCCGGCATTGGCACTGGCTGGGTTGTGGCCCGGCTGATGGATGTGGCGCAGTCGAGACGGCTGATCGCCGCAGCAGCGGAAGGAGTGGTGTTTGTTGCCGCAGCCTTCGCCGCCTTTGTGCTGGCAGAGGTGATTGGCGGCAACGGGTTTATTGCAGCTTTCGTTGCCGGAATGGTGTTCGGCAACAGCTACAAGCACAATCTCCATTTTGTCCGCGAATTCATGGACGGCGCGGGGCAGATCCTGACCATGTCATCGTTCTTGGTGTTTGGCGCGCTGCTGTTGCCCGAAGGGCTGGCGCATGCATCGCTCAAGACCGTGGCGACTGCGGTGCTGTTTCTGACAATCGTGCGAATGGGATCGATCTGGCTGTCGCTTGCGGGCTCTGGGCTCGGATCACGCGACAAGCTGTTCCTGGGTTGGTTCGGGCCGCGCGGGCTGGCTTCGATCCTGTTCACGCTGCTGATGACCGACGCGTTTGACTTCCCCGGTGAGGACGAGCTGTTGTCTTGCGTCTCGGTGACGGTGGCCCTGTCGATCCTCGCGCATGGTTTAAGCGCGAGGCCGCTGACCAAGCGTATTGGCAAAGCGTGAGGCAGGTCTGATGGTTGGGCCGATCAGGCCTTCTTCAGAAACTCGGTCCGGAGCACCAGGCCCTTGATCTTCTCGACCCGACATTCAACCTCGTCGGGATTGCCGGTGAGACGGATGCCTTTGACCATTGTTCCGCGCTTGACTGTCGATGAGGTGCCTTTGACCTTGAGGTCCTTGATGACTGTCACATTGTCGCCGTCAGCCAGCACAGTGCCATTGGAATCCCGGGTTTCGTCGCTCATGTGAGTCGCCTTTCAGATTTGTGTGCGGCCGGTCTAGCGCTTCAAAGACGCGAGGGGAAGGGCCGCGGCCGGGGCCGGGTTTGCAGCCCCTGAAACAAGACAGGTCATCGGGCTGACACGTGACTGTCGTGTTGAGCCTCTAGGTGTCTGGCAGATCAAACATGGAGACGGACTATGACCGGATTTACGAAACTGTTTTTGGGCGCCGCAATGTCGCTGGTGTTGCTTGCTGGCTCTGTCTTGGCCGCGGATATCGAACTGGGGCCGCGCCCGTCGTTTCTGATTGGCAAGATGGCTGATGGCGCGCTCAAGGACAGATTGCTCGCCTGTGCCGCCAGCCCGGTTGAAAGAACGCTGTTCTCGATTGGTCATCGCGGTGCGCCGCTGCAGTTTCCCGAGCACACCAAGGAGTCTTATGTGGCTGCCGCCAAAATGGGGGCGGGGATCATCGAATGCGATGTGACGTTTACCAAGGACAAAGAGCTTGTCTGCCGCCACGCGCAGAACGATCTGCACACGACGACCAATATTCTGGCTACCGATCTGGCGGATCACTGCACCAAGGGGTTTACACCGGCGGGTGACGGCAAGGCCTCGGCGGAATGCCGCACGTCTGACATCACGCTGGCCCAGTTCCGGACGCTTAACGGCAAGATGGATGCAGCCAACAGCAAGGCTGACACAGTCGAGGACTACATGAACGGCACCGCCGGCTGGCGGACCGACCTCTATGCCGCTGGTGGTGGCACGGTGATGACGCATGCCGAGTCGATTGCGCTGATCGCTTCGCTCGGAGGCAAGTTCACGCCGGAACTCAAGTCGCCGTCTGTCAATATGCCTTATGACGGTTTCAGCCAGGCCGATTACGCGCAGAAGATGATTGACGAGTACAAGGCGGCGGGTATTCCGGCGTCCGATGTCTGGCCGCAATCGTTCAATCTCGATGACGTGCTTTACTGGATAGAGAATGAACCGGAGTTCGGCCGCCAGGCGGTCTATCTCGATGGCCGTTATGGTGCGGAGGGAATTGATCCCCTCAAGCCCGAAAGCTTCAAGCCTTCGATGCAGCAGCTGGCGGATCAGGGTGTGAATTACATTGCGCCGCCGATCTGGATGTTGCTGACGGTCGCTGATGGCAAGATCGTGGCCTCACCCTATGCGGTTGAAGCCAAGAAAGCCGGCCTGAAGATCATTGCCTGGTCGTTCGAGCGCGCCGGTCCGCTGTCGTCGGGCGGTGGCTGGTACTATCAGTCGATCAAGGATGTGGTGAACAATGACGGCCAGATGTACGAGATCCTCGATGTGCTGGCGCAGGATGTCGGCATTGTCGGCATGTTCTCCGACTGGCCGGCGACGGTGAGCTATTATGCCAGCTGCATGGGGCTCGACTAGCAACAGGGCTGCGTTTCAGCAGCCCTGCAAAAGCGCGCCGGGTCAGGGCTGACAATCGAGCGGGCGGATTTCGCCGACTTCGATGGTCGCTCCGTGGTCGTCGGTGGCCAGAAACCTGAGTGGAACGGCTCCGTTAAAAACACCGCATGTCAAATGGCCTGAATGGACTGCGCCGGTATCCATCGCGATTCGGTTGCCGTGAAGCTCCGGCAGTGACGCGTCGGTCATGGTGTGGCCGTGGACGACGGTCTTTGGCAGCGGCCCCGGAAATTGTAAAAATTTGTCGCGGATCCAGCGGGTGGTTCTTGGGTCCTGATCGGTCAGAGCCAGATGCGGATCGATACCGCCATGAACGAAGAAATGGGTGTCGGTCTCGACCATCCAGTCGGCTGCTCGCAGGAAGGCCAAATGCGCGGGCAGGGTCGCGGCCAGCTGCTCGGCCAGGCTGTCGAGATTGCCGCTGTCGTCCAGGCCATAGGAGTGCAGCGTGTCGATGCCGCCATTTGCGAGCCATATCTTGGCAATGCTTTGCCGTTCTGCCGGGAGGTCGACAAACCTGAGCAACAACTCCTCGTGATTGCCCAGAATCATGCGTGAGTCGGGAGTGTCCGCGAGCGTGGCAATGGCGAGATCGAGACAGCCGCGGCTGTCGGGCCCGCGGTCAATGAGATCACCGAGAAAGATGATGCGGGCTGCGCGGGTGCCGGCGTCGTCGCGGATGGCCGCAAGCAGGGCTTCGAGCAGATCACGGCGGCCGTGGACATCGCCGATGGCGTAGGTGAGGGACATTCTGGCTCCTCGCGGGTTCGGGTGGCACTTGTCTGCATCGGGTGGAGCGCTTCAGTCAAGGCTAACAGTCTGGCCGACATGGTTGTTTTTGGCCCGGTGATGGCGCAGTCCACCGCGGACAGCCCGGCATCGGCCCGGTTTGCAGGGCCGGGAAACAGGCAGGATGCAAATAGTTTCTGTCAAAATGGTCTGAAAGGGTTGTATAAAGGCCCTTGGACCGGCAAATACCATGTTGATCGCCATTTTTGGCGGCATGCCAACCCGGCATCACACTTACCAAGGACGAATTTCGTTTGAAAAAGCAAGTACGCACGACCTTCACCGACCGCCGTCAGGATGCCATGGAAGCCAAGCAGAAGCTTCTGGACAAGCTCAAGACGGCACCGAAGGCGGACGATCCCGAAGTTATTGCACGGCGTCTCGAGCGCGAAGCGGTTGCCAAGGCGCGCGAAGTGCGCCACGCCGAACGCGCGCGTCTGAAGCTCGAAGAAGAAGCACGCAAGGCAGCGCAGGATGTTGCCGATGCGGAAGCAGCTTACGCAGCCGAACATGCGGAGCGGATTGCCCGCGAGGAAGAAGAAAAGGCCCGCGCTGAACGCGCCGTCGCCGACATGGCCGCCATGAAGGAAAAGCGCGACAAGCGCTATGCCGCGCGCAAGGCCAGGTAACACCGAGGCCTGGGCCGGGTTCGACCCGGCCAATCGCATCCCTTCCATATGTCTGTCTAGCTGACTTCCTTCCGGACCAAGTCCGGGAGGATGTATCTGTGCGTTTCGCATTGCAGTGCTTCACATTGATGCGGTTCGAACCGCCGGCACGGCCAAGACCCGCGCGTGACATTGTCACCGACGGTGTGAGGTTTCGTGATCCGGTGGCTGCCTGCGACAGGCCGGAATGCGGAGCGCGCGCGGCGTGCCCGAATGGATACATGGGTTTGGCTTTGGCCTGCTCGCGCAGCGCCCCGCCGGTGTCGGACCCGATGCCTTCCGGGCGCCGGGTGGTTCCAGGATAAATTTCGATCACACGCAGCGGACGGTCCGTAACTGTTCCCGCGGCCCGCGCCGCCGAACCCGTCCTGCCCGGATGCCACTCAGGCCGTGCGGCCATCCAGCATGCGGGCTTGCCGGGCGCTGACACGGGTCAGCGCAATTCCCGGCACCGGCACGGTTGTTTCCTGCTTCGACGCGTGGTCGACGGGCAGGACCGCGCCGGGATGTCGATCCTCTATCCCTCCGGCCTGCGCGGTTCGGTGTCGCGCGGGCCGGATCTACCGTCCTTCGCCGCTCCGGGGTCCGTGGTCCCGAAACATCCGATCTGGCGAAAGGCGGGACCAGTGTCGCACGGGGCGGTGGCGCGGGGAAAAGGTCGGGGTGGATTTTGGGCAAGTGGTTGGAATTGCTGGTGGTGGGGGTGGGGTTTTTGCACGCGGTCTGGTCGGGTTTTTATTTCCTGCCGACCCCCTCACCAACAAAATCTGCGACTTAGCTGCGCTAAGGCTGCGATTTTGTGTCCTCTCCCACAATGGGGCGAGGAGAGGGTGACGCGGTTTCGGTTTTCTCCTCTCCCCATTGTGGGAGAGGAAGGAAAATCACGGCCTTGGCTTCAGCCAAGTCGTAGATTTTCCAGGTGAGGGGATCGGTGGTATTCTCGTATCAGTGGAGAAAGCCCCATGCGCCACCAACCACCCGCCGTGCACCGTCAACGCGCCAAAACCATGCGCGTTGAGGCGACGCGTCCCGAGGCG
>Ga0163215_101103_pt1 | contig 21139 bp, 19 predicted proteins | sample SynspAceP_FD_185934 | JGI IMG/M metagenome (GOLD analysis project Ga0163215, IMG submission 185934) | Saline lake microbial communities from Ace Lake in Antarctica - Synechococcus sp. Ace-P (Hybrid Assembly) | ecosystem: Environmental > Aquatic > Non-marine Saline and Alkaline > Saline | place... | reverse complement strand
GGACAGAAAAATGGCTGCGACCTGCGGCGTCAAAGCGCTTGACCGGGCAGAAAGCCCGCTCTGCGCGCATTTCCTTGCATCTCTTTGCCATTTGTTCTGCTATTCCATCACCCATAAAGGGTCCGCACCCTAAGACCTCCAATATCCAAAGCGACTTGGTCGCCGATGCTCAGGACCATTACGATTGGTCACCATCGGCTTTTCTGCCCCACCAAGTGGCAGCCAGTGGCGCGCCACCGACGAAAGCAGATTGCCCAAGGATGTCCTGAATGCGCAGGCATTCGTTCCATTTGGCCATGCGTTCCGAGCGTGTGAATGAACCGACCTTCAGCTGCCCACAACCGAGACCGGTCGCCAAATGACTTATGGTCACATCCTCGGTCTCACCAGAGCGGGCAGAAACAACGCTGCGAAAGCCCGTCTTTTCCGCAGCAAGAAACGTGTCGACAGATTCTGATATTGTCCCAGCCTGGTTCACTTTGATCAAAACAGCATTGCAGGCACCGGCGGCGGCGGCCTCTTCGACAAGCGCTTTGTTGGTTACAAGATAGTCGTCGCCAATAATTTGAACGCGTTGGCCATAGCGGCGCGTGAATTCCGCCATGCTTTCGGGGTCATCCTCGCCGACGGGATCTTCGATCGATACAATCGGATAGGCCTCGATCCATCTGCCCAGCAGGTCGATGAACGCAGCAGAATCCATGCTTTGGTCGTCCAGCGCCAGTCGGTATTTCCCATCTTTGCCAAACTCGGATGCCGCAATATCAAGCGAGATAACTACCCGCTCGCCCGGCTTTTCTCCCGCCTTTTCAATGGCTGCAACCAGGGTCTCCAGCGCTTCTTCGTTGCTGTCAAAAACCGGCCACCAACCGCCTTCATCAGCGACACCTGCCAAACGGCCCTTTTGCTTCATTATGTCGCCCGCAGCGAAGTAAACTTCGCTGGTGATTTCCATCACCTCATCAAAGCTGTCCGCGCCAGGCACCATGATCATGAAGTCCTGAATATCAACCCGGCGACCCGCATGTGCGCCGCCGCCAAAAATCTGAATCTCTGGCAAAGGGATAGAAGCCGACCTGTCATATACGTCGGCCACGTGCTGCCATAAATGCTTGTTTGCGGCCGCCGCTGCTGCTTGCAACAGTGCAATCGATGTTGCCACAGTTGCATTGCCGCCAAGTGTGCTCTTCAACGGGGACGGGTCCAATTCCAGCATCGCCAAATCGGCGCCAACCTGATCTGCGACCTCCCGCCCGACAAGGACCGGGGCAATGATCTCGTTGACCGACTTAAGTGGCCGCTGCACATCCATACCCCGCAACCTTTCGCCACCATCTCGCAGGTCAATCGCTTCGCGTGCGCCGCGGGATGCGCCCGCGGGAGCAATGCCGCGACCTGTCACGCCGTTTGCCAGGGTCACGTCAACCTCCACCGTGGGGTTCCCGCGTGAATCCCATACCCTGCGGGCTTTGACAGATTTTATTGTTGTCACAGTTCTGTTCCTTCGAGCTTGGCGTCAAGATATTGGGTAAGTGCGAACAGGCGTTTTACGGGTTTCTCGATCAAGGGGGTGGCAAGGTCCCGAACCTGCTGGCGACTTTGATCTGATAAATACTCAACTGGCGATTTTCCATCGATCCTGGCAAGCATCAGCATGGGGAGAAGCGCGCTGACACGCGCTTCGAGCGCCTCTGATGCCTCCCAATTGACTTGCGCTGAATAAGCCCTCCAGAAACCTTCAACCGCCGCCAAAAGGTTTTGACGTGATGCAGGCATGTGCACCGCCTTCAGCAGCAGGTGGTTCAGGCAAAAAGCCACGTCAAAACTTGCGTCTCCCATGGTTGCGCATTCCGCATCCAGAATAACTGGCTTGCCCGCGCGAAACAGAATGTTCTTGGGGCTCACGTCACCATGGAGCAACACCTGCTGGCTGGCATAGAGCCTGTCGGCCAATCCGTTCAGATGATCAGCCAATGCCGGATGGCGCGTTGCCGTGAAGCGTAGATACGGCTCCAACCGAAGTGCCTGGAAGTCGTCGCGATTCTCAAATGGGCTGGTATCGAAACCGGGCATTGCCGATGCCGCGTGGATTTGGCCAATTACATCGCCCACAGCAATAGCTTCGCCATTGTCCGACTGAGATTGCAGGAGGGAGGTCTTCCAGAGATAGACATCTTCTCCGGCCAGATATTCCATGGCAAAACCGTTCTGAACCTCGGACCGGCCCAGAAGTTTAAGTGCGGTATCTGGCGAAATTTCAGCTGCGGTTCGCAGCCAATGATACTCAGCCTTGTTGCGATGAACCGGCGCAAACCAGTCTTCGGCAACTTTCAGTTTGGCAAGCGCGAATTTCACGCAGATACGATGATCTCCCAAGTCGACCACGGCGATATCAGATGCCACACCACCAGCAAGTGGCCGCGCTGAGGTTACTTCGTCTGATGTGCCAAGTCCAAGCTCGACCACCAGTTCCTTGCAACGATCCTCAAGAGTGATATTTTTCTGCATCAGCCAGCAAACCAGTTTTCATTTTGTCCCCGGATATCAGTTTGAACCACCAACATGGCGCCATCGTCCTGGCCAGGTTCGGTCATTCCGAAGCTGGCGGATGTGACGACCAGAGTGCTCAGATCAGCGCCTGCAAAAGTTGCGGAGGTCGGATTTTCGACAGGCAGCATGATTTCGCGCTCAACTCTGCCATCAGGATCATATCGGATCACCCGCCCCCCCGCAAAACGGGCTGTCCACAAACATCCTTCGCTGTCCATGCAGGACCCATCAGGCAATCCAGGCCCGCCTGACACATGGATGCGGCGGTTTTCGATCGCTCCGGTCACATCATCATAATCCCACACCCAAATGGTGTTCTGGAGTGAATCCGCGAGGAAAAACCGTGTGCGATCTGGCGACCAGGCCATCGTATTGGGAATGCCAAACTCGGCCTCACTGCAGGCGGTTGCGGTGGCCCCGTCGATGCGGAACAGGCGTCCACAGGCGCTATCCTGGCTGCGTGGCCGCAAGTCAGTCGTCAAGTTGTTCTCCATGCTTGCCACCCAGAAACGACCGCGCGGATCGCACTTTCCTTCATTCAGACGCATCTGCGGATCGGCTTCCGGGCAGACGATAGAGAGGGTTCCATCTTTACTCCATAACGAGACACCCCTGGCGAAGGAAACGACCGCGCCACCCTCCGAGTGCAACGCCAAAGCTGTTGGCAGATCCTCAGTGTCCCAGGATGTAGTTTCGCCGTCGGGCCAACTCCTTTTGCGAATGCATTTCCCGGTAATGTCGACTGACCAGACGGCCTGTTCCTGCGCATCCCAAAACGGGCTTTCACCGACTCCATCGCGCACTGGCCCAAGCGTCTTTGGCGTCACCTTATGGCCCGATTGTCAGCGGCACTGACTTCAAAATACTCAGGAAAGCGCTGACGTGCTTCATTGACGTAATGAAGGATGCGACGCAGATGCGTTAGCATTTGCTTCTCGGCGAGTTCATCGTCACCGGCTTCGATTGCATCTGCAATGTCGACATGCTGATCCACGACGACGTTCAAATCATCAACCTCGGACACCATCAAATGGCGGAAGCGGTCCATGTGATCTTTCATGCGCAGGATTTCCGGCAACACGTGAGATAGCCCGGCATATTCTGCGATCAGCCCGTGAAACGTCTCGTCCGATATGTAGAAGCTGGCCTTGTCGTCGAACCGGGTATAGGTCCTTTGCAACGTAATCTCTTTGCGCAAACTCCGCACCAAATCTGCGCGCCGTTCGGAACCCATGGCTCGGCGGAGAAGCCCGATTTCCAGGGCTTCACGCATGAATTGAGAGGTTTCCAAATCTGCGTTCCGAAGCGGTGCAACTTGCGATCCGCGTTGGGGCAGAACATCAACAAAACCTTTTTCGGCTAAGCGGGCAAGCGCTTCGCGTGCTGGTGTCCGACTGACGCCCAGCATTTCCGAAACCGACGCCTCTGACAGCATCTGATACGGTTTCAACTCAAACGTCAGGATTTGCAGGTGCAATGCGTCAAACACTTGTTTTGCCAAAGGCATGGAGCGCTCGGATACGGTTTTGTATGGGGAAGCCAAAGATGTTGCTCTCATTCTCACGATTGTTGAACCTGTAAGCCTTCCATAAAATGACGCCGCAACAAAAAGAATAGCGCCAGGCTTGGAATACTTGCCAGAAGTGCCGCCGTCAGGACGACATTTGGTCCGGTTGAGGAATAGCTGCCCTGAAAGACGAGCAGTGCGTTCATGATAGAACGTGTTTCAAGCCGGTTGCCAAGCACTGTGGAAAACAACATATCGTTCCAGATCCAGGTGAATTGTAACAGGAACACTGCTGTCATTGGTCCAATTGTGTTTGGCAGGACGATGCGGAAAAATACGGTGAATTCACTGGCGCCATCCATGCGCGCAGCTTCATCCATTTCACGCGACAGGCCAGACATGAAATTACGAAGCACCAGGGTAGGAAAAGGCACACAGATTGCGGTGTAGAACAATAACATACCGATATGTGAATTCAGGATCCCAAGTTTCTGGTATCCGAAAAACAATGGGATCAGATACATCTGGAACGGAAACACAGTGCCGGCAAAAATCAACATGAACCATGTTGTACGCCAGGGAATATCGATGCGAGCGATGGCAAAGGCTGCCATGGCGGCAAAGAAAACCGCAGCACCTGCACCAAATACACCATAGAAGGCCGAATTCATCATTGCCTGTCCCATGTTGCCCAACTCCCATGCCTGACGGGCGTTTTCGAGGATGGGGGCAAACCCCTGCGGCAGAGACAATGGCGGATTCAATGCGTATTCGGTGTTCGATTTGAATATGGAAATCGCCAGATAGTAGAACGGGACAATCCATAAAAGAGAAAAAGCAACGGCCGCGACAAGCTTCCAGTTCGCGCCCCTGTGGCGGGCGTTCTCACGTTTCCTGATTGCGTCGAAATCCAGTGTACTCAGATCAACAGCCATCAGCGTACCATCCTGTCTACACGTGATTGCAGCACGGTCTGAACCCAGGTAACGCTCAGCACGACCAGTCCAATCACCACAGCGACTGCTGAACCGAACGCCCAACTGCCTTTCTGGAAGGCTTCAAAATACATGAACACAGCCAGCGCGAGGCTGCGTTGACCGGGATAGTTGGCCCCCATAACCCACAGAAGATCAAACACGGTGAAACCGGCCAGAACAGATAGGATCGTCACCATCAAGAGGGTCGGCGTTAAGAGCGGCAGAGTGATGTAGCGAAATACCTGCCACGGTGTCGCACCGTCGATATGTGCTGCCTCGATTGGATCACGCGGGATCGCCGCCAATCCAAGAAGCAGGAGCACCATGACCAGCCCAGCGGTTTGCCATACAAATGTAGCAATGATCGCCGGTGTGACGGTCTCGCTTTGATAGAGCCAGCCAATGCTGACATCCTGGCCAGAGACAAGGGATAATCCGCGGTTAAGCATCCCGTCTGGCGCATAGACATAGAACCACAAAACACCAACTGCAGTGGGGGCGAGTATGCGGGGAATAAATACAATGTTTTTAAAGGTCTCAGCGCCCCGCATGTTACGAAGGAACATCGCCATTCCAAGTCCCAGCGCAATGGGGAAAACAATCGATGCACCTACCCATATCGCCGTATTCACAAGGGCATCGGTAAAGAATGGATTGGAGGCCATTTTTTCGTAATTGGACACTCCGGCATATTCACCGAAGCCCTTGAATTTCTTCCATTTGGTGAAGCTTAGCCAGATGTTGTAACCCACGGGTGCCAACAAAACCCCGACGACCAAAAGGAGAGCCGGGGACATAAAGATCAGCCCCAGCCCAAGTTGACCGCGCCGCCTTGCACGTTCCTTGCGGGCGATTTTATCCATCCCGATACGCTCAAGGAGCGCTTTGTCTTTTGCGGCGCGGTCCATTGTCTTATCCAGCCTTATTGCTCAGCCCAATAGGCAGCATTCAGTGACTGCATGGTTGCCATAACTTCCTCTGCTACTTCCATGGTTGGGTCCAGCATGAAGCGGTTCATTTCAGCAACCAGTTCACCCTGAAGATCAGGTGCAACAGCTTCCCACCAACGCAGATACGCACCTGCGTTCGAGGCAGCAATGTCAGCATTGACCTTTGAAACGACTGCGTTCGGAGCATTGGCTAAATCATTGCCGACATAGTTCCCCGAAGCTTCACCCCATGTGTTGGCGCCTTCTGTCGAAACCCAAAAGCGCAGGGCCGCCATCGTATCGGCATCCGCTGCACCTGCCGTTGAGACAACGATCGGTCCACCCTCGACGATGACGGCATTGTCGCCACCATCTGCTGCATTGGGCATTATGAATACACCAATGTCATCGCTGGCAACGCCGGCTGCCGTGATCAGGCCATATGCCCACTCACCGATCAGATACATAGCGCCGTCACCACGTGCATAGTCGTTGACCTCTTCAGTTGAGCGTGCGTCCGAGAACCAGCCCTTGGCATACATGTCCGACCAGGTCTGGAAGACGTTGCGGACCTCATCGCTATCATAGGCGATCGAGCCGTCATTGAGACCGTTATAGGCTTCGGGATGCAAGCGCAGAAGTAATTCCTGAAACCAGATGAAACCGCGCCAACCTTCCTGAACCGTTGCCAGGAATGGGGTGTGCCCAGCAGCCTTGATCGCTTCAGCAACGTCATTCAGCTCGTCCCAGGTAGAGGGCTCGGACAGGCCCAGTTCTGCAAATAATGGTTTGTTATACATCACAACCCAGCGCGCCAGAACCATCGGCACGGCGTATGGCTTGCCATCGACCATGAACAAATCCTTGGCTGATGCGCTGTAGCCACCGCTATCGTTCATTTCAGCCCACAGTTCATCCAGCGGGGCGATCTGTCCTGTCCCGACCAGTTCTGCAAATGTTGCGCCGGTCCACCAGCTGAACATGTTCGGGGTTTCACCCGAAGCAATCGAGGCCTGAATGAACGCTTTGTATTGTTCGGCTGACGCATAAGGCGTTTCTTTGATCCGAATGCCGGTTGCCGCTTCGGACGCATCGCCAACGGTTTGCAATTGTTCAGACCAGAACCCTTTATCGTGAAAAAGCTGGACTTCTTCCGCAATGGCCGGTGTCGCAGCCAACACCGAGCCGACCAGTGCACCAAATAGTTTTCCTTTAATAGACATCATTCCTCCTTCGTCTGTTCGCGCTGTGAGTTCTTGCGCAGGGATAGTTCAGTTTCTGCATCAAACAGATGCAGCCGTGATCCGTTCACATGGAAGCGGACCTTTTCGCCGTCCTCGACGATACGCGGTTGTTGCATTCGGGCTACAAAATCTGTCCCCCCCACATCCGCGAAAAGAAGTGATTCATTGCCCAGAAGCTCTGTCAGCGTGACAGTCGCTTCTATCTCGATCCCACCGTCCAGTTGCAGCCCGTGGCCGTTGGGGATGATATCTTCCGGGCGCAGCCCAGCCGTTACTTTCAGGCCTTTTTGAAGTGAAACCTCAAATTGGCTTGCATCCAGATCCACGTGCAAATCTGCCGAGACAAATGCGAGTCCGTCGCCGCTGCGCTGAATCTCTCCATCAAAGAAATTCATTTGCGGCGTTCCAATGAAGCTGGCAACAAACCGGTTTGCCGGATTCTCAAACACCTCCAAAGGTGTCCCTTGCTGAGCAATTTCGCCGTCCTTCATCACCACGATGACATCGGCCAGTGTCATCGCCTCGATCTGGTCATGGGTGACATAGATTGTGGTTACACCCAGGCGATGCTGCAGGCGTTTGATCTCGACCCGCATCTGATTGCGAAGTTTGGCGTCAAGATTGGACAAAGGCTCATCGAACAGGAAAACCTTCGGCTCGCGCACGATGGCACGACCCATGGCAACGCGCTGTCTTTGCCCCCCGGAAAGTTCGGAGGGCCGACGAGCCAGATAAGGTCCAAGCTCAAGCGCGTCGACGGCTTCATTGACGCGTCGGGTAATCTCGTCGGGCGATACTTTTGCCAGCTTGAGCGAGAATACGAGGTTCTCTTTCACAGTCAGGTGTGGATACAGAGCATAGGTCTGGAAGACCATTGCCACACCACGATCACGCGATGGCAAATCATTAGCCAGTTCTCCGCCGATCCTCAGTTCACCATGAGAAATCGGCTCCAGGCCCGCAATCATACGCAAGGTTGTGGATTTGCCACAACCCGAAGGGCCAACGAGAACAACGAATGACCCGTCTTCGACATCCAGATCAATGCCCCGGACTGCCAATTGGTCGCCATAGACCTTTACCAGATCACGCAGAATGACTTTTGCCATCTACTTCGCCTCCGGCATTGTTTTAACTGCAGGATCCGCAAAATTTTGCTCAGGCCAGATAGAATACCAGGAGGGACGGCCAGGATCGCGATCATATGTGTAGCCCCCAGTCCTGCGAAAATACTCTGCATATTCAGCGAGCTTTTCACGACTGACATCAACACCAAGGCCGGGGCCCGTGGGCACGTTTATACAGCCGTTGACATAGGGTAATTTACCCCCGACCAAAATATCATCCGTCAGATGGTGATAATGAGCATCCGCCGCGAAATTGAGGTTTGGCAGGACCGCTCCAAGATGCAACATCGACGCAAGCTGAATGCCCAATTCACCGGATGAATGCACCGCTGCCGAGCGCTGGAATGTCTCAAGAACGTGCCCGGCCTTCACGGCCTGTCGCAAGCCTCCCCAGAACGTCGTGTCCAGTAAGATCACATCGACAAGGTCGTGCCGCAGACACTGGGCCAATTGTTCAAAATTGACGACCACCATATTGGTGGCAGTGGGTATTGGCTGGCTTTCACGCACGCGGCGCATCCCTTCAAGGCCCCAGGTGGGGTCTTCGAAGTAGTCATTGTTCAAATGCGCGATTTCGCGACCAACCCGGATCGCGTCTTCAACTGACCACACACCATTGGGATCCAGCCTCACACGATCTTCCGGAAATGCCTCAGCAAGGGCCACGAATACTTCTACGTCGTGCTTCGGGCTAAAATGCCCGCCCTTCAGCTTGTGAACACGGAACCCATGTTCATCGCGCAACGCTGTGGCATGGGCGACCAGTTCTTGCGCACTGGTTTCCCCGCCCTTGCCCGTCACCTCGTTTTCGTAGCGGTAGAAGAGGTAGCTTGCGAACTCGACCTTGTCGCGAATGGCACCACCCAGCAAGCTGTGCGCTGGAACGCCCAGCCGCTTTCCGGCCAAATCCAGACATGCCATCTCGATTGCCGCATGCAATTGCAACCGGTTGTTATAGAGCGTCGCTGTCGGGTTCATGATCTTCCAACGCAACTGCTCAAGGTTCAGGGGATCATGGCCTTTCAGATAAGGCAACAAAGACAAGATCGCCGCCTCGGCCCCTTCTCCTCCTCCGCCCAATTCTCCCCATCCCGACAATCCGTCATCGCCAATAATTTCGACAATCGTGCGGACAAACCGTCCCCAATGCGCCCCGGCGGAATGCCGCAACGGTGCCTCCAACGGAACAGCGACAGTGATTACCTTGATATCCGCAATAGTCACGTTCTAAACCCTCTACCTGGGAGTTCCGCCAAGGCGCGCCATAAGGCCACCATCGACTTTAAAAACCTCGCCGGTCATAAATGACGCTTTATCGGAGAGCAGGAACGCGACGAGTTCAGCCACTTCCGACGCCTCTGCCGCGCGGCCAAGCGGGTGCATGTTGTTGATTTCGTCCCAGACAGCATCCGGGGTTTCTGAAAGGCCCACGGCCCAGTCCAGCATGGGTGTATGTACAGAGCCAGGTGCGACCGCATTCGAGCGCACACCATCCTTCGCAAAATCCACTGCAATGGATTTCGCCAGCCCGATCAGTCCGTGTTTGGATACGGTATAGGCCGCCACATTTTGTTGCGTCGCCAAGCCTTGAACCGACGACATGAACACGCAGCTTCCTTTGTTTTTGATGAGCTGCGGCATCAGCGCTTGCGCCATCAAGTACGCGCCGCGCAAATTGACGTCCATGACCTCGTCCCAAAGCTCCGTGGGCGTGTCCACAACCGTTCCATAACGCTGAATGCCAGCATTGTGCGAGAACCCCTTGGCGCCGCCCAATTCTGAGGCGGCCTCCGCAACCTGTGTCGCAGTTTTCTGCTCTGCCACAGACCCTTCAATACAAATCAGAGTTTCGATCAGAGGTGCGAATGTTTTTTCAGCGACCCGCAAGGCATCGCCGTCAGAATCCACCAATACCATTGATGTGTTTTCCCGGGCCAGAATCTCGGCCACGGCGTAGCCGATGCCCTTCGCCGCTCCCGTTATGACAACACACATGGCTCCCCTTTCCCCGATAAGACTGAACCTCTATGCCACACTACCATGGTAGTGTGCAACTATATTTGATTTTTGTTGGAACAGGGATTCACCGTTGATCTCGGCCAGTGCGGAATATTCGTGATGTGATATTCAAGTTTGCAACTGATGGCATGCACGCCTACGGAGCGCTTCTTTAACACGATGAGTTGCAACAGACTTTTTCGATTCCGGCACAAATCTAGGGTTTGAAACTTCGGAGAGATGCCGCAATTTCAGCTGGGCTCAGGCCTTGACAACTGCCAACGGTCCGAACCTTTGCAGGGTGAACTAGACTGGATGGATACTTGGAGATTTCGTCTACTTTCACCAATGGAAATGTGTAAACAATTCGACGTAGACATATTGGGGATTAGTGATGCAAAGTCGAACTTGGACGACGGTTTTCGAATGGTTGGGCTCGGCTCTCGGTATCTTTTATGCTCTTCTAATAGCGTCTAACACCGGAAATGAAATTCTCGCATTCGCATTGTTGCTGACCTCCGCGACGCTATTTTCCGGCTGGGCAATACTAGACAGGCGTTGGGCATTTTTCGCGCTGCAACTGTTTTACGCTGGCTCTGCCATCATCGGCTTCATACGCTGGGGCTAACGGAAATTCGCTGCCGTCCAGTCTAGCCCGCGAAGCAGACATTTATTCTAAATATCTATCCGTATTTCACAGCGCCCCGACAGGATAGCGGGGCGCCGGGAGTTTTAGTGGCAGGCCGGACGGGTGCCTGGAAGCAGCACTTTGTCCACGACGTGGATCACGCCATTGTCTGCCATGATATCTGCGATGATGACATTTGCCATCTCACCACTACCATCCGCAATTGTGACGCCACCGTTTTCGGCAGTGATACACAAGCGACCACTTGCCAGGATGGGCTTGAAATAATTAGAGCCGGCGGGGAACATGTTGGCCGTCAATTTACGGTCATCCACGTGATACAAAAGCACATCGGTAAGTTGCCCCTTGTTCTCTGGCTTCAAAAGGGTTTCGACGGTACCGGCAGGCAGCGCTGCAAAGGCATCATTAACCGGCGCGTAAACGGTGAACGGACCGGGACCGGAGAGTGTTTCAGCAAGGCCAGCAGCTTGGACGGCCGCGACCAGCGTTGAGAAGCGTTCGTCGCCGACGGCGATTTCAACAATATTGGCGGCGTTTGCAGCGGCGCCAGAAAAGCAGAGGACGGCAGCGCAGACGGCAGTTTTCAAACGGGATTTCATCAGGTGTCTCCGTAATTTTATGGGGATTTATTTCATGTGTTGTTGCAACTGGTCAGACTACGTTGCCAAACCGAGCTTGGATCAGCAGACCATGAAAACATGGGCCACTAGCCTCGTCGTCCAAAACACCAAAAATCTGCCTGCGCCGATAAAAACCCAGCAATACCAATGAACTATTCCAACAAGAGCAATCCATAAGCTGCGGAGGGAACCGTCGCTATTTTTTCTGGAAAGCTCCGAAGGTGCCGATAAACAGTCCAAAGTTCAAACGATTGAGCCTCGTCATGGCACCACACTCTATCAAGCATCAGCACCTGGCCCCTTCCCGCGCTGCGCCATCTCATGGGATAATGAGATCTTCCTGATCTCTTTTGGCCCATACCCGACCTTGTTGATGTTTTGGGCCGCGTCTTCAAAGCGGACGTTGGTTTCCAAAGCCGTTCTCTCATTCTGATGGCCGCTCTGCGGACAAACCAGAACGTGATCGCGCAACCCGCTGACATTCGCAAACTGGGAACCCAGTCGCATGCATGGGGAAAATGTTACAAAAGGCACAGGCCATTGGTGAAGAATGGAAGCACAACCCCAAGTCCGACAAGGCACCGGCACCCCCACACCGGCTTCTCATGTCGTCTTTAAAATAGAGTCCACCCATAGAAAATGGTCACTACCAGCGTATAGGCCGCGAGAAGAGCCACGTTGATCGGATTTCCAGAGAGCTTTGGCGTTTTTATCTGAGAGACATTCAAAATCGCGAGGCAAAGACCGCTGACGCCGAGTAAAATGGAAAACACTGAGCGATCAAAAAATCCAGAAAACATGAACAGGAAAACTAGAATAATACTATTGTTATCAATAGCCAGGCCAGTGTATTTTGCATCATCCGAGAGTCCAAAAGTGCTGAAATAGCTCAATCGAATGGCACCGAAAACCAGCATTATAAAAGCGACCGGCAAAAAGGCAGGATTGAAATTGGCATAGCTCAAGATCAAAATGGCAGGTGTGACACCATAACTTACAATATCAATGAGAAGATCGAGCTGCCCTCCAAATTGACGATCTGCGCCTGTTCTTCCCGACATTCTGCGGGCAATAAGTCCATCAGCCCAATCAAATGCAACAGCCCAGATCATTCCGATCATTGCGGCGGCGTAAACTCCCACAATCAGAAAATAGATTGCAATCAGTGTGCAGCCCAACCCCGCAAGCGAACAGATGTTGGGAAGATCCTTGACATACGACAGGATTGGCTTGGTTGGCGGCTCGTGAGCCGCTGAGTTTTCAGTTGTCATAGCAGGTCCTTTAGGTTAGAGAAACGCAGTGCTAGTCGATATTCGACAGGCAAACTCCGCTTCCCATTCTGCGTGCATTTGAAACGTGTAGCGTTCAACGCACCGACCAGCTCCAGACTTCTGAAAGTCTGGAGAGCACTCAGCTATATTGCATGAAACTACTGAATAAATGTCGCGCGATCGTGAATCCAGATTCCGTTCGCTAGCATCGTTTATCAGTGGATAAAAGGATAATGTGAACAATGATTGTCTACACGGTTGGCACTTTCGATCTGCTTCACGTGGGTCACCTTGCTTTGTTGAACCATTGCAAGACCTTGGGTGATATTCTCGTAGTTGGGGTTGCTTCAGATGAGGTCGTAAATCTGTACAAGCCCAATGTCCCGGTTGTTCCATTGGAGCAACGCGTAGAAATGTTGGAAGCCTTGAGCTGTGTCGACATTGTCCGTCCGTACCACGAGCTTGAATATGTTTCAGGCTGCAAAGCGGTGAATGTGGATATTTTTGTGGTTGGGGAAGATTGGGGGAAAAAGGCTCATAACCTTGATGTGGATACCTATTTGAGGGAGATGGGGAAGGAAATCGCCCAAGTTCGTTACAATCCTCGAACGTCTTCCACGAAAATCAAGCAATTGGTTTTGGCTCAATCTCAGGCAAAAAGAGCACTGAGCTATGCCTAGGTCCAACCAATGCCTTCGCAAATAGAGCGACCGTAAAAGTTTAACCTGGTATCGGCGACCGTTCAGCGGGGCAACTTGCGGCTACAGGCGGTCCTTGGACACGTTGCAGCATCTGCTTTTTGATTGCGTCCTCTATGAATGGAACTAACGGTCCAGAACCGACCTTGGGCGATCGTCATGCTTTGCACTGCAGTTTCCCGCAGCAGCCATTGGAAACACGAAATAGCAGTGGAATTGTCGAAAGGTCGCTCTGAAGACGAAGCAGGCTCGGTGTTTCTGGTGTGCTAAACAGTTGCAACGCTGTCGTTATCGCGGACAGGCTACTTTGCGCGCATACTCAACTCGTTTGCCTTGCTGTGATAGGCGTCAAATCCGATCTGCTTGCGTAGGTCGGCAAAATCCAAAAGGTGTTCTTGCGCAGATCGTCCCGCTGCAAGATCCGCAAGAGCGGCATTCATCGCCTTCATAGCAGCGGAAAGTAGCGTTAGCGGGTATGCGGCGATTGAAAATCCCAGTTCTGCGAGCTGAGCGGGCGGCAAGATAGGCGTCTGCCCTCCTTCTAGCATATTTGCCATGTGAACGCCCTCGATTGAGTTGCAAATCGTCGCCATTTCTTCAATCGAATAAGGCTCTTCGACGAAAAGAATGTCGGCGCCGATCTCGGCAAACGCCTCTGCACGAGCCAGGGCTTCGTCAAGACCGTGCTCTCGGCGCGCGTCTGTTCGGGCGAGGATCAAGATGTCGTGGCTTGCCCGCGCTTCAACGGCAGCGTGGATACGTTCGACGGCCTCGGAACGACTGACGACGCTCTTGCCCTGGTTATGACCGCATCGTTTTGGGGCGACCTGATCCTCGATCATGATTGCGGCACACCCTGAACGCGCGAAGCCTGTTACCGTGCGCATGACATTCATCGGATTGCCGTGACCGGTGTCACCATCTGCCATCATGGGGATTGTCAGCGGGTGCATGGCGTTACGCGCCTGATCAAGGACTTCGCCATAACTCATAAGCCCGGTATCAGGCGCACCTAGCCGCGAAGCCGACGCACCGAAGCCCGATAAAAAGGTCAGATCAAAACCAGCTTGTTCAACCAGTTTTGCTGAAAGCGCATCAAAGCAGCAAGGCATTTTGATTAAATCGCCTCGCGCAATAAGGGCACGCAAACGATCTGCCATTGGGTTGGCAATTGCTCCAGTCATGTGCATCTCCACATTTGAGCAAACGCAAACGCCTGCCGATGTCATTAACCCGCTGAACCAACAGGCTGAAAAGACTCTCCGGCAAGGTTTTCCAGAAAGTGTGCTTTTGAATTATTCGAAAGTGGGGTTTGGTGCAAGCACAGCGGGCGGCGGCTTTCCGCCCGACGACACTTTGCAAGCCTGCCCACCTCTGGCGGCGCGGCGCAGACCTTTAATTAGCCGGGATATTTCCCGCAGCTTCACCAAAACCTGGGTGGCCACCGACCCACGCAAAACACACTGTTTTCCGTTGGGAAAAATGGTGCCGCAGCAGAGGATTGAACGCCAGAACTTATCATTACTAATGCCGCTTTTAATGATCCCAGCAATTCCCAGCAGCAAGCTTAAAGCATAACACTTCTAAGTACTTGCGGCACAATGTCATATAATCGGTGAGGCCACCGCGCCAGTTAATCGTATAGGCGACCCCTTCGTACTTAATTCTCGAGGTCTAAAACTGGATAATTTCAAAACTCGCGACTAGAGATGATTGATGCCACACCGTCCTTTAAATCGTCACTTCTGGTCGACGCGCGGGAACTGCGGCGGGGTCACTGGCATATAGGGGAAGCGTCCGCGCTGCTTGGTGGCGGTCGTACTGGGATCGGTTCCGCCACGGACATAAACTTTGCCGGGGTCATAATCGGGGCCGAAATCCCAAGTCGGGAAGTGTCCGTGCTTCATGGCCTCGTGGACAAAGAGGCGCTTTTTCTGCGATGTTCGGATGCGTTTCTCAAGGTCCACCTCGTCCCAACGGTCCATCATGGCGGCAAACATTCGTTCAATCTGCGCCTGATGTTCCGAGGCATCTGCAAGATCGGTCAGCTCCAGCGGATCTGCTTCTGTGTCGAAGAACATCATTGGGTCGGTGCGCGTATAGACCAGTTTTTTTGATCCCTCGATCATGATGAACGCGGGGCCATAAAGGCTTTCTCCGGTTGATTCAATGAACACCCGGTCGTCAGGACTGTTCCGATCCGGTCGATCCAACAGGCTTCGGCCATCATGGGGCGCGACGTAGTCGTCGAATTTCCCGCCGCTGGCAATATCAGTAAAGGTTGGCATCAGATCAACCAGTGAGGCAAGGGCCTCTTCGCGATGGTCTGCCTTCACGCCAGGTCCTTGCATGATCATCGGCACGCGCAGCGATGCTTCATATGGGTTGAACTTGAACCACATACCCCGCTCGCCCAGCATCTCACCATGGTCGGAAATCAGGAAAACATATGTGTTCTCAAGTTCGCCAATGGATTCCAGCGTTTCAATCAGTCCGCCAACCAATTCATCGATGTGGGTGACCATTGCGAAATAGGCGCGGCGGGAGTTGTAAAGCTGTTCTGGCGTGATATCGAATTCGTCTTGGCGGATCGTCATGAAGTAGCGCTGTGACCACGGGTCCCGTTCTTCGTAAGGGATATAGGGAACCTCGGGTCCGGGAATGTCGCGACCTTCGTACATGTCCCAGTATTTTCGTCCCGCGACGAAGGGGTTGTGCGGCTGGGTGAACGAGACGTGAAGCATGAATGGGCGGTCGTCTTTAGAGCGTGCGTGATCGTAGAGTTCTTTCCGCGCGGCAATGAAGACTTCCTCGTCGTAATCCAATTGTAGATTGCGTTCGCAATAGCCGGATTCAACGACGCTCAAGAGGCTCATGACCGACGGCGCATAGGCCTCGTCGGTTTTTTCCCAGTCCATGGTCCAGGCGAAATCAGACGGGTAGATGTCGGTTGTCAGGCGTTTTTCGAATCCGTGAAGTTGGTCTGGCCCGACGAAGTGCATCTTTCCCGACAGCGTGGTCTTGTAATCAAGGGTCCGTAGATAATGGGCATAGGTCGGTTCCGACGGCAGAAACTCGGCCCCGTTGTCAAAGACACCCACATCCGAAGGCAGACGTCCCGTCATCATCGAGGCGCGCGAGGGACCGCAAACCGGATTGTTACAGTAACTGTTGCTGAAGGTCGTCCCGTTCTTGGCCATCTTGTCGATGTTTGGCGTAATCGCATAAGGCTTGCCATAGGCTGAGAGACAATGGGCAGTCATCTGATCGGCCTGAATGACGAGAATATTGGGACGTTTCATGGGTCTTCCTTCCGCTATAGAAAATCTGCCCGGGTACCAGTCCCGAGCAGATATGAGTGTAATGGCTTATTTGCTGGTGCGGGCAACGAATTCCTCGATGCCGGGCACACCAATCTCGCGGTAGTACTTCAGAGCACCAGGATGCAAAGGTGCACCAAAGCCATTCAGTACAGTTTCCTTGCTCACACGGCCAAAGGCAGGGTGAACGCCAGCTAGATCGTCGAGACTTTCGAAGACCGCCTTGGTCATCTCATAGACGCGTTCCTCAGACACATCAGCTGATATGACCAAGCCATTTGCAAGGCCATAAGTCGGCGTGTCAGCTGCCACATCTTCATAGGTACCGCCTGGGATTGAGAGGCGGAAATATGGCGGATACTCGGCGTTGAGATCGGCATAGAACTCATCCGAAATCGGTACCAATTTCACGTCTCTCTGCGCGGATAATTTAATCACTGGCGCCAAGGGGAAAGACCCGTTCCAAAGTGCTGCGTCAATGTTGCCGTCGCTCAGCATATCGACCATGTCGCCCAGACGAACCCGGAAGGCTTTGAAATCATCGCCTGCGACCATTTCCATCATGACATTGGCGTCTAGCATCGAAACTCCGCCGGGTTGCCCCATACCAATACGCTTGCCTTTGAGGTCTGCGATTGAGTCAATCCCGCCGCCTTCCAGCGTGATGACATGCATACCAACTGGCGCAATAGACATCCATGACAAGATCTTGCCGGGTTCGCTCCCCTCATAAGGGCCGGTTGCGGCATAGGCTTCATAAGATGACAACGACGTCGCCATTGAGGCTTCGATTTCGCCGTCCTGCAACAACTTGATGTTGGCAACATAGCCCTTGGTTTCTTCCGCCGTGGCCTCAATGCCTTCGACGTTCTTGTTAATCACATCAGCGATGCCAGCCGACCATGTATAGGCCGTGCACCCGACCGGACAGGAGCCGATCGACAGGAATTCTGCCGCCTGTGACGTACCTGGCAGCACAAGTGTGGCTGCAGCGAGCAGTATTGATTTAAGTGAGTGTTTCATTAGGTTTCTCCCTTTTGGTTGCTTCAGTTACTTCTAGATTATTATCTTCAATTGCCTTGGCGTGGCGTCTGTTCCAAAGGATCAGGGCCGACGAGATCAGCAGTGCGATGAGGTCAAAGCGCCAGTCCGAACTCATGAACATGACTGCCGCGATGACAAAGCCTAACCGTTCCAAAATGTTCAGGCGGCTGGCAAAATATCCCATCATCGCAATGCTGGCGGCGATGCCTCCGGCGATAGCGGTCAGGAATGAGATGACCACTTCAATCCAGGTTACGTCGATCCCGAGCAGGGCCGGGTCATATACGAAAAAATAGGGAACTGCGAAGGCGCCCATGCCGAACTGGCAGGCCAGTACCGCAATCTTCAACGGGTTGCCTTGCGAAATCGAAGCCGCAGCATAGGCCGCCAGCGCCACGGGTGGCGTAATCGACGACAGCATAGCTGAATAGAGTACAAACAGATGTGCTGCCAAAAGACCAACACCAAGATCAACAAGCGCAGGTGCGACAAGCGTGGCCACCAGTATATAGGCCGCCGCCGTCGGCAAACCCATCCCAAGGATCAGGCAGGTCAGCATCGTCAACACAAGGGCGAGTGGCAATTGGCCACCTGACAACAGCACTACGAGGGTCGAAAACTTCAACCCAATGCCCGTCAGCGTAATGATCCCGATGATAACTCCTGCTGCTGCACAGGCCAGTGCCACCGGGATGACTGCGTTGGCCGCCGTGACAGCGGTCTCGACCATGCGGCGCGGTGTCTGTGCCGATGATCGATTGAAGAAGCTGACGATGACAGAAGCCGCAACAGCCCAGAACGAGGACAGCATGATTGAATAGCCGTTCAGCAACATGCTGATGAAGACCGGTAAAGGTGCCAGGAGGTAAGCTCGTTTTGCGATGGAGGCCCAATCGACGACGGAGTCGGCGTCCCGCAAAAGTGGAATGTTTCGTTTAATCGCCTCGAAATGTACCATAGCCAACAGGACTGCATAGAATATGACTGCTGGCAGGAAGGCCGCCTTGGCAATTGTCAGGTAAGAGGTCGACGTAAACTCGGCCATGATAAATGCAGCGGCGCCCATCACGGGAGGCATCAATTGACCGCCCGTCGAGGCGACAGCCTCGATAGCACCGGCAGCTTCCTTACGATAACCGCTTTTGCGCATTAAAGGGATCGAGATTGGGCCTGTGGTAAGAACATTGGCAACAGCTGTGCCAGAAATCATGCCCATCAGGCTGGAACCGACCACGGCAGCCTTGGCAGGTCCACCCCGCATCCGCCCCGTAAGTCCGGTTGCGAAATCCATCAGGACTTGCCCGGCACCGGTCTTTTCCAGAAGTGCACCCAACACCACGACGCCTGTGACGAATGTCGCACTAACACCAAGTGGCGTGCCAAATATTCCTCCACCGCCCAGATAAAGTTGCGCGGTTACACGCTTTAGGGAATAGCCACGATGCGCAAGCCCATCAGGCAGATAGGCGCCCAAAAGCCCATAGGCGATAAAGAGCGAGGCAAGGATCACGATGGACCAACCGATCGTCCGGCGGCAGGCATCAAATAGAGCAATCACAAGAATGACGGCCAACACAATCTCGGTGTCGGTAATCTCGCCCCACCGGTCATTGATTGCATCGAAATTGACTAGGTGGTGCCCTGTGGCGGTGGTCCCCGCGATCAGGACGACCAAGACCCAACCCCGCCGCAGGGTCGCAGTTAAACCAGTTTTGTTATCCGCTCCCATCATTGCCTTGAGCGCGCCGACATAAACCAGCGCCATGACCAAAAGCAGATGCCCGCTGCGCTGCAAACCGTCAGGGAACACACCAAAATAGGCGGTATAGAGCGTCAGACAGACCAATGACACTGATACAATTCCGATGATCCCGCCAAGGATGCGGTTTGAAAGAACGCTATGCACAGACTGTCCCTTCATTAGCGCAGGATGCGGCTTTCACTAGTCGGAATCCGATGTCGGGACCGTGGAAATTGCAAGATGAAGCCTCCATCGGATCAACCCCTGTACGCTGGCCGGAGAGCCGTAAATCAAGATCCAACATCACTGCGCCCACTTTCCGACAAGTATCCAGGCAGGGGCTCCTGCCCCTCGATAATTCGGGCCACATCCTCTTGAGAAATCTCAGGGAAATGCGGTGCGATAGGATTGATCCGGGGCAATCTTCGGTCTGCCTTGGTTCCGTCCACCCCACCGGTTCCGCGCCTCACATAGCGCGCTTCATCGCCCCTACGCGCCACAAAGTCCCAACTGGCAGGATCACCTGGCGTCGTCTTGAGAAACAGGCGTTCAGCCTGACTGGTGCGAATTTTTTGGTCTATTTCCTGCGGATCCCAACCGTCCGTCAGGATGGATTTCAATCGCGCGAGGGTATCTCCATGGGCTGGATCGCCTGCAAGGTCTTTTAGCTCGTTGGGGTCAGCCTCAAGATCGAACAGCAGATCGGGATGACCATGCGTATAGATCAGCTTGAACTGCCCCTGTCTGACCATACGGTGGGGAGCGCAAGGCCCGATACCAGAGTAATCCGAGATCACCAGATTGCGGATCGAACCACCAGTTAATGCGGGCTCAAGGCTCTCGCCATCGCAAGGCAAAGTCACTTCTCCGCCACCGATACCGACCAACGTCGGCAGCAGATCAACCAGCGAAGCACAGTCCTTGACCCGCCGTGGCGCATAGAGTTCGGGTGCAGAGACCAATAGCGGAATACGTGCCGACCATTCGTAGAAGCTTTGCTTAAACCACATGCCGCGCTCGCCCAGCATCTCACCATGGTCGGCACAGAAGATAATCACGGTGTTGTCAGCTTGTCCGCTGGCCTCCAGCGCCGCTAGGATTTCACCTACTTTATCGTCGACGAATGAGATCATTGCATAGTACCCATGCCTCGCACGACGCAGGTCATCGTCGGTTACGCGATGTCGATGCCGCCCATGAGCAAAGAACAGAGCACGCGATGCATAGTCGAGATCGTCAAAAGGCAGGCCGCCTACTGTTGGAGCATCGATTTCGTCTGGATCATAGCGGTCCCAGTACTGTCGATCCGCGACAAACGGTGTGTGCGGACAGGTGAGGAGCTATGACTGAATCTGGTGTTTGGGCGGTTTGAAGGTTGGCGGCGTATCTGGTTGATTTGTTGTTGCGAGACAGCAGCCCAACCAAAGGAGATACGGCACCATGGAAACGACTAACATTGTTGAT
>Ga0163215_101099_pt1 | contig 21222 bp, 23 predicted proteins | sample SynspAceP_FD_185934 | JGI IMG/M metagenome (GOLD analysis project Ga0163215, IMG submission 185934) | Saline lake microbial communities from Ace Lake in Antarctica - Synechococcus sp. Ace-P (Hybrid Assembly) | ecosystem: Environmental > Aquatic > Non-marine Saline and Alkaline > Saline | place... | reverse complement strand
ATGGCTGGCCAGACCATAACGCTTTGATTTGGAACAATCGATACGCTGCGGCAATGTGCAGGGCTCACTATTATCGCGTAAAGTATGTGCTGCCTAAAGCCAATGATATCAAGGCTTTGGCGGCATATTGGAAGAAGCACTACAACACTGTTCACGGTGCTGGCACTGTTGAAGAGTTTATTAAAAACTTTCCATATGAACTGTATGGGCTAGAGAGAGAGGGTTCGTTATGCGTGTAAGAAAGGTAATGATAATGGGGGGATGCATCGCTGTTGCTGTGCTGGCTTCGGTGGTCTCGTTTGCTGGCTTTGATGTTGTTTCGGCCTCTGGGTTGTTAGCGATATCAGATGGTTGGTTAGGCGTGACGGTTGGTAAGTCGCCAATGGCGCTTGGTCTGCTTGTTGTGGCTATTGGCGTGTTGTGTTCGCTGGTGTTTTATCGACGCCTGTTGTTTGGTTCTTTGTTGTTCTTCTTCTCATTCGCTGCTTATGCGACGGACGTTGTGGCTGCTGATGATGGTGGGTTGATTGCCATGATCGTTGGTGCATTACCATCGTTGGTTAGCATCATGCCTGCATGGGTTGGGGTACTGATTGGTGTGCTCTATGCGGTCGCCCATTTAGTTGCTACATTACCTGTTAAGGTTACAGCTAATTGGCCTAGTTGGTTGAAATCATTGATTAATTTGTTAGCAGCCAACTACGGCAAGGCTAAGAATAAAGATGCTTAGTTGGGCTAAATTACTGCTTGTTCTGTTAGAGCAAGCAGTTCAGTGGAAGAGACGTGATGATCAAGCAAAGAAGCAAGAGCGACTCAATCAAGCGCGCAATGATCCTGCTAACTATCTGCGCCAGTTTGGGCGGGTGCCAAGCGCTAAGCCTGATAAGCCCAAAGACTCAGCCGATTCCATGCACGACGGTGGAACCAGTACTGATAAACACGACGGTCAATGACGTAGCGTTCATCGTCCCAATAGATGAGATGGGGCAGATAACTGCCTACATCGAACAGCTCAGGCAGTGTGTTGATGGATGATTTTAGATTCTCGATCAAAGACGATGCAAAGCATGTTGAGCGTGTACTAAATCAGTTGCACAAGGATGTGATTCCAAAGGCAACAGTACGTGCTTTGAACCGCACCGCCGATAAGGTTAAGGAGCATTTGGTTAAGGTTGTTCTGCCAAAATACATAGACAGACCAACAAGATGGACGCTGAACTCTGTTTATAATCGATACTCTAATCAAAAAAACTTAGAGGCCGCTGTCTTCTTGAAGGGTGCCAATGGTGGTGTGTTAAACCATCTAGACCCAATGATATCGGGAGGGGATCGTAAGCCTAAAGCGTTCGAAAAAAGGTTGCGTCGTGCGGGCTTGATTCGCGGCAATCAGTTCGCTGTGCCTGGTGGTGATGTAAAGCTGGATAGATTTGGCAATATAACCAAGGCTATGTCAGCCCATATATTACGTGATGTTCAGGCGTTTACAGAGGCTGGGAGTCATCAGAATACATCACGCAAAGCGCGCAAGTATTTCATCTTGCCGAAGTCGCCACACAAACCTATTGGTATTTACTACAAGCAAGGTAAGAAGCTCAAGCAAGTCATTGCATTTACTGAGAGCGTGCCGAGTTACGAAAGACGTTTACCTTTTTATAAAGAGGCAGACAAGATGGCGAGACAGGTAATAAGTGAGGAGTTTTCGGAAGCTGCAAAATATTATGCGTCTAAGATGGCTAAGTGATTGATAAATATACTTTACGGGTCCTTCCCAGCCCTACCCCTAATGGGGGTTATTCTGACCCCATGGTATTTCTAGCTATAAAATGTTCCTAGGACTTCCTTCCTTTTTGATGATCGGTCACAGAAATTAATGCTGTTTGTTTTTGAATTCTCTGTGATCAATTTTGTAACGGTTTTTTATTCAAGTTTTCATTTTTTAAATTGACGATTGAGGCGATCGCTCAAACCGCCTCTTTATCTGTTTTTCACTAAGCAACATTGTTGTGTGCATGAGGGTGTCAGCTCTTGATTGAATAATGTTTGCTTTCAAATATTTAGCTTTTCTTTGTGGGTTTTTGAAATGGGTAAAAAAGTCCAGAAAAAAGAGCTTGCAGACATCCTTGGAGTGACCGAAAAAACGCTCACTACATGGCAAAAAAACGGCATGCCGATAGAGATTGTCGGCGGGCGTGGACAGCGAAATACCTACGATACCGAGGCCGTAATTGAATGGCTTGTAACCCAGCGAATGGTAAAAGCAGGAGTGGGGCAGGGTAAGGAAGTTTCTAGCGTCTTTGACGAGAAAATAGAATCCGCCCGATTGAAGCACTGGCAAGCCACAGAAAAAGAGATTTCAGTGCGCGAAGAAGCCAAGCAATTAGTAAGACGGCCTGATATCGAATTCAAGCTAGGCCAGATCATCACCTCTGCAAAATCAGGTTTGATGAACTTAGCACCGCGCCTTTCTCAGCGTCTTGGATTAACCAAAGAGCAAAAAGCGATCGTAGAAGATGAAGTGAAATCCGCACTGGTGAGTATGGGAGGCGATCATGTCATTGACGAGTGATAGTTTCCTGCAAGATATCAACTTTGCCAACATGGACGAAGTATACGAAAACCTACAGTCACTTTGGCTACCACCGCCAGACGAATCAATCACAGAATGGGCGGAAAAATACCGCAAACTTTCAGCAGAAAACAGTGCATTACCAGGTGATTACCGAGTATCAGTAACGCCGTTTTTAAAAGAGATCCAAGACGCTTGTTGTGATCCAGAAATACCGCGAGTTGTTTGTCAAAAATCCGCACAGGTAGCGTGGACGGATGGCGTAATAAACAACGTGCTCGGCTTTCACATACACCGTGATCCTTGCCCGGCGCTTGTATTGTTCCCGACTGAGGATATGGCCGAGCGTTATTCGAAAGAAAAATTCGGCCCAATGATTCGAGACAGCGAACCACTCGCCAAGAGAATCAATCAGCAATCTCGAAACGCTGGCAATACGATACTAAGTAAGCATTATCGAGGTGGGCACCTTGAGCTAGTCGGTTCGAATGCACCGTCAAAACTAGCATCATCCCCAATTCGATTGATTTTAGTGGAAGAACCTGATCGCTGTTCGCGTAACTCAGGCGGTGAAGGTAACTCGCTCAAGCTCGCATACGAGCGCGGCAAAACATTCTACAACCGAAAAATCATCCTTGGCGGCTCCCCAACATTAAAAGGGAGTAGCGAAATAGAACGCGAAATGGCGCTTAGTGATAAGCGTCATTTCTTTATCCCATGCCCATGTTGTGGCGAGTTTACAAGACTCCAATGGCACATGGTCGTTTGGGAAAAAGCAGACAAAGAAATTCACGAGGTTTACGAAGAGCATCTACCAGAAACGGCCAAAATCAAATGCCCAAACTGCGAAGAGCTTTTCACAAATAATCAAAAAAACGAAGCGCTTCAATTGGGCGAGTGGCGAGCTACTGCACCCTTTACAGGCGTTGCAGGCTTCTACATAAACGAACTTTATAGCCCATTTCCAAATGCACGTTTAAAAGATGTTGTAGAGAAGTTCCTAGAGTCTCATAAGCTTGAAAAATCGGGCGACCATACCTTAATGACAACATGGGTAAACACCTCAATGGGCGAAACCTTCGAGGTCAAAGGTGAAAGCGTAGACGCCACAGGCTTTGAAAATCGCCGTGAAATCTATCAGGCCGAGGTTCCACATGACGGCATCATCATAACGTGTTGGTTTGATACGCAAGATGATCGTTTCGAAGGTGAATTCGTTGCATGGGGGCCAGATGAAGAGTCATGGTCGCTAGATTACGTCAAATTGTATGGCGATCTATCCCGTCCACAGATTTGGGACGAGCTAGAAAAGCACATGAACCGCGAATTTATCAGCGCCACAGGCGTGATTCATCGCGCTAGATTGTGCGGCATTGATGCTGGCGGTCACTACACATCGGAAGTGCATAAGCTATGCCGTCGTGACCCGTTCCGTTATATCCCGACATTTGGCTCTAAAGAAAACGGCTCAACCAAGCCTATTGCCAGCTTTCCGCAAAAAGCTAATGCCAAGCACAAAACCTATTTAACCGAGTTAAACACGGTCACAGCAAAGCAGATTATTTATAGGCGATTAACGCTCAAAAAGACGGGGCCATCCTACTGTCACTTTCCTCTGAAAGAAGTGTATGACGAACGCTATTTTAAAGGCATTGTGATCGAAAAAATGGTGAAGAAATACAGCAAAGGTCAGGAATATTTCACGTTCGAAAACCCACCTGGAGGCCGAAACGAGCCGCTAGATTGTCGCGTCGGCAACTTCGCAATGCTCCGAATACTATTGATGAACTTTGGTATGCAGCTCCGATCCCTTAAAAAGCTTATGGACAAAACAATGCCAACTATCGAACCGTCCGCGCCTCAATTCGTGCAAACCGAAATCGAATCCGAGACGCCAAAGCCGACAGAAACGCCAGAGCCAAAGCCAGCCGAGCAAACGGTGGTGACATCAACTGAACCGCCCAAGCCTAAAAAACGATCATTTGGAAAGGTAGGGAGTATCAAATCGTGACAGAGCTACAAGAAGCAAAAGCCGAATTGGCCGCACTCAAAGCGGCCAAATCAAAACGTCTACTCGGCACAGCAACGCAAAGCGTATCGGGCGACGGTGACAGCATCACCTTCGCCGCGGTGTCAATTCCACAAATGAATGCCGAAATAACCCGTCTTACTCGTCGCATTCGTGCGCTAGGTGGTGGGGGTCGAGGCATCACAGCTAATCCGGTGCCACGATGATACTTGACCATACAGGACAACCTTTTCGAAGCGAGCCAGCATATCGCGGCGCGAACAACGATCACCACAAGAATTGGCGGCCACGAAAACGCAGCGCAGACGCTGACCTACTGCCAGAAAAAAGCATCTTAGATGCCCGTCAAGCAGACCTTTTTCGCAACAACGGCGTAGCAAAAGGCGCAAAGCAAACCATGACCGACCACGTCGTCGGCTCCATGTTAATGCCCACACCAAAGCCAAACTATCAGGCGCTTGGTAAAGACGCTGAATGGGCGCGCGAATGGGCTAAAAAAGCCAAAAGCCTTTTTAAGCTTTGGGCCAACTCTCACGACGCATCACTGGCGCGAAATCAGAACTTTCATTCCATGACGCAGCTGACGTTTATGCAGTCGTTTGATGCGGGGGAAAGCTTTGCTGTGCCGAGATGGAAAAAAACACGAGATAACGCATTCTGTATTCAAATCATCGACCCTGACCGCGTTTGCACGCCAAACGGAAAAATAGACGGCGCAGGCATGCGACGAGGGATAGAAAAAAACAGCGATGGTGAGGCGATCGCTTACCACATAGCCAATCGCCACCCGATTGATATTTCCCGCGATTTGTTGAAATGGACGCGAGTACCGGCGCGAACCCCTTGGGGGCGGCGCATGGCAATACATACTTACGATATAACTCGGCCAGAACAATCTCGCGGTATCGGTGCTTTAGTGTCGGCGCTATCTGAATTCAAGATATTAGACGACTACTCACAAGCAGAGCTAAAAGCTGCCGCAAATAATGCCTTAATCGCGGCATTTGTAAAATCAGATATGCCAGATGAGCTGATAAAGCAAATCTACAGCCCAACTGCTGATAGTGACGCAGGCGCAACAATATCGAGCGAGTATTTAGATGCTAGGAACAGCATGGATTATTCCATGCGTCCTAACTCTGTTATTCCACTGTTACCAAATGAGGACGTCACCCCGTTTTTACCGGGTCGACCAAATCCATCTTACAGCGCCTTTGTAGAAAACATCTTTCGTCAAATTGGCGTTTCGTTCGGCATGCCCTACGAAATGCTGATGAAGGATTTCAGTAAAACCAACTACTCAAGCGCCCGCGCTTCCATGTTGGAAGCCTATAAGTTTGTAAAAAATCGACGTGCTTGGCTTATCTCATCATGGGCGCAACCTGTGTATGAGTTATGGCTAGAAGAGCAAGTCAACAAAGGCGCCCTAGAGGCGCCTGATTTTTACGCGAACCGCGCAGCGTATTGCCAATGCGGATGGATCGCCAGCGGCAAAGGCTGGGTTGACCCAGTGAAAGAGGCGCAAGGTGCCAAGCTTCGTGTTGAGTACGGATTTTCAACTTACGAAGCGGAATGTGCCGAGCAGGGGCTCGATTGGGAAGACAACTTAGAGCAGATCGCCCATGAACGCCAAGTAATGGCGGATAAGGGTGTCAAGCTCTCCGACATTTACCAACTAATAGGTGATTCCAGTGACACAGAAGAATCGAATAATGCTACTGCTCGATGAGATTTTTAACCGAAATCTTGCGGTAACCCCACAGTACTTATCGGTCATGCTTGGGGCACTTAAAGAAAAAGGAAAAATCGACTTTTCTTTACTAGAAATGGACGGTCAAGCTATGGACTCAATGCAGTTGGCTAATATGGCTGCAGGATTTAGTCGAGATGCCCCGCGACCTTATCGGGTTCAAAACGGCGTCGCCATAATTCCAGTGCATGGTTCGTTGACGCATCGTTTTGGATATTTACAGCCAGTTAGCGGTATGACTGGGTATGACGGTATTCGCGCCAACATTCAGATGGCGCAAGATGACACAACCGTGAAGGGGATTGTTTACGACATTAACTCCCCTGGTGGATCAGTTGATGGTTTGTTTGATTTAACAGACTGGGCGAAAGCCTTTGTCACCAAGCCCACGCGCGCCATTGTCGATCCTGAAGCCTGCAGTGCGGCACAAATGTTTGCGTCAGTTGCAGGCACGGTGACGCTATCGCGTACTGATCGCATGGGTTCAATCGGCGCGATCATGGCGCATGTCGACATTTCTAAAATGCTGGAAGATGGCGGTGAAAAAATAACCCTCATTACGGCAGGATCACGTAAAGCTGAGGGCAACTCATACGAGCCTTTGCCTGATGATGTATTCGATCGAAAAAAAGGCGAGCTTGAAGAAATACGAACCATGTTCGTGCAAACCCTTGTCGACAATCGCGGCTGTGATTTTAACGCGTTGATGGCCACCGAAGCGGCGGTACTCAATGCAAAACAAGCGGTCGAGCTAAAGCTAGCCGACAAAATCATGTCTCCAGCGGATTCGTTGGAAGAATTCATTGACCAGATCAACCCAACCAATACCGGAGTAATTCCAATGCCAAAACAAGAAACAAACGCAAACGCACCGACTGATGCGCCACAGCTAAACGAAAGCGCAATTCGTGCAGAAGCAACCACTGCCGAGCGAGAGCGCATCAAAGGCATTGTCTTGTCAGAGCAAAGTGAAGGCCGCACGAAAATGGCCTACCACATCGCTTTTAGTACAGATATGAGTGCAGAGCAGGGCGTCGCAATGTTAGGTGTTTCGGAAAAAATGTCGGCCACGCTTGAATCGACCAGCGAGCCAGAAACGGCAACGACAGATTTCGCAACAACAATGAGCAAGTTTGATCCAAATGTACCGTCAGATGACAACGATTTGGATGCCAGTGCAGATGCGGATACATCAAAAAAATCAAAAAACCCGCTGATTGCGGCTCACTCACAAATGCATGCGTAACTGAGCGCCAGCGCTCTTTCCGACTCATAGCTTATTAAATAAAGGTTTTATTATGTCTGATACCTACGGAATGGCGTCTTGTGAAGACGTTAGCGAAAATTATGTCCCGTTTATTACGGGTGAAAAACCACAAATCACCGACACGGTAACGGTTGCCAGTGGTAGCACGGTTGCTCAATACGCACTACTGGGTCGTGTGACTGCAACGGGTAAATACATTCCTTGCGTGAAAACAGCGACCGACGGATCACAGATTCCCCGTCGAGTTGCGATTTATGCAACCGATGCCACTGCAGCAGACGCGTTATGTCCTGTTTACTGCGAAGTGGAATGCAACCCAAGCCTGTTGGTGTTGGATGACTCATGGTCCAGCGCAGCTGAAGTGAAAGAACTGTTAGCGGATCAAGGCATTTACTTGCGCTTGCCTGTTTAAACAACCCCACAAAAACGCCCTTTTAAAAATCAATCAAGAACGCCCCAAGAGGGCGTTTTTTTATGGAGTTAAGTTATGCCTAATCCAGTAAATGACCGCTACGAGTTAGCCCAGTACATCGAAGAAAAATCCGTTATTCCAACGTTTTACCTAAATCGTTTCGCGCCTACCATCATCGAAAGCGAGGAAGAATATGTCCTTGTTGAAATGAAATTCGCAGGTAAAGAAGTAGCACCATTGGTGATGCCAATGGAACAAGGCCAAGTGATTTACGAGCGCGCAACGTCTACTAAGCGCCTAACGCCTGGCTACACCAAGATGAAAGACATTGTTACGCCATCTAATGCATTGCGCCGACGTACTGGGGAGCGAGTGCGCGATAAAGTGACGCCTATGGATCGACTAAATGCATCTACAACAGAGCAGTTTATTACTCATGACCAGCGCCTATCGCGTTTGTGTGAAATGATGGCGGCCCATGGTTTTACCGATGGCAAATTAACACTGACATACAAAGATGGTCGTCAAGCGTTGGTTGATTTTGGTCGTGATGCATCTCTGACTGTAGTGCTTGATGATTCTGCGGGCAATGAATACTGGAGTAATCCGGCTGCCAAAATTGTTGACCAGATCGACACTCATTGTAAACGTATGTCAGATGCCGAAGGTGGTGTTGCGCCAACCGATATGATTTTGCCATTAGACGTTTGGCAGCCATTCAAAAACAACGCGCAAGTGAAAGATTCTCTAGACACGGACTTTTCCGGCCAGTCTGGCGCGTTAGAGCGTGGCGTCACCATGCCAGACGGCATCGTGTTAAAAGGAATGCTGGGTAACAATCTAGCCGTATGGGTAGATACGCGTACGGTGTCAGTAAAAGGTGTTCAAACCGCCATGCAAAAGGCCAAGAAAGTGACTTATATTTCTGATGCGGTGGCAGGCGCTCAGCATTTTGGAGCCATTTTAGATGTGCAAGCGTTGGTTGCTATTCGCATGTTTAGCAAATTTAAAGACGAGTTTGACCCGTCTGTTCGAGTTGCATTATCTGCGTCTGCTCCACTCGTTGCACCGGGTAACCCGAACGCCACGTCTTCCATGACCGTATTAGCTTAATTCAGCGGTTATCAAGTAAAACCACCTAACTAAAAGCGGCCTGCGGGTCGCTTTTTTATTGGAGAAACACCATGACTCAAGCGCAAAAAGATCAAACAGCAAAAGCCAAAGCAGCGGAAGAAGCCAAAGCGGCTGAAGAAGCTAAAGCAGCTGAAGAAGCCAAAGCAGCTGAAGAAGCCAAAGCAGCTGAAGAAGCCAAAGCGGCTGAAGAAGCCAAAGCAGCTGAAGAAGCCAAAGCAGCTGAAGAAGCCAAAGCGGCGGAAGCGGCCGCAGCTAAAGTAACGCCACAATCAAGCTCTCTCGACATGATCGCGATTAATACCGTGGGCAACCATAAGCCTGGCACTCCTTTCACTGCGAAAGACAAAGCCGCATTCGATCGTTTTGTCTCGCTAGGCGCAGCTAAAAAGGCGTAACGCCATGAACAAGCTCGATATGTTTCGGTTGATGTCCCAAAACTTTGGCGAAGAGGCTTTTCACGAGTCAGCGCCAGAGACGGCCATTTTAGTGCGATTCAAAAACGACTTCCTCGAGGGAGAAGATTTCGTCGGGGAAGGTTACGTGTTAACCGTCGCAGATGTGGACATATCTGCCGAACCGCTCGGCTCCAAGATCACCATAGCAGGCACAGCGTATTATTTACGCCAGCCTGTTGGCGGCGTGGCTGGCGTAACTAAGTACCAAGTAGAGAAGGTGATGTAATGCACAAGATTGAATCGATCATGATGGCCATAACCAATGCGCTAACCAGCGCCATGCAGCCCACCGTGGTCGAACGAACCCCTGTATACAAATCCGATCAAACGCGCGTACTAGTTCGCCAAGGCCAAGAAACCACTTTGCTGGAAGGTGCCTTTACTGATGCCGAGTTCGATTTGGTTATCACGCAAGTGGTGCTTACTCAGTCGACACAGTTGGAATTTTTGGCCAACCAACATCGCAGCGATATTCATAAAGCCCTTATGACCTTGCAAGGCACGGTGTCGGGCATGACAGAAATTAGCTCGTCCCGCGTGGGAGAGCCAGATATTAACTCGGAAAAGCCAGCGCTTAGTCGTGAGCTTGTGTACCAAGTGCGCTATCGCTACAACACAAAGGACCCAAGCTTATGACCAAGAAAAAGCCAACCGCGCCGCCAAAAATGACGCACAAACCGCGCCAAGGCGGCACCGTAATTAAACAAAAACCAGCCAGCGAGACGACCAATGAAACTGACAAAGCGTAGTGTTATCGCTCTAAAAATTGAAGCCACCCAAGGCACCGATGCCGAGCCAACAGCCGCAGAAAACGCCAAATTGGTGGAAGATCTAAAGTGGTCACCAGCCAATGAGCGAATGGCCGATCGTAACCCAGTGCGCGCCACGTTTGGTGAACTGAAAAAAATCTATGCTGGCCACTTGATTGAAGTGTCTTTCACCATGGAGATTAAAGGGTCGGGCGTTGTTGGTGCGGCACCAGAAATGGGCGACGCGCTGAAAGCCTGCGGTTTCCAAGAAACCATTACAGCAGATACATCGGTCGAATACTTGCCAGCCACCACAGGGCAGCAAGCTTGCACTATTTACGTGTGGGAAGATGGCGACGTTATCAAGTTAACCGGCTGCATGGGCAAAGTGACCTTTGATCTTTCAACTGGATCAATCGGCAAAGCGTCATTCACTTTTACAGGTCATCAGTCTGGCAATATCTCTGCCACTTTAGTGCCAACAGCGGCCTATTCGTCCATTGTGCCGGTGCCTTTGATTGGTGTTGCTTTCAGTTTAGGCGGTGCGTTAGATGTGTCGAAATTAACGGTTGATATGGGCATTGCCGTTGCCACGCCAGACTCCATGTCTAGCACAGACGGTTACGGTGCTATTTATATTAGCGATCGTAATGTCACAGGTTCTATCGATCCTCTCGCCAAAACAGCCGATCAAAAGGACTACTTAATCGATTGGAAAAATGGCGCCGAATCAGTATTAACAACGGGTGGAATCGGTACTCAAGCTGGCAATATTTACACCATTTCCATGCCAAAAGTGTACAACGTTGCCGCACCAAAAGCCGCCGATCGTAATGGTCAAGTCACGCGCGATATCAGTTTGGCCGCATTGCCAACCGCTGGCGATGACGAATTCAGCTTGTTATTCACGTAAGGAGTTACATTGTGATAACCATCAATCAAGAAAGCAAAGTCGCTCCCACTTGGTTTAAATCGGGTCGTGATGAGTCAGGCCAAGTAGAGTGGCTGTTAAAGCCGCTTTCTGGCCTTGAATTTATGCAAGTACAATCGGGTGCCAGCGTGAGTGCAGAAGGCTACTTTGTCTATAACGGGCAATCTATCCGTGATGCGTTGCGCCTTGGTATTCAGGGGTGGAAAGGTGTGGTAGATGAAAAAGGCGAACCGCTCATATACAACCACTTTATGCTCGATATGGTGCCTCAAAAATACCTTAACGAAGTATTTAACGAGATCATCAATCGCGCCTTTATTAGCGAAACAGATCGAAAAAACTAATCATCGCAGTGGCCGTGTACAGCAATGCAGATCAATTTGACTGCAATCACTGCACATGGGGGCGCCACTGCGACAAAAACAACCCAGCGCCAATAAAACAATGGGTAATAGACAATGTGATTGAATCCGACACCTGTTTAAAACCCATGATCAGTCACCAAAGCAATGAATTAATCAGCCTCTACAGTCATTTCCAAAAAAACCGTTTTCCATTATCTGGGGGTCTGCTTGACCAGCCGGAGTCATTCATTCGCGCCATGAACATCATAGAAAAGGCAGAGCAAAATAATGAGTAGCACTCGCCATGAATTTATAGTGACCGCAACGGATCGTACGCGCGTTGCGTTCGATTCGGCAAAAGCGGGTTTTCTTGATATGAGAAAAACCGCTATTTCTGCTACGTCTGCCATTGCGGCGGGTCTTGGTGGTGTTGGCGTGGTTGCGTTTACCAAGGAAATGGCGGAAATGGGCGAGCAGTCTTTGCTTGCTGCCGATCGATTGAATACAACCACAGAACAAATTACTTCGCTTCAGTACGCCGCCAGTAAGTTTGGTGTCGATGGCGAGTCGATGAATGCTGTGCTGCAAGATATGTCTGTGCGTATTCAAGAATTTGCCAACATAGGTACAGGCGAAGGCGCAGATTTCTTTGAGGGCTTGAACCTCAATGTTCAGGACTTTATCGACCTAGCGCCAGATCAGCTTTTGTACAAAGTGGCAAAAGAACTGGAAAACGTCAGTGATGCTAGCGCCCGCGTTTACTTGGACCAGCTCGGCAGCGATAACCTCGTTGCCTTACTTCCAGCGCTGCGAAATGGCGCGCAAGGTTTGCGAGAGCTGCAAGACGAAGCCTACGCAACCAACAAAGTGCTTAAAGAAGCCGACGCTATCAAGTTGGCCAGCATCGCCAACGAAATAAACATCATGCAGAATGCGACAAAATCGCTTTCTCAACAGTTGGCCGCAGAATTTGAGCCAACAGTAAAATCCATTAGCCAAGCCTTTAACGCATTCGCCAGCGATGGTGATGCGGTGTCCGATACGCTCGACGTCATGGCGACCGCAGGCACCTTGGTTGCATCGGTTTATGCGGGTCGCATGACCTCGGCTTTTTTGACGTCAGCGCAAGCAAAATACGCTGACACTATGGCAACACGCCAAAGCGCAGTAGCAAACGTAGAAGAAGCCAAAGCGGTGTTGGCGAAAGCGGAAGTCAAACTAAGCATCGAGAAAAAAGCGTATCAAGAATCTATCGTTGCAAAACGCCAAGATGCCACCGCAAGTGAGCGTCTATCCGCTGAAAATCTAGCACTAACAAAAACAACGAAAGCCAAAGCGTTGGCAGATGTTGAAGCCGCGAAAGCCGCCAAGGCCCATGCGGAACAGTTGGGCTATGCAAAGTTACGCGCGGAAAAATTGAAAATTGCTGAAACGGAATTATCATCATCAAAAGACCGGCTGTCTGTCGCCACCAAACGTGCCGAAAAAGCCGAGCAAGCCCACCAAGCACAAATCGCTAAAAACACAGCCGCCATTCAGGTTGCAACGGATAACACCAAAAGGTTAGACCGTGCAAAAGGCGACCTTGAACGAAGCTCCAAGAAATTAACCACGGCGCAAAATATTCACAATGCTTCTATGCGCGCAGGATCTATTGCCGCTCGTGGACTTAGTGCGGCATTGGGTTTGGTTGGTGGTCCATTAGGTTTGCTGTTCACTGGGATGACGGCGATTAGCTTGTTGAATTCTGATATTGCATCAGGGTTTAACGTGGTTACTGCCAGCACGGAAGACTTTAACGACAGCCTTAAAAACGCCAGTGCTGACGATCTTAACGTCATGCTGAAATCTGTGCGTAGCGAGCTTGCGTTAACTAATCAGCAAATAGAATCGATTGATGCTAAAAAGGTGCAAACGGGCTTTCTTGCGATTACCGACGGTTTAAATGAATTAGAAAACCGTCAGCAAAAGCCACTTGGCAAGCAAACCGAACTGCAGGAAAGGGAAGCAGCATTATCTGTGGCTTTGGGTAGACGTCAAACTCTCGAAAAAGCCAAACAAGCTTCTATTCGCCAAGCCATTGCCAGTCAAGAACTTAAAACCAATATCAAGGCGCTGCAGGATGCCTCGCAAACTGCTGAACAGATTCGTCAGGTGGCGTTTGATAAGGAGCTGTCAGATATACAGCAGGCGGAAGATAAAAAGCTGCTTACGGTGTCGCAAGCAGACAGCTTGAGACACAGCGCCAAACAACGCTTTGAGCTTCAAGAGGAGCAATTAGAGGTCTCCCAGCGTCAGAAGCGTTTAGCAGCTTTCGCTGACAACTACACCAAGCGCGAACAGATGACGTTAGAGCATCAGCAGCGCGTATTAGCGTACATGCAAGAAAACGGCATTACGAGCGACCAAGATGCCAGAGTTATTGCATATCAGCAGGAGTCCTACGACTACCAGCTCAAAATGTTCCAAGAGTTCCAAGACGGAATATTGAAAGAATACAGCGACTACGGAAAGTCAGAACTTCAAAAAGAAAAGGATCGCTACGCAGAAGAAATAAAGCTTCTCGATAAGCATCTGAAAGATAAGGACATCACGCAAAAGCAATACGACGATGCGAAAAAGGTAGCTGATGAACGTGGCGCTAAAAACCGTAAGACTGCCGAACAGCAAGATCTTGAAATCAGCCTAAACAAACAAAGGGAGTTTAACGATCTATTTGTTGGGATGGCAGACAGCAAGAATAAAGAACTGGCAGCGATCGGCAAAGCGGCGGCTATTTACAATATTGGTATTAACACCTATCAAGGTGCAATGTCCGCATACAATGCTATGGCAGGCATACCTTATGTTGGTCCGTTTCTAGGTGTTGCAGCAGCAGCTGCCGTGGTTGCTTACGGTGCTGAGCAGATAGGCCGAGTAAATAACCAGACTTATCACACAGGTGGTATTGCTGGACAAGACTCGGACAACTACTCAGCCCGTTTGGCAGCAAACGAAGTGCCAGCTGTACTGATAAAAGGCGAGGAAGTGCTCACGCAAACCGACCCGCGCCATCGTAACAACTTGACCATGTCAAAAGGTGCGGCCAGAGAAATCGTCCAAGGCTCGACCGTTAACCAAATAACTTTTGGCGATATCGTCGTGCAAGTGACGTCCTCTAATCCGCAAGCTATTGGCGCGGAAATGGGCGAGCAGGTAGCTGCGCAAATCATCAATATCTTGCAATCAAAAATAGGACAAAAGCTGGTTTACAGCGGTGTATCGGCAGAAGCAGGTCGCAATGGTGGGAAAATAAAAGGAGTGCGTTGATACTAAAAACCAAACATCTTATTTAGATGTTTGGTTTTCTATTTCAGTTAACATTTCTCTAAAACCTAAAATGGCAGTTTTTTTGCCGCCAGGTATGCGGTCCATCGTGCAATCAGCCAATTCATAACCAGAGTCTTTTTCTATTTTTAGTTGGCAGGTTTTGGCGGAGAGTAGGTTTTTAAAGTCTGAAATAGGTATTAGCGCGTAGGCGGTACTTTTCATGCCAGATAATTTCGTTTGGTCAAAATCTAGATCGCTTAAGCCTGTGTTGTAGGTTTTCGTTATTCCGTCAACCTTAAATGATACTTCTTGAAATCTGACGTACCCACCATCTTGCTGAAATGCGAGATTAACAAAATTTGGCGCTTTCGATGCCCAAACAGCGCCTATCCTTGCGCTTACAGGATTAAAAATACTAGCTTCTGGGTTATACAGCGTATCTGGGGTGAGAGATATTATTGTTTCGTTGTCAAATGAGTTTTGATCTACGCTGAGTTTTCCCATTCCTGATGCACCATCCATCACGTCTGTCATGGAAGCGCAACCAGTTAGAGAAAGGGCTGATATTAATAAAATTGTTTTTTTCACGATTCATTCCTTTGTGTTTGTTAACTCCGAATAATAGACACAAAATTTACTATATAAAAGCTTTGCAGATAATTGGCTTGAATCGCTAAGTTAGCAGGGGTAAATTATCCATGCTGGGGTTTGTTACGCGCCCTGATGATTTTTATATGAAGCTCGCTTTGTGCAGGCTTTTTTTATGCCTATTTTTTAATTTTTTATAGACCCGCTTCGTGCGGGTTTTTTTATGTCCTTGAGGTGCCAATGCTCCCATATATTGATGAAGCAGAGGTGACCATCACCTCCAACGATCCTAGCGTTATTTCTCGCTCACGTTCTGGCCGCAAGGTATCTCGAAACTTAGAACAGCAAAAATGGTTATTAGACGTAACGTGGCCATCGTATCTAAGTGATAAATCGTTATCGCTTGAAATCGCCCTAGATGAAATGAAGGGGCAGTCTTTGCAGGTTGGGCTTGTTCATCCTGTGCGATCGTTTCACCCCAATGCGAGCGGCACGTGGCAGGCAATCGAGCCAGCCAACGCTGGCGCTAACCAAGTGCTTTTAAATGGCGTTGGTAGTTTATCACTTGGTCATCTAGTGCGTTTCTTTGGTCACACCAAAACCTACCGAATCACCAAAATAACAGGCGATATCGTCCAGTTGTTTCCGTCATTAAGGCGCAACGTTTCATTGTCCGAAGTCGTCCAGTTTGATGCCGTCGCCATCGAGGTGACCCGCACAGATGATGATGTTTCATATAAGACAAAAGGGCCGTTAACGACGGTTTCAGCAAGCTTTGAAGAGATGTTGTAAGCATGATTATTCGTAACTTAATCAAGATGTCATTTCGCAATGGTGGTGATCTACTCATGACAGATGGCGGCATACCCGTGTCGTTCATGGGGGATCTGTACGAGCCAGATTTATACCTTGCCGAAGACGGTATTGGGGAAGTAGAAGACACACTAGAAATCACCACGGGCGACTGGCAAATCACGCTAAATATATCTGATGAAGATGACCCAGTACTACAAGCGTTTTATGCGGATAAATATCTAAATCAAACGGTTACCTATTACAGCCAGCATATTTTGGATGATGGTACGGAAGAGTTTCACAAAGTGTTTGAAGGTCGAATGATCGAGTACGAAGCGACCGACACAGAAGGCGGTTACGCAATCGAGGTGACCGCCAGTGCCAATATTATCCATTGGCAGCAAATTCGCGGCCGTTCAACGAACTCAAACGCTCAAAATTTGATTTATCCGGGTGACCGAGGTTTGGATTTCGCAGGCACAGAAATTAGTGATATCAAGTGGGGTAAATAATGGGCTTTTTTTCTAAGATAAAAAAGGCGCTCTCGCGGCCAATAAACGATTTTCTTAACCCTTTAGATAAGTTTAAGGACGCGATAGATTGGGTTAAGGAGTTAATAAACCCAGAGGAGCCAAAACCCGCAGCAGCTGCCGATACAACATCAGGATTGACTGTCAACAAAAGTTCAGCCACTGAAAAGCCGCCAAAAATTTATGGTAAGCGTAAGCTTGGAGGCACTCGCGTCTACTTGTCTACAAGCGGCAACAAAAATGCGTATCTTAATTCTGTGCTTGTTCAGTGTATTGGTCCTGTCCATAGCTCAAGTTCTGTGACTGTATCAGATAAAGCAGAATCAACATTCGGTAACGCTTTGCGTTATACGTTCCATGCGGGCTACCCATCCCAAGCGGCTGACGCGAATTTTGTTTCAGAGTTATCAGATTGGACAACGAATCATCGTTTGCAAGGTTTTTCATATCAGGCTGTTAGATACACCTACGATCAGGATAAATACAGCGGCTTACCTGTGTTTAATTCCATTATAGAAGGCGCTCTTTTATACGACCCACGAGATGAAAGTACGGCCTATTCTGACAATTTTTCCTTAGCTGTTTTAGATTACTTTCGCTCAACTGAGTACGGTGTCGGTATTCCTGATAACTTAATAGATTTTGAGTCATTTAAAACCGCTGCAAACCTTGCTGATGTGAGCTATCCAAGCAATTCTGACAGCGATGTTATGGTAAGGCGCTTCGCCTGTAACGTAGCAATCGATACAGGCAAAACGCCGTTTGATAATATCAAGCAATTGGTATCAGAAAGCCGCGCGTTTCTAACTCAAACGGCAGGGCAATGGCGTTACGTTATTCAAAACGACTCCACGCCAGATCATGCGGTTACCTACGATGACATAGAGGGGGATATTTCCCGCAGTCCAAACGGCGCGCGTGATAAATACAACCGTGTGACTGTTTCCTATGTAGACCCAGACAAAGAATGGGATACAAACGAGGCCACTTACCCAATTGACGATGCCGAGTATCAGTCCTATCTGGAGGAGGATAACTGGGAAGAATCACATGCTGATATCACAGTCGATTCATGTACAAACCGTTATCAAGCGCTGGATATTGCACGCCAAGCTTTGTTAGAGAGCCGAATTGGTGGTGCGATCGCTTTTACTGGACAACCGTGGATGATCAAAGTTCGCTGTGGTGATTTGCTTGTCATGGATGTGCCAGGCTTACGCGATGGGACGCTTTGGCGTGTTGCCTCTCGTAAAATCACAGCAGATGGCGAGATCTCTTTTACTTGTGCGGCGTATGATCCGTCTATTTTTCCTTGGATAGATTTGCCGGATCAGCCAGTTATTACTCCGCCAACCGTGGCGGATTCCAGCATATTACCAGCGCCAGAGGCATTATCGTATTTATCTGATGAATGGGATGACTCAACTGTAGGCGCGTTAATATGGTCGCAGTCTAATAGTGCATATGTGCATGATTATGTAATCGAAATATATCGTGTTTCAGATTCGGTTCAAGTACTAAGCACGTCATTGATCAGTAGTGCTGGTTGGCTTGATGATTATATGCCAAGAATTAACTTACCTTATTTGGGTCAGGGTGAGTATATCGCCATGGTTCGAGCTAGAAACGCATTAACCAGATCTGAGCCTACTAGTATTACGTTCGGCGTATATGTTCCAACCCTACCTTTAATTGCAGGGCTAGCTCAATCTGGTGAATTTGATGCAGATCTAACACTAAATTGGGCTCCTAGTATCAAAAAACGCCTTTCGTTTTTATAGGGTTGAAATTATTGTTGGTTCAACATCCGTTCTTTATTTGAGCTCAATAACAGAGTCGATAACGATAACAAATGCTCATTTTGAAACGATTGGATTCCCGAGAAGTTTTAAAGTGCATGTTAGTGCCGTAAATGTCGCTTTTTCAAGTGGTGCAGCAGCCTCTCTAACTATCAATAGATCTTTGCCAGCTACGCCAGTAATCGAAATGATTCCCTCTGTCGATAATATTAAGTTGTCGCTCTCTAGTAGCGCCAATCGGCGCGGCACTGTTGTGTGGGTATCGACTTCTGACCCTATTGTTATGACGGATGTAAATCAGAAATACAAAGGGGAGAGCTTATCAATAACGTTGGATGGGTTATTGCCGTTAACTCGGTATTACCTAGCGGTGGCGGCTTACGATGCGTTTGGGGTTGGTTATGCGGTTTATTACTCTGTAACGACGCTAAAGGATTCAATAGGCGATACGATCAACAACTTGTCTACGCTGGATTTGACGCAGGAAGTGTCAAATTTGGATGAATCAGCTTTGCTTGTATCACTCCGAACTGGCAAGAATCAACGCGATATTTTAAGTATTAAGCAAGCATTATCGGGTGCTGGAATTATATAGAGCATCAAAAAAAACCAACAAAAAGGCGATCAATGCGATCGCTTTTTTTTATTTAAAAAGTAGGGCATATGTCTTGGATTATTCTTTCTTCAGTCTCTGTTGAAAATGGCAGCAAAACCGTATTTGTGACGGGCGGATATGATTTGTCCGTTGTGCTCGGTGGCTGGTCACTTGATATCGGCTCTGCCCGTGCAGAAATCAAATCAGGCACAGCGGCAGATGAATATGGCGCGTGTACATTAACGCTCGTCGAGGCTTGGCGCTTCGATGCTGTCGCCAATGAAATGGCATCAATCGTACCTATCCCAAGTCGTTTAAACGAAGCGATCAGGCAAACTGAATCGCTTAATGCCTATGCAATGGACGTTAACTCGAAGCTAAAAGAGTTCGTCGCAGACGACAAAGACATATCTGTCTTGTTGCCTGATGACACAATGATTAGCTATCCATCCATTCGCAAGTCAAGCCGGTTATTTCAAGAGCTGATTGCAGCGTCTAACGTTACTTTTGGCGATAAATTGGCCGAAATTCAAGCGGTAAAAGATGCTGCTGACGCTACGTTGGCGGTCTCGCTTTCAGCGCAAGAGGTCTGGGATTCGTTCGGCGGGCTTGATCAAATAAATGAGAACGTCGCAACGTGGAAGCAAGGCATCGAAGACAGCTTGGGCGGGTTAATAGATGGCGCGGTTGCTGGGATTTATACCAGCTCATTTCAACAATCCGTAGATGTCATGCGAACACAAACAGTTCTTGTTAAACAATCAATATTCGATATGCAGCTATCAGAGCGCATAAGACTAATAGAGGAAGCATCATGAGTGCAGAATTAGACAGCGCAGTAGTAGCACTGAATGCCGCTACAGACGCCGCCACACAGCAAACAACTGCTGTACAGTCGCTAACGGAAAATGTTAGTGGAAAAATTGGTGAAATCGACACGCAGTTGAATGACACCATTCTTGCAATCAACACAAACTACACTCAAGCCGTCGCCACAGCAGCGGCAGCACTTGATGCTCGTCTTAATGGCTTTTTTAACAAAGCGATCGTGTCAGAGCCCGCGTTTAAACTGGATGCTGGGGCATTAAAAATAAATACCGACTTAAGTGCTTACGTCAATGGTGAGGTCTATGCGTATGATGAAGATACAGCGCTTACATTACCAGCATCCATGACAGTCGGCACCGACTATGCGATATACGCCACGCCAGCGGGTTTGGTTGTGTCTGCGAATTACACCGTTCCAGACGGTTATACCGCACTTAACTCACGTCGAATTGGCGGGTTTCATTACCAAAATAGTGAGATAAACAAATATTCAATTTGGGATCTAAAATACAAACCCAATGTGCGCGATCCCCGCGGAATGGCTCGCTCCCCTATGGGTGTTTGGGCAGACATTTACCTTCTAAATACATCGCCAGAAATCAACGGCACAAGTGCCTATAACGTCACCATTGCAGATGGATCAAGCCCGCCAAAAATTCCAAGTTTTTGGGGCGGGGATGGCACTGCTCAATATGCCAATTTCGACTGGTACACCGCAGTAAAAACTCTCTCGGCGTTTGGCAAAAGGCCGCCAACTCAACAAGAGTTTATCGCTCTTGCGACAGGCAGCGTCGATAACTACAAAACCGGAACGGACCCAGTAACAACGAAATTTGATGCGTCTGCGCGATCATTGATCGGGTGCGAAGGTGTCTCTGGGCATATGTGGCAATGGGGCGCCGATCGTTATGCAGACATCGCAGCGGTCTTTGCTGGCAACTGGGACTACTCTTCGCCCGGGGCTCTCGTGTCGATTTGGAACACCGCGCCTAGCAGCACGGGCAATAGCATCTCTGCTCGCGGTGTCTGTGACCACTTCGAGTCTTTGTAGGGCGAGCGGGAGCGAGTTAAATAATGGAACAGCAGTATCGAGATGCCGTTATTAGTTCTGATCAGATGGTCATTGTTAAAAAATTGAATA
>Ga0163215_101097_pt1 | contig 21466 bp, 15 predicted proteins | sample SynspAceP_FD_185934 | JGI IMG/M metagenome (GOLD analysis project Ga0163215, IMG submission 185934) | Saline lake microbial communities from Ace Lake in Antarctica - Synechococcus sp. Ace-P (Hybrid Assembly) | ecosystem: Environmental > Aquatic > Non-marine Saline and Alkaline > Saline | place... | reverse complement strand
CAGAGGAGTGTTTTTTGCGTTTGACTCTCTCCTCCCTGAACATCGGCCATTCATAGACGCGCGACACTGCGCTGAAGAATGCTTCGCCAAGATTTGAACCATTATCAGAGTTGGTCAAAAATACCGCCCCATTACCTGTCTGCAGGTTCAAAGTCATGCCTGCTCGGTAACCGACCGTGCCACCATAATGAGTGACAAAAACTTGATCACCTTCTCCGATTAATCTGAATCCGAAAGCATGATTATCAATGGGGTTGGCCAATAGCTCATGGATGCTGGCCTGAGTGAATACGGTGCTCTTTCCTTCATAGCCTTTATGTATTTCGACTAGAAACATGGCTAAATCTGTTGCCGTTGCCCACAGGCCGGCTGCTGCCTGCTCGGGATAGTTATTCCAGCCTCCCGGAATAATGGTGCCGTCTATTTGATGCCCGCGAGCGGTATTTGGATGGCGTGAGCTAGGCAAGGGCATAGTGAAATCTGCTTGCTTCATGCCCACTGGGGTAAGCAGCCATTTCCGCATGATGTGCTCAAAAGATGCGTGGAGTTGATCTTGCAGGGCTATCTCTACGACGGTATAACCGCCCCCTGAATAAGCGAGCGAAGTCCCTGGTGTGCTCGCGACCTCGATTTTGCCCGAATTACTCGGTACTTCGCCGCGCGCAATCTGTTGATCGCTTGGTATCTGTTCGTTCTGAGGATACCCTGCATAGCCGCCTGTCGTGAGGCCTGAAGTATGAGAGAGCAGGTTGCGAAACGTGACTGGATTGATAGTGGTTTGCAGACCAGTCGGCAGATGGTAGGAAGACAAATAGGTTTCGATACTCTGGTCAAAATCGATCAGCCCCTCTGCTTTCAGACGCATCGCCGCAAGCACGGTCAATGGCTTCGCGAGGGATCCAGCTTGGAACAAGGTGCCACAATCAGCAAAGGCACCATCGGTTTGGTTCCGTCCCCAAGCTGCGCTCCAGTCCAGCTTGCCTTTGTGGACTACAGCCACGGACAAAGCAGGCGTTTCGGATACGGCCATCTGCGATTCGACGTTGATGGGGTTTATTTCGTTGTCAAACACTACCTGTGGCAGCATGCCGTGCTCCACCTGCTTTTTTCGCGCTTGTGCACCACTCGCCATATAGCAGCTCCAGTGTTGTTGAAGCTCAACTTGCTTGCCGTCTTCAAACAACGGCAACTCTGATGTGCTTGCAAACGCTGAGCTGATGATTCCGCCCAGCAAAGGCATAAGTATGAAGTATTTGTTCATCTGTGCTTCCCGTGTCTTTTTATAACTTCAATCGACAGATAATATGTCGAATGACCTAACGCTTGTTAAAGAGTACTTCGTATATGTAACTGCTCGGTTTGATTATCATTCTTAGCACTTTATTAGGTTTTTTAATTAACTTACCCAACATTGATACAGGGACACAATTAGCGCTATTTAAGGGGGCTCCTAAATGCGGTCCTGCAAAACCAAGGTGCTACACATATTATATCCGCTTGACGTCCAACAGAGTTCGACTTGCTCTGCTTCGCTGCTGAGTAAGCCCCTAATTTCATCAAAGCTAATGTCATTGATTTTATGGCCGTTTATTTTGGTAACCACATCCCCGATGTCAATCTTGAGTACCTTAAGGCCTGCTGTCTCCCCGACACCCTTTACTAATCCGCCTTTTCTATGCGGCTCTAGTTGCAAACCACTCCGGTCAATCAAGGTTTTAGGGCTAAACTGTCTATTCTTTTTGAGCGCTAAGTAACCATTTTTATAATTGAAAACCACATCAAAATTTCGCAGTAGACCACTACCTATCAAGCCAATACCATTGTCGTCTTCGAAGTAAGGTAGGTTATGCACTGCAATATTGTCAAAGCTTGAGCCTGCTACCTGAAAATAGTCAATCCGGCTGGTTTTAACCGTGTGTTCACCATCAAAATTGTTGGTATTACTTTCAAAGTAGGAAGATGGAAAAGTAAAGTCGCTCGCAAGTAATGAATTAATGTATAGATAGTCGGGGGCGCCCGTATCTACTATTAAGTCATAATATGCCGGATGGCCTTGCTGATTGGGAATTGCCCCTGAAATGTAGGGAATTCTGCCATGAATCGCCATCGGCAATTTGATCCACTCAACAGATTTCAAAGCGGTCGAACTATCTTTAATAAAAGTAACCGTTTTATCCGCATAATTTATGCGAGTCATATATCGACTGAGTAAATCAAACCCAATAGCACCATCAAAGTAAGCTTCATCATAAGAACCGAATAAAGGAGATTGGTCGATGGGGACCTGGATGATTGTCATTTCTGATAACGTTATCTGACCGATAGCAATCACCGCATCATTCACAACGTTGACCTTCCTACCTTTCAGATCGATTTGCATTTCAAATGATAGCTGCTGTTCTCTGGTCCTCTCGGTTTCAAACAATACCGTCGCGGCTGCTCCTGAGTCGAGCGCAAAGCGCAAATTTTGCTGGCTGTTTATGGCAATGCTGATGATAACGTGACCATCATGCCAGTTAAATGGCACTGTGAAACTGCTATCTGCCCCATCCCAGTCTTGCTTCGCAAAGTGGTTACCGCTTTGCAAGTTAATTAGCCCCGTTGCGCCGCACCCAGCCAGTATAATCATTGCCAAGTACAAGGAAAATAGCTTTGTAATGCGCTTTGAATCGTTAAATTTCATTTTGATGACTCTCTAAAAAATACATACCAACTGATGATGGTAGAGAATATACTGTAAAATCGGCGGCTTTTTATAGAACGATATTGCGGTGCTCAAGTTTTAAATACCCTGATAGCATCGCAATATCGTTCTATAAATTACAGGTTTATCAACTATCCTTAATCTTCAATAAATCATCACAAAATTGGAGACGTTGTGAATCAAAAATTAAGTGTCTCAGATTGCTTCGAGATGTTTTCAGACACCTTTACACCAAAAATTCTGTTGGATGTTAACGATTCTAGGATTATGCTGGTCAAAATCATAGGCGATAAGATACCTTGGCATTGCCACGCTAAGGAAGATGAGTTGTTTTGGGTAATAAAGGGAAATATCGTCGTGCACACTCGAACCGAGTCGGTGCATCTGTGCACTGGAGAATTGTACATGGTAAGTAAAGGAACAGAACACAAAGTGACTGCAAATGAATTAGCCGATGTTCTATTGATTGAATCAAAGTCGTTCAAGCATACTGGCGTAACTGAAAGTGATATAACTCAAACCACTTTTGAATATTTGCTCGAAAATAATATCACACCTCCTCATCATGAGATGTTGAATAATTGAAATCAAAGTCTGTTGACACTATGAAGACCAAACACTCGGGCAATTGGATCAATACTGCAAAAGGCGAAACTCTTCGTATTGAGGCGAATTTTGTTGGCTTTGCTTTTGCTCCGCATCGGCATGATACTTATACTTTGGCATTAACAACCACTGGTGTGCAGTGCTTCAATTATCGAGGAAGTTTACGCTATTCTTTGCCCGGTGAAGTTGTTGTTTTACATCCTGATGAATTACATGACGGGTTGGCGGGGACTGTTGCTCCTTTCGGTTATCGAGCAATTAATATTGATCCCGTCGACGTGCAAAATATTTTGCATGGGCATGATTTGCCATTTTTACCTAATGGCGTGACTGGCAAATCATGTCTGGTCGATATTGCACAGAGATTTTTGACTGAGTTTCAACGGCCACTGGAGCCGCTAGAATACCAAGACCTTATTTATGATTTTGCCACAGCCTTACAGAAAGAAACGACAATACATCACAAGCATACGACAGCCAATTATCAAGCCATACAGCTAGCTAGAGAATATATCGATGACTCGCTGGATAATGAAGTAACATTGGAACAATTAGCCATAATTACTGGGTACAGTAAATGGCAAATTACTCGAGATTTCAGGTCTCTGTTTGGCACAAGTCCTTATCGATACTTAACCTTAAGACGTCTTGAAAAAGCTCAGTCTCTTATGTCGCAAGGGATACCCATTGCGCAAGTTGCGCAAGATTGTTTTTTTTCAGATCAAAGCCACTTTACTCGTCAATTTAAGAAAAGCTTTGGTACAACACCTAACATTTGGAATAAGTTGAACGGTAATTTGCCAACAGCCAAAAAAAACGAGAGTTAGTGGGGTTTGGTGTTCTTGACGGCTAAACGATAATCTAAACAAAAACTGATGTTGACGTTCTGCCCACTGAACGCCCCCAAGGAGTAGAAAGGATGCAGTCGAAGTTTGTCATAGGATCATTACAATCGCCTTTTCGATTCGCCAAAAGCTCGTATCGCTATTGGCGTACATTCTGGATATTACCTAATGTCATACAAAAATGTAGCTCTAGCCACCTTATAGTTTTCGTAAACTGAATCATCTGTAAATAATATGCAAATTTGAAAACATTTTTGGCTAAATCCATGCCAATCTCTTTTATATCCATAATCAGCGTCCCATTTTGATTAGACACATTAAGTTTAGTAGAACAACTTCGTAATACTGCTAAGGTATCCATTATTTCATAACTACATTTAGATAAAATAAGCTTCAGTCTTGAGATTGGAAATTCTGCATATTTTATGGAAATGCGATTATCCTAGTTGAACTCCAAAACGAATACTGATATTTTTCCGGCATGAAATTTTATACCATTCCTACATCATTCTTTTTTTGGTGGCGCTCTAACTAAAGCGGCACGGAATTATCACATTCTTAAGCTGCTGGAAGGTAGCGACGAGTGTGTTCTCAAATTATCTCCAGTAGCGGATCTTTTTACATGGAGATAGTCATATGACTAATAAACAACCCACGGAACAACCAGAAATAATTCTTACCGGTGATAGAGCTACTGGCTCTTTGCATCTTGGTCATTATGCAGGCTCCTTGAAGCAGCGTGTTAATCTGCAAGAAATTCATGAGCAAACAATTCTGGTTGCAGATATGCAAGGTCTTACAGATAATGCGAATAATCCCTCAAAGGTTTCCTCAAACATCCTGAACGTGGTAGCTGACTATTTAGCTGTTGGTATCGACCCGATAAAGACAACTATATGCCTTCAATCTCAGTTACCAGTGTTAGCTGAATTGACTATGTATTATAGCAATTTGGTTAGTATCTCTCGCCTAGAGCGCAATCCAACCGTCAAAAGTGAGATTCAAAGTAAGGGATTTCAGCGCTCATTACCCGCAGGTTTTCTGACATATCCGATTTCTCAAGCCGCTGATATTACCGCATTCAATGCAACACTAGTTCCTGTTGGTGATGATCAATTACCAATGCTGGAACAAACAAATGAAATAGTCAGAAAAATTAACACCTTAGCTGGGAAGTCAGTTTTATATGAGTGTCGGCCGTTACTAAGCCACGCTTCCCGTCTTCCAAGCACTGATGGCAAAAATAAGATGTCAAAAACTCTGGGAAACACTATAAATCTTAGTGCTTCTGAAAAAGAAATCAGGGCGGCAGTGAAATCAATGTATACCGACCCTAGCCACCTGCAAATTGAAGATCCTGGTAATATTGAAGGAAACGTTGTTTTTACTTATCTAGATGCATTTTACCCCGATGCCTCTTATTTAGCAGATCTGAAGAAACATTATCAGCGTGGCGGCCTTGGAGATGGGGCAATAAAAAAGATATTGGAAGAATGTTTACAAGAAATGTTGCGTCCGATAAGAGAAAAAAGGGAGGAGTATTTAAGAGATAAGGCACAGCTCATCGAGATTTTATCTCAAGGCACGAAAGCTTCGAGAGTCAAGACAGAGAAAGTTCTCTTTGATGTTAAAGATATCTTTGGGTTAAATATCTTCAAAATTGAGTGAGAACAATTTCAATCTTGTTTTGGGAGGTCGGTCTTAAATACGGCGTGAAGGAGACATACGACCTCCAAATTTGAATTGACAGAATGTTCGTGAGGGTTAATCTGCCACGAAGAAGAAAAAACAATATCAGGATTTTTACAGTTTACAAAAAACTTTAGAAATAACTGCATATTTTTTCATGCATATATAGCTTGGCGTATATTTTTCTGTGTATACGGTAAGGTAAGGCTCGGCATATGTGTTAGACATTGCTATTAGTAGGTCTGTATTCAGGTGTATAACAAAAGATTAAAAATTCCGCAGTAGTTCCATAAAAAAACAATAACGCTCTTTTATGTTCAAGTTACAACAAACACTTCAAACCTTCTTTAAACAATTTACCCACCTTAACTCCTCTGTCCCCTGCTAAGCGGACATATTCATTATCTATCGCAATAACATGGTTTTTGTTTACCACAAACGACTTATGTATTTGCAAAAATTGTTGGGACGGTAGTTGTTGCAGACATTGCTTGAGCGTGCTGCTGACCAAGACCACTTGTTCGTCTTGCCACACTTTCACATAATTACCGTAGGCTTCAAGTAAGGTGATATCAGCCAGATTAAACTTGCGTTTTTCGCGATCAACTTTTAATACAATATAGCTGGGGCCATCGCCAGCCTTGTCGGATAAACGTCTGCGCACTTTATCTAATGCTTGAACAAACCGAGCGGCTCCCACTGGCTTAAGTAAATAGTCAGTCACGTCCAATTCAAATCCTTGAAGCGCATATTCTTGATAGGCACTAACAATGATCACTAGCGGATGTGTTTTCAGCACCTTGAGTAATTCAATACCACTTAATGCTGGCATATTAATGTCGAGTATTAGCACATCAACCTGTTGATTGGCCAAGTAACTCAGGGCCTGCGTCGCATTGTAGCTGTTACCTACAATAGTAAAGTCGGCCTGCCCTTGAAGGTGGTGTTTAATCACTTCGTGGGCTAAAGGTTCATCATCAATAATTAGGGTTCGGTACAAGGCTCTAACTCCAAACTCAGTTCCGTGTGCCACTCATTGTTTTTGATTTTAGCGCTTAAACGATGTTTACCCGCATAAAGCAAAGCTAAGCGGCGTCTTAGGTTCTCTAAACCAATACCCGGCGGTCGTTTGCTTTGATTTTCTGGCAAGCTGTTTTGACATTTCACCAATAAACGACCTTCTGTTATGTGCATACTCAAATTAATTGTGCAAGCAGACTGGCTCGGCTCAACTCCATGTTTAAAGGCATTTTCTACAATGATGATCAGCAATAGTGGCGCGATAAACCACTGCTCGGCTTGCTCAGGATAGCGCACACTGATGTGACACTTATCTCCACTTCGAATCGCCTGCAAGGCTAAAAAGTCTTGAATATAGTTGATTTCTTGTTCAAGTGTAACCCGCTGATTTTGCCCTTCGTACACGGTATAACGAAGTAAGTTAGCCAGTTGCATTACCAGGGTCGGTGCATTTTTAGAGCCGGTGAGTGTTAAAGCATACAAATTGTTTAAGGTATTAAATAGAAAGTGAGGATTTATCTGCTGCTGTAATAGTTGCAGTTCAGTCTGGCTTTGACGCTGCGCAATTTCAGCTAAAGCCTTGTCTTGTTGTTGACGTTCAAAGGCTAAAATAATCGGCGTACTGACCGCTAACAGTAAAAAGCAAAATCGGAAGTTAACCGGGGCGAACACGTTGTAGTCTTGTGATGGTAAAAAGGTAAACTCTGGAATGTTCATGGGCAGCCAAGTGACGAAAGTGGCCAGAACTGGGGTAAGTAAAACTATACTTATGAAACCGCCCGATACATAAGCCAAAATACCATTTTTGGTCAATATACGGCGGATCAGTACATACCGGTTGAGCCAATAGAGTGCATAAACGGCCGCCCCTATCACCGCAAATTGCCACCAATAATGTAAAAACAACACAAAATTTTCGACAACTTTATCACTATGTATCACGGCCTGTATGGGTTGATTGCGCACCGGATCATCTGTAGAAACAAATACTCCTGCCCATAATAAAGACCAGATAAAGATTAAAAATAGCATAACGGAATTCAGAGAGAATAGTCGTGATATGAACTGCATTGACTTGGTGTTATGACGCCTAGCCACCAAGCGACTCAAGCCAAAACAAACACTAGCTACCAGTAAAAACAACGCGCTTTGCAGCCTAAACAAGCTCCATTGTGCATATAGTGGATCTGCGCTTTCTAAGACTAAACTGAGAGTGGGGTAGACTAAAAAACCACCAAACCAAATTAAAATGCCACGCCATCCATTTATTTTAAAGGCCATATAATGCGCTAATAAAACTGGACTACTTTCCAGCAACAGCTGACCCCACATGAGTGTGAACTCTGAGCCGCTTTGGCTATGCTTAGTCAAATGGCGAATAGACACATCAAGTAATATTGCCGCCATCAAAGCCAGTTGATTGTCGATAATGGCAGTTAATTTTTGTTTTAGCCCAGCCGATAAACGAAATTGCATAAAATGTCCTGAATATTCTGTCGCTATAGACTGACCTAAGACACAGAACAAGTCAGCTAATGTATGACAAAAGCCTTATTTTTTCTGACAAAAGGTAAACACAAGCACAATTAACATTTTCATCATTTAAAGCCTGTCCTTCGTCATCCCATTCTTGTTGCTTTACTCTCGACCATTTAGTGTTTGCCCCACTAATAACAGGAAAAAACCATGCTCACGATACGCCAACTTTCACTAACTTATGCCGATGGCACCCAAGCTCTAAGCAATATTAATCTGCAACTTCCCAGCGGTATGGTGGGATTATTAGGACCAAATGGTGCCGGCAAATCTACCCTCATGCGCACACTAGCTTGTTTGCAAACACCTGACAAAGGCAAAATTCAGTTTGCCGATATTAATAGTTTGAAACAGCCCATGGCCCTTCGCCAGAAACTGGGTTATTTACCACAGTATTTTGGGGTATATCCACATATGAGTTGTTATGTCTTATTACAACACATGGCAATATTAAAAGGAGTTAATGACAAAACCCAACAAAAACAGCAAATTGAAGCGTTATTAGAACTGACCAACCTCAGTTCAGTGGCCAAAAAATCTGTGGCAACGTTCTCTGGTGGTATGCGCCAACGCTTTGGTATTGCTCAAGCACTTTTAGGCGATCCAAGTTTACTCATAATGGACGAACCCACCGCTGGACTTGATCCTGCAGAACGTGAACGCTTGCATGCTTTGTTGGTGAGTATCAGCCAAGACAAGTTGATTATATTGTCTACTCACATCGTTGAAGATATCGAAAACCTTTGTCCATTTGTCGCCTTGATCAATGGCGGGCATATTGTCGAAAGCGGTGCGGTACAGAGCTTATTAACTCCTTTGCAAGGTCGTATTTGGCAAAGTGCAACTCGCCCCACTGGCACACAGCAAATACTAAGCGAAAGCTATCGTTTTGGTTTACCCACTTACCGTATTTTGGCCAAGCAACAGCCATGTTCTGATGCAATACCTGCCGAGGCTAATCTGCAAGACCGTTACTTTTTTGAATTATCCAAAAAGGCGAATACACATGTTGCTGCTTAACGAATGGCGTTACTTAAATCGACAACCTTTACTTTGGCTGGCTTGCATTGTTTTACCTCTCATCGCTTATGTATTTGCCATTGGCATTAGCGGTATCGACACCCTGGCTGACAAACGTTTACAAGCCTTGCACATGACCTTGTTGATGTTGAGTTTACCGCTACTGAGTGGCGCATTTGCTCCACTGGTATTTTTACGTGACCAAAATAACCATATGTCAGAGTTAATTTTGGTCACTCCACAAAGTCCATTTCAGCGTTTGTTCGCGCGCCTAATGCTTATGTTTAGTGTGTGCGCTGGATTACTTCTACTTAGCTTTGTCATTATGTGGTTTATGTTGAGCCTGTCTTTTGGCTGGCATTGGTCGTTATTTGCCTTAACGCTTTGGGACTTTGTGTTTATGGCTCTGCCTGCCTGTGCCTTATTCAGCGCACTAGCAAGTTGCTTAGCGCAACGTTTTACTTCTTCAGTGGTGATATACGTGACTTTTTGTGCGATTTGGCTTAGTTATATCGTGCTTGCTAGCATGACAGGATCACCCATGTTAGCGGGCAGTAGTATTATCAGCCCTTGGTTATTTGCCAGTATGCGACTGTTCGATCCCTTTGGTATTACCGCCTTATTAGTCTACTATCAGAGCTCTGACTTGTGGCTATATGGCGATGTGGTTTTCTATCTCAATCGTTTGGCTTATTGCCTTGTTGCAGCCGGTTTGTTTTATCTGAGTATCAAGCTTAAGCCTTATTCTGTTGCACACATTCTGCCACCAAAAGATATCGCGCCAAAGGCTCTTAAAGCTCAGACTTATAAGTTTGTCAGCCAAATGCCAGATACCACTCAACAGTTGCTGCAATTAATTTATTTGGATGTATCGACGTTACTTAAACAGCGCCTTAGTCAAATTATCTTATTTGGCTGGACGTTGTTGATGTTTAACGAGATCTTATCAGGCATCAATTACGCAGAACCACTTTCAATCGTAAACCCAACTAGCCTTGATGCACTTAATCGTATTTCAGATGATGTATTGCCCCTTATGGGCAGCTTGTTGATACTACTTTGGTCGTGGCAACTTTGTTGGCGTAATCGCCGGAACGCCATGGCAGAATTAATCGCTGCTGCACCCGTGCGTTCTGGGATCTTGATGTTGAGCAACGTCATAGCACTAAGTAGTTCAGTTTTACTGCTGATGGTGCTCACTTCTGCGGCCTGTTTATTGGCAGAACTTTTGGCGGGTAGTGAGTTACAAGCCACGCAGTATTTTATTCAACTCAGCATGGCGGCATTACCACTGATATTGCTTGGCGCTATTTTCACCGCATTACACACCTTAGTTCGTTCGCCGCTGGTTGCACTTGCATGGTGTGTGGGTATTTTGGTCATGAAGTTTACTCCCCTAAGCGGCACGTTAGGTATAAGCCATACAATGTGGAATATTGCAGCCTCGCCTTTGCAACCTGCTGATGCGTTTTGGGGTTTAGAGCAAAGTTTATCGGTGTATTGGCCATTTATGTGCTTTTGGATTTTATTTACTTTTACGCTACTGTGGATGGCTGCTATGTGGTCACACCGCACCACCAGTTTTACTAATCGTCAACGTGGAAAATTGAGTTTAGGCTCCACAGCATTGTTAGCACTCACTTTAGCCACAGGATATAATTTACATAGCAATATTATCAGTGAAAAGCCTTTAATGAATTCAGATCTCAGGGAGCAGTGGCGGACCGATTACGAACAAAAATACGCAGAATGGGCCACTATTTCACAACCTGTGATCAGCCATATAGATTCGCAGGTCGATATCTATCCGCAAGCTGGTGTCGCGGACTTTTCCCTTACTTACACCTTGGAAAATCGCACTGAACAGGTCATTGAACGTCTTCTTATTGGCAGTTATGCGACGATTCCACTTGACGATCTTAAGGTATCCGTTGCACATATAAGGGAATACGACCCAAAACTTGGGCAAACTGTTGTCACGCTAAGCAAAGCAATGGCTCCCGGTGAAAGTTTTACATTGTGGACCAAGCTGAGTTTTAAACAGCCACAGCATTGGCCTGCAGTCATGCATCAGATGGTCAAGCCCTCTTTTAGTTATTTGCGGGGTGTACCACTGCTCCCCACAGTGGGGTTTCAGCCACAATATCAACTGCGTGATGAACAACTTCGTCAAAAGTATGGTCTCGCACCGCTTAATCTCGACCCACCGTCACGTTTGTTTGCTGATGTAAAATCGACTCAGGTCAGCTATGACTGGACGAGTATGCATTCGACCATTTCGACCAGTACAGAGCAAGTTCCATTAGCCCAAGGTCAGCTAATTAAGAGCTGGCGAGTAAATGGGCGTAACTATGCGGAGTACCAAACAGCAGGGCCTCTTCGCCAAGCATTGGTGTGGTTTTCTCTACCCCAACATTCAATCAAACGCCAAAGCGGTTCAACCCTGTTAGCAGTGTACAGTCCAGAAAATTCAGCAGCGGCAGACCTTAATATGCAAGCCATGTTAGATACATTTAATTGGATGACAAGCAATATAGCTCCCTATCGGGGTAGCACACTCAGTCTTATTGCATCCCCAGACTTCGGCTCCACCGGTTACGCTTTACCGCAAATGATTATGATAGATCATCGAGTTGGTTTTCGAGCCTTACCCGCTAAAGATGCCGGCTTTGATCAACGTTATCGCCGTGCAGTGCACGAAACCGCTCACCAATGGTTTGGCCATGACTTAGGCAACGGTGTGTTAGAAGATGGTGCCTTTTTAGTGGAATCGCTGGCCAAATATATAGAGCTGGTGTTAATCGAACAGCGCGATGGCGTTGATGCCATGCAAGCCATAGTTGACTATGAACGTCAGCGTTATAAGGCGGCAATAACCCGCAGTACTGAGCGGACCAAAGCCTTGATTGACGCCACTGAAAATCATGACATGTATTCTCGTGCTACCCTAGTATTCGCTATTCTTCGCGACAAGTTAGGCGACGACGTTATCTGCCAAACCTTGCGCATCTTGTGGCAACAACATGCTTATCCGAAGCCCCCCGCGACTTCCATGGATTTTGTACGGATACTTAAGTCACAAGTTAACCCAGAGCAGCAAATGTTAGTGGATGAATTGTTGTTAGGGACAGATATTGCAGGGTTGTTATAAGAGATGTTTCCGTGAAGGAGAGTAGCGGCGACGAAGTGTAAGAGAACGACATAGCGAGGGCAGCCAAATGTGTAGAGAGAAGCTAACATTTTTCAAATTAATGTGAGTCAGATCAGCATTAAATATTATGTTCACTCAAACACGCTGGTTTGCCTACAACGTAATGATCAAACTACATTAGTACGTTGGTCGTTGAGCAGATTTGAGATTAAATGCAGTAGAAGGTTACATCCTTGCTTTATGCTAACAGGTAAACACATATTGTAAGCACTTAAACATCCTTTGCCGTGACTAAAACTCTTTATTAAATTTAAGTTCAATTCACGTGTATAGGGAGAACTAAAACTATTGAATACCCCTGTGGCAGCTGTCTTTATGACTCTATTAGTTTGTATAAATATCGAATTGTGGAAGTTTTTTATAGCGAGTTAGTCTTTAACTTCACGTCTAGATAGGCCATTGGTACAGGAATTAGATGATTGGAGTGCCAGTGCTTCCACTATTTAATAGTGTTTTGCACTCTTGCAGTGAAAGAAGTCTATGCCCCAAAGTTGAAGTAACGTTGAATATTGAAGTCGTGCTCTTCATCAGGTGGTGCACACGAAGATGGTGATTGAACTCACAGCCCAAAACAGTCCTTTAGACATTAAAGTATGATGCTTTTTTGTCTTAGGTTTGTGCATTTTTTCAGTTCTAATCGAAAATAGCATGATACTTTTTTTGTGCCGACTCGACCCACTCGACAACGCAAACTTTAAATACAAACTGGCGTTTCAATATTAATAATCACTTCCGAATTAATCCAAGGCTGCGGATGGATTATAGAAAATCCAAACTAAACAGTGATGACAGATGGATGTTTAGACCCTTAATCGGCCTAGATTATCAATGTGAGAGATGGTTACAATTTGAGATGGATATCTGGGCTATGAATGGTTAAATGAAACATTTTCAGAAATAGACAGAGCCACCACAGGCAACTTTATAAGTGTTGCCTATTGCGCCCAGTTTTGATTAGGCAAGAAAACCAAGCCCCGAGATCACCTTTAGTAATGGCGACTTATATTCTCAGCTTAACTTTTACTTTTCGTCAAAAGTCTCATTAAGAGCAACGGTTTCCTGCCCCGGTTTAAGTACCTGTAAACGCCACTGCCCATTGCACTGTTCAAAAGAAAACTGCCGCTGAATAGATCTATCGTCGTAAAAATAACCTGCGCCAATATTTATCAGTTCTACCCATGGCAAATGTCTGAAAGACATCCACAGCACTTTATCTCGGATTTCAAACTCGAATTCATCAAAACTGTGTCGCCCGGTCAGTGGTGGTAGGCTGAAATCAAGATCCTCTGGCTGGGCTTGCGCCTCAACGACACGCTTCACCCACTGGTAGTAGTTTATGCTTTCCTGTTCTTGCGCATTGCCTTGCAGTTTACTCAATGCCAACAAATAGGCTTTATCCAAAGCGCTTTGCGCTGTGGTTAAGACATCAGGTGTAATGCCCTGCCCTTCCACGTACATATCATTTGTCACTGTATTGAGCATCTCAATGCGTGGGATCCTGAGATAGAAATCATCATTGACGATAACGGGATCAAAAGCCTTACCACCACCATAGGTTCTCTCACCCACCACGGTCGCTCTGTTAAAGGCTTTTAGATGGTAAGTAATATGCTCTGCCAAGCTAAAAGTTGTGCCGCTGGTTAAAATATACAAGGGTTTATCAAACTGCCTTACCCCCTTAACGTCGGCTCTGGTAAAGAGCTTTTCTGAACTGTGCTGCCAACGCTCATTTTTAGTAGCAAAATGAATTGATTCTGGCCCCAAAAAATAACCCAAAAAGAGTGGCAAGATCCTGCTGTTTCCACCGCCATTGCGACGCAAGTCCAAGATGATGGCTTTAGAACTGGCTAATAGATCCATCACTGACGCAAAAACCGGTGCGCTTTCGTCGACAAAACCGTCAAAATAACGCATTTCCAAATAGCCAACATCCCCTTCCAGAATACGCACTTGTTGAATACCAAAATTTGCCTGGCTAGATTCACGCAAGGCCTCGGCATTATTTTTGTCATCTGCTTTTTTAGCACTGAGATTCGACTTTGCTTCTTCTCTGGCTCGGTAGCGTTTTACATCCTGTGGCGAATAAACAAGTCCAATATGATTATCAGCTGATAGTTGCCTTAATTCTGCACTAAACATTTTGGCGAATTCCTGCCGGGACTGTATGTCGCCATAGCGAGCCTGAAAGTCAGCAGTCATTAATTTTCTAGCTACCAACTCTCCCACCGACTTTGCAACGAACTGCTTTTTGATTATGTCTGCGCTGATGGCTATAACTTGCTTATTTTCGTCCCGTGTATAACTACCGCTAGCCTGAGCGAAAGATATGCAAAACAACAAGAGAAAGCCTATACAATATTTCATTTTCATTCTTCTTCTTTAAAGATACGTTGCCCCAGCGAGCGTTTGGCAAAGCAAGTATTCACTTTATCAAGAAGCAACATTAGATCGATGTTCAACTCTTCATTTAATTCCAAGAAAGCCTGTTCGGCCTGGCGCAAATACTGACCCAATAGTGCATTTTGCTTCTGTCCCTTTGCAGTTAAGGCATAATTAGTGCGCCGCTTATCAGATTTATCCTTGTCTGCGAAAATGATGTCCAGTTGCAACAGTGTCTTCACTCTCTGCGCCGCCAACTGGTGAGTAATCCCCAATGCTCTGGCTACTTCAAGTAACGATGCCTGCTTTTGTTCGGCAATAAGACAAAGGGTAGAGGACGTAATAACAGGGATCTCCAGCCCCAGCTTGCCATAAACGGGCGCGGCCTGCTTTTCCATTACCGACGCAAAGTCCCAGGCTAGCTTGGGGGTAAAACTTCTTTTATACCGCTGAGGTAAATTCAACTCTCTCACATTACATACCATATTTACGCAACAATATGCGCAATATATTGCATATGTTTTATTTGGTCAAGTAAACAGAGTCTTGGCGTGTTATTTTGCACTCAAAGCAGATACAGTTTCAGATGTTATTTGCATCAAATATTGAACCATGATTAACAACTTGAACTGACGTAAATTCTGGTTGGAACTAACTACTAAGTAGATCACTTTTTTAATGCAATACCGGATCAATTTCTCATGCAATTCAACAGGTCATGCCATCAATGCCAGCAGCCCCTTTATTGGCTCGAACCTGTTTCCATGCCGCCACTATATTGGAGGATTGAAGAATAAGTTCGAGTAAATCTGCGCTAAAGGCTGGTTTCATGTCGGTACGCTGAGTTACGTCGCTAACGGACGACATTCGTGTGTTCAAGTCTGACAAGGCTCCTCCTTTGTTCTAAATGTTCAGGTGGGGCGCCCATGCGACTTCGCAGTGTCCCAACCATTACGATGGGCGTTTAGCTACTATACCGTCTGCTGACTTCTGCTTAATCATCAACAAAGTTACCTAAGTTGACGCTATCGGTTTCATCTATTTGCTCTTCCCAGTTGATGAGGCTGGAAAGCCAAGGCACTTGTATACCAGAGCCTGACTGGTTAGTTTCCGATCGCTGGTTAAGCAGATCTCCCCAGATAAGAGCATGAACTGTCTCTGCACTGCTGCATCATTTGCGGTGACCGTTAGATCACATGGTTTCGTCGTCTTGTGCCAACTCACCTTCAGCCTACGCCTAATATGATGTTCTTGTTCATCAGCTCGCAGATTTGCGTCCGGCTTCCTCCAGACCAAACCTCGCGGTTTAGCCCTTGCCATTCGCTAGTAGTTAACGTTTAATAACGGTAAGTTAAATAAACGGTGACCTTCCTACACAGGACTTTCATCCAGGGCGGCCTCCGCTCATTAGTTCATGCCCATGCTGGGCGTACACAAGGTTTTAAAGTCGGACTCGTAACAGTTTGCTCGGTTCCACTTCGTTCCACATTTTAGCAAACTATTACAGGCCGCTTAAAATGGCGTTAGCATACTCAATAATTACTGAGTAAATATTTGGAATTCGAATGAAAAAAATTATTTTTTGTATCTCTATTCTTTTTGGCATAACCGCACATGCAGATCAAATAGTTGATGTTAATTTTGTTGCCAAAAATAAAACAAAAACATTTTTTGATAATAAAGTCGTGCTAATTGATGAGGCTCACAATAACTTTCATACTCTTGAAGGGCGTTATCAACCATTTGCGAATGTTCTAAGAAGTGACGGTTATGTTGTAAAAAAAAATATTCAAAAATTTTCATTAGAATCATTAAAGAATGTTGATGTTTTAGTAATTGCAAATGCTTTAAGTGATAAAAACATTAATAATCAAAACTTACCTAACTTTTCAGCTTTTACACGAAAAGAAGTTGAAGCTGTTTACTATTGGGTTAAAAAGGGCGGTTCATTACTGTTGATTGCAGATCATCTCCCTTGGCCTAAGGCATCAGATGAACTAGCATCTATTTTTGGTTTTCATTTTAATAATAGTTATGTTGAGGTAGTGGGGAACAGAGAGCAATACTTTGAACTTTCAGATGGTAGTTTAGCTCAACATGAAATTTTGAAAGGTTTTAGTGAAGTTCAGTCAATTAATAAAGTTAGAGGTTTTATGGGGCAAGGGTTTCTCATTCCGCCAAGTGCTAAGCCTTTATTGGTTTTCGCTAAAGAAGCAATCGCTTATATGCCATCAAAAGAATGGGAAATTGACGATAAAACTCCCGTGATATCGGCTACGGGCTGGTATCAAGGTGCAACGCTAGAATTTCACAAAGGTCGAGTAGCAGTTTTTGGTGAAGCAGGTATGTTTACGTCTCAAATTGACATTGATGATGATGGCGAGTGGAAAATGGGATTAACGGCAAAAGGTTCGGAGCAAAATGAACAATTCTTAATTAATACAATGCATTGGCTATCAAAAAAGTTATAAGCGTATGCTAACAAGCCAATTAAGCAGGATTAAAAACAGTTTGCTCGGTTTCGCTTCGCTACACATTTTAGCAAACAATTTTTAGCCCCTTATTGTGGAGTTGAGGCTGTAGAAAAACCCTAAAGTAGTTCAAAAAACCATCATTATTCACTTCCCACAGGTCATCGTTTGTGATCCAATAGGTATTATCAATTAGGCACAGGAGCCTTGGTGATGCCTTGCTTTATCTCACTTAATTATCAACAAAACTCAATGGTGGTGATCAACTACCTCGACCAACTTAAACCAGGTACGTTTGAACATGCTATTCATCATTTGATTGATGAGAAATTGGACTTATCGGTGTTCTATCCGAAGTACCAAAATGATGTCACGGGTCGTCCAGCGTATGATCCTTCCGCCCTGTTAAAAATCATTCTGCTCGCTTATTCGAAGGGGATTACCTCAAGCCGTGAAATTGAGTAGTGCTGCGAAACCAATATTATTTTCAAAGCGTTGACCTGCGATATGGTGCCGCATTTTACGACCATTGCAGGCTTTGTTAGTGGTCGCAGAAATGAAGTGGAACAGGTGTTTGAGCAAGTGCTATTGTGCAACTTTTCATACTCACTCATATTTCGTTCGATTGGGTAACTTGTTTGGTCCGCTTTGGGTCGAAAACTGACCCTTATCCAGACTATCAGACAATTCCCAATATGTCTGCAATTCGAAGCCGCCCTCCAAAAAATTAACCGACTGCCCAGATTCTGCTATTAGGGATCGTTCGTCAACAGTCACGCGCAGCTCCGTTCAATGCTCAAACGATCCGCACTTTTTCTTTCAACTAACTCAGCCCAACCCTTTGCGGCTCTCTGGGTATCTTATATGAATAAGCACAATCGTTGCTTATCATAACCCTCAGAGGAACTTCTCATGACAAATCCCATTACAGCAAAAATCGACATTCTAAAAATATCTATCTGCGGCAAAGTATCTGCACCTAGTGATCACACCCTGACCTACAATATTGGCTATGATACTGGCGTGCGGCTCTTAAACGAATGGAGGAGCAACTGTCAATGGCAAAGACCTTTGGACGGTTTGTATTTTGACTGAGTAAGGGGAAAGTAAGGTTAACCTTCAAAGCGCTAATTTCATTAGCTCTGTCCCTGCAATTACTGTTTCAATATCCACATCTAATTGGCTTTCGGCTGTTTTTTAAAAGTTTTCTCTGCTCATATTTTCTCTAAGCGAGTCCTAATCAAGTAGTATCACCCCTATCTCTTTTAATTTTTATATGTATATTAATAACCCGAGCGAAGCTCCAAACCCTTAACATAAAAGATCAAATCCACTTTCATTGTATTCACTTTGTCAATGTGATGATAAGTCAAACCATTTAAACAAAAGGGGAACAACATAAATGAAAAACAACCTTTTTTATCTTCGACTTTTAATGCTTGCATTATCGACTTTCACACTCGCAGCCTGCAATTCAGCAGGCAAACCACCAATTTCAGACTCTCTCAGTAACGGCCTTGAATTGAGTAATGAGGCAATTTTTCAAAGCTGGGATTACAATGCGAAAAAACCAATGCCTGTGCGCTGGTTAGATGAGGGAGGAGACTACAGCGTACTTGAAACGGCGCCGGGCTATGAACAAGTAAAGCTTGAAAAAGATCGATACGGTGACGACATCAAAGTATATGAAGAAATTGTGCAATACGATCCCGCCACGTTGCAGCGTAAGGTGCTAATTACCCTAAAACAACTTACCCCAAGCGGCTCTGACAAGGCCTTGCCCGTAGATGGTTATGAGTGGTCTAAAGACAAATCGAAACTGCTGATTTATACCAACGCAGACTACGTTTGGCGCACAAAAGACCGTGGAGACTACTGGGTCCGCGATATGCAAAAAAACGAATTGTGGAAACTGGGCGGAGATCAATCCTCGCCAGCACAAATGAAGTTCGGCAAGTTTTCACCCGACGGTTCGAAGTTTGCCTATGTATGGGAAAATAACATCTATGTACAGGATCTCCAAAGTCGCAAAATAACAGCCCTCACTACTGATGCATCTGACACAATAATTAACGGTTTGTTCGATTGGGCCTACGAAGAAGAATTCGAAATTCACGATGGCTTTAGTTGGAGTCCCGATAGTCAGAGGATTGCCTATTGGCAAACGGATACCCACGCCGCCAAAGATTTCTTACTGATTAATAATACAGATACACTCTATCCCACAATAAAAGCGATTCCTTATCCCAAAGTAGGACAGGAAAATGGCGCTGCGCGCATCGGTGTAGTGACCTTAGATAGCGCAAAAACCCAGTGGATAAGGCTTCCGGGGATTGCCAAGGATATGTACGTACCTCGCATGGACTGGGCTAACAACAATAAACAATTGCTTGTTCAACAATTTAACCGTAAGCAAGATACCAATACTTTATTTTATGCAGACGTACTAACGGGTAATGCCAACGAATTCCTCAGTGAGCACGAAGACACCTTTATCGAACTGATGATAGAACCGAAATGGCTCAAGAATTCCGATGATTTTATCTGGCAAAGTGAACGTGACGGGTGGAAACATGTTTATCGTGTTTCACGGGATGGCAAAACCTATACCGACCTTACACCAGGAAAATTCGATGTGACCGAACTGGTTTCAATTGACGAGAAAAACGGTTGGCTTTATTTTATTGCGTCACCTGACAACATGTCTCAGCGCTACTTACAGCGAACACGTTTAGACGGCAGCAGCAAAATGGAACAAGTTACGCCGGCAAAATTTGCGGGTACCAATGCGTATCAAATTTCAGCTGATTCAAAATGGGCGATACACACTTATTCATCGTTTCTTTCTCCACCGGTTTATAGCCTGATTTCACTGCCTGACCATCAGGTAAAACAGGTGCTTGAAGATAACCACGAACTCGCTGCAAAATTGGCGAAACTGCAACTGGGTAAACTCGAGTTCTTTAGTGTTAACGCGCAGGATGGATTACGTTTGGATGGCTACAAGTTGCAGCCACCAGACTTCGACAGTAAGCGCGAGTATCCCCTCATTCACTACGTCTACGGCGAACCCGCTGCCCAAACTGTTCGAGATGCGTGGATGGGTAATATGACTATGTGGCATATTTTGATGTCACAACGTGGCTTCATCATCTCCTCAGTTGATAATCGTGGTACCAAGGCCCCTCGGGGACACGAGTGGCGACGCAGTATCTATGCAAGCACAGGAGAGTTTGAAACCCGAGATCAGGCAGATGCAATCAAGGCCATGTGCACCCGATGGAGCTATATCGATTGTACCCGCGTTGGTGTTTGGGGACACTCAGGTGGAGGAAGCTTAACGCTCAACTTGATGTTTCGTTACCCAAAAATATTCAAAGTCGGAGTGTCTCAAGCGCCAGTACCAGACAAACTACTGTACGACTCAATCTATCAAGAACGCTACTCAGGGCTACTGAGTGACTATAGAGATAACTATGTGGAATTTTCAGCCATCACCCATGCAGCAAATCTCGAAGGAAATTTATTGCTGGTACATGGTACGGGCGATGACAACGTTCACTTCCAGGGCAGTGAGCGACTGATTAATGAGTTTATCAAGCAAAACAAACAATTTGACCTGATGATTTATCCGAATAGGCGTCATGGAATAGTTGAAGGTGAAGGCACATCCTTGCATATAAACTCCATGAGAACGAAATACTTCGAGGAGCATTTGTAAAAGCGCAACGATAAACTACTGATCTATTTAGACTTGATCACCAATCAATATTGGTGATCAAGTCTTAGGGAGCAGGATATATCTTCACTATAGAGAATGATGCCAACGTCATGGACAACTCAGCATTAATCTGTAGAAGCTCAGACTTGAACTGACAGTTACCCATTTTTCAAATGGTGCTGTCAGTTTAGATTTGAGCTACTACAGGCTCATGGGGCAACATATCATCAACCAGTAATGTGGCGCTTTCTAGCATCCTCAGTG
>Ga0163215_101094_pt1 | contig 21521 bp, 21 predicted proteins | sample SynspAceP_FD_185934 | JGI IMG/M metagenome (GOLD analysis project Ga0163215, IMG submission 185934) | Saline lake microbial communities from Ace Lake in Antarctica - Synechococcus sp. Ace-P (Hybrid Assembly) | ecosystem: Environmental > Aquatic > Non-marine Saline and Alkaline > Saline | place... | reverse complement strand
AGCCGGGCGTGTCACAGCATTTGCGCAAGCTTGAGGAACAGGTGGGTCAGAGCCTGATCGCGCAAGAGGGCAAAAGCTTTACCCTGACGCCAGCAGGCGAGGCGGTGCGCGACCTTGGACTGTCGCGGCGGACTGAGGAGCGGCACCTCCTTGATACCATTATGGCCGATGATCCAGACGTGGGAGAGGTGAAGATTGCCTGTTCGGGCAGTTTCGCCCAGCTGCTCTATCCGCGGCTTTTGACGCTCATGAGGGATGCGCCGCGGCTTCTGATACATTTGGAAGCCGCCCCGCAAGACACGGTTGTTTCCGGCGTACTGGATGGGCGCTTTGATCTGGGTATCGTTGGGCAGGACACGGGTCATCCGCGCCTCAACGCCCAGTCTATTGGGCGGGAAGAGCTGTGCTTGATCCTGCCCGCTGATGCCGCTGATGAGATGGTCACATTTCAGGCCCTCGAAGATCGTGGCTTCGTCGCACATCCCGACGGTTTCGCCTATGCCGATGATCTTCTGTCATTGAACTTCCCGGAAGCGTTTACCGGGGCAGATCGGATGACGGTTCGGACCTTTGTGAACCAGATAGGTCAGATCCCTTCGCCAGTGGCCGAGGGCATCGGTTACACTCTGCTGCCACGCAGCGGGATTGAGGCGTTCTCTGAGCGCAACCGGCTTAAAATCGTTTCTTTGCCACATCGCCGATACCACGAACTGTGGTCAGTCACCCGCCGCGTCCCAGAGCTAACCGCGCGGCTCAGTGCGATTATGAGGATCGCCCAAGATGTAGCCGGGGAGATCGGATGACGTTTGAAGTCACCCGTATTGCTATTGCGTTGGGCTATGCGTGAACCAAAGCGCAGCTCTGGCGCTTTCAGCGCAAGGAACTGCCTATTGAGGCCCGCATGACCTGACTCAGGCCCCTCATTTCCAAGGCATGACGAGGTATTTCTCACCTGTCTTCATCGCGCGATAATCAGTCACGGCTTCCTTGGTCAGCATCTCTTCGAGATTGACCCTTTTTTTATAGGTGCTGGCAAAAGTCGTCGTCAGGTTCTCGAGCACACGTTTGCGCATCCGTCCCACGGTTTCTGTTCCGACCGATTGGAGGAAAGGGAACAGAAGCCAGCCTGATAGTGTCCAGCCAAAGCCGTAACTGGGCGACAGGATCGTCGGGCCAGTGTCCAGACGCCCGTAGATGAACATGCGCTTTTGCTGGTTGGAGCCGTAGCGTGAATACTCGGTCATCTTGGTCACCGCGACCTGCTCCATAGCCTTGAAAACACTATCGACCGATTTCCCGCCACCAATAGGATCAAATCCGTAGAAGGCGTCGGTATCGTCGATGGCGGACTTGAGTTGTTTCATGAAGTCATCATCCGAAGAGTTGACGACATGGGTCGCGCCAAGCTCGTTGAGCAATGCAACCTGATCCTCTTTGCGCACGATATTGACCAACCCGATGCCGTCTTCTTTGCAAATGCGGGTCAGCATCTGGCCAAGGTTGGAGGCCCCAACCGTGTGCAGGATCGCGTTCTGGCCGTCCATTTTCGCATTCTCGGCAAAACCCAACGCGGTCATTGGATTGACGAAGGCGCTCGCGCCATCCTCGGCTGAATGATCGCCGAGCGGCAGGCACATGGCCGCGTCGGCGATGCAATACTGGCTGTAGGCATTGCCCGGCACACAAGCGACGCGCTGTCCCATCAGCTCCTTGGCCTTGTCGCCGTCACCCGTAGCAACGACAGTACCCGCACCTTCATTACCGGCGGGAAGTTTCAGCCCATGACGCGCCTTGGATCCCGCATTGAACGGCTCGGGCATCTTAGCAACATATCTTCCAGATGAATATTCGGCGTTTTCGAGATCGGCCGCACCGGCAAGAATGGCGAGATCCGACGGGTTGATCGGCGCCGCCTCCATTTTCACAAGTACCTGATTGCCGGTAGGGTCCGGAAAGGTCACATCCTCGATCTCTACGGTCAGCGTGCCATTGCTTTCTAACGTCGTGAATAGCTGCTTACCGGTGGTGCTCATGTTAATATCTCCAGGTTTCGAATTCAGGACGCAACGATAGGTTCGGATCTAAGACCCGGCTGAATGGACTGAAAGACGCCTCGAACCTACGGCTCTCTATCGAACACGAGAAGCGTCGAAGCAGCAATCACCCGCACTGAACACACCTCCTACCGCTGTTGCAACCAATATGATGGTTTTGTTGCCCCTCGGTCAGAAGCGTGGACATCGCTCACCAAATTACTGCGTTCACTCGCCAATGGCCGCTTCGGGGACGCTGTGGCGAGGCTACATCGTTCCAAATATGTAACGCGCCACAACACTCAGGGCTATTCCACATGACTTCCATGGGGATACTGTAAACGCAAAAAGCACCCAAAAGGGTGCTTCTAAGTTCCTAATTTAACAGTAACAAATTGGTTGCGGGAGTAGGATTTGAACCTACGACCTTCAGGTTATGAGCCAAAACTCTAACGATCCCAATAGCTTAGCGTTAACAATCACTTACGTGGTAAGCCTTTGATTTTGCCTATTTTCCAGCACTGCAACTGGCAAGACTTATCGACTTCCGGCTGCAAACCCAGCGCAAGACACGCATTCGCAGGTTGATGTGACGTTGATGTAGGCTGACCGTCTATGCGCTTACAATCATCGCTTCCAGCCCAAAACCCACGTTCGATTCCGCTTCTTTCTCTGAGGGTAGTTTTGCTAAAGCTGTCCTTCAGAAGATGCAACAGCAGATTCCTTAAGGTCATAAGCGAATACCTTAGCCAAGCTGGCTATCGCGGCCACCAAGTCGGGAGTCAGGCTGCGATAATGTGGTCATCCTCGTGTTTAAACGAGCTCGGAGTTGCCACAGCGTAGCCGTCAAAATTTTTGCTGATCTCGACAGCAATGAGGCTATCGCCAGGAAAGGCCGGGCTCAATTCCAGCGTCAGATAGTCGAATAGCGCTCGCTCATGAACTGCGACGATCAACTGGCGATCCATACCCTTCGACAGTGTGCGCAAGAGCGCGGCAAACTGCGCGATATGAACATCGTCCATTGACTGGACCGGATCATCAAGCACCAGCCACGGGAAACGTGATGGAACTGAGAGATGAAGCGCGAGGAAAAGCGTCAGCGCGGCCGTATTTAGATTGCCTTGGCTCAGCATCGCGCCCGGTGAACCCGATGTCTTTCCCGAGCGATGCAAAGTTTCAAGCACCGCCTCGACACTGCCACCGAGCTGTGTTGGAAGCTGAAACTGTGGTACGAATTGCTCCGAAGGCGCGAGCCGAACGAAAAGGTCGCGCCAAACTTTGTTCAACGAGGTGTTAAACACTTTCCTGACAATTTCAGACCGCACGCGCTTGGCAGCGTCGGCAACCTTTTTTGCACGGTCACGATCACTATCGACCCGGCTCGCGGCAAGCTCGACGGAAACTAGCCGGTTTTTGATTGCCGTCATCTCCGCCTCAAGCGCCGTGATCTGTGACCTGTCCTTAGCATAAAGGTCGAGATCGGACAGCGCACGAACGCGCATGGCCAGAATCGCTTCCGCTGCCTTTATACGCTCTGCGGTCAGGCGCTCCGTCTCGATCAGCGCCACTTCAATGGTCTCGAAGCTGCCCGCAGGCCGATTCAACACGCTTTGTACCAGTCGCTCAATCTCGGGGACCAGCGAGGTCGACACCTCATTGCGGCGACGCGCAAAAGCCACCGCATCGCGCGCTGAACGCGCCGCCTGGGTCAGTCGCTCACCCTCGGCGGCGATTGCGCTCATTTGTTTTAGCCGTTGCGTGGCGTCCGCCATCTGCGATGCGCGCACCGTCAACTCCGCTTGCTCATCGGAACCGAGTTGGCCGCTAGTCGCACTTTCGAGATCGCGCTGTGCTACAGCCAGCAGATTGCTCTCCTCAGCACGCTCGCTCGAGAGAGCTTGGAGTCGGCCAGCCTCGGTTGTAAGCGAGGCAATTTTCGCGGCTATGTGCGCTGAGAGCGAGCCCGCATCCTGCTCGTTGAAGTTTCGGTCGCACACCGGGCACGACTCGCCATTGACATGTGGAGCGATGCCCGCTAGCGCGCTTGCCAGCGACCGAACATCTTCAGCTCCGCTCTTTAGTGCTTTATTGAGCTCATCAATCCGCGCGGTTGCACGTCTCACAGTTGCGCTAAGAGTCCTAGCGCGTTCAGCAGCCTCGCGGCTCGTATTGAGCAACGCATTGGCGCGCGCCGTTTCAGACTCAGCGCGACGCTCGGCGAATGCGCGACATGCCTCAGGACCATCGTCGAATTGAGGAATCTCCGAAAATGCGTTCCTTAAAGTAGCGATGAGTCCGCCGAGATTCTTCCCTGTACCATTGCGCCAGACGCCCAGTGCCTCGGCCGCCGCCGTTTCGCCGCGTTCGCTGGCCGCGCGATCATGGTTGGCGTCGGCCACAGGCAATGATCGCCAACGTTCGATCATGCCGGTCAGAAGCGACCGAGTGCCGCTGAGTTTGGAGAGTATGCGTTCCTCGTTCCGCTCCGAATCCAGCCGCGTCCGCAGCGCGCCTATATCGGTGCTGTTATCGACCGCAATCAAATCGGTGTCGCCAAGTGCAGGTAGCATTACCATTATAGCACTGGCGCGGGTGTTGAGCGATTGCGTTGTATTGCGGATTGACTGCGCAGTCCGATCGCGCTCCTCGACGAGAGAACTTTGTAGAGCTTCTAGCCGACGATACGCGGGCACGAGGTTGCGGACGCGGGTAATGTTGAACGCGGGATGGAGTCCATCGATCAAGGCATCAAGCGGTTCGAGCCCGAGCAGATCTTTGACGAATTGCGTGAGTGGGGAGGTCGAGCCCCTTCCCTGGGCACCATATAGCTCGAGCAATTTGCTGAGCGTGGCCTGCGGAAGATAGCAGCGCTCGGCGAAGAAGCGCCCGTCCTTCGCATCCAGCAAGGGGCTCGGCGTAAACTCTGTATCGGAGAAATCGAGCAAGCCCCGAACCCGCGCGCCCGCGTTGTGCGGGTTGGTAGTGGTAAGCTCAATCGATCCACCGTCGGTCCCCAACGTCGTCATGTATGAGCGGTATGCATCGCCGTCATCAGCGAGGTGCGCGATCTTGCCCGTCAAGGCTAACTCGAGCGCGGACAGGACACTCGTCTTGCCCATACCATTGGTGCCATGAACCAGCACAACTTGGGCATCAAGTGGCACGACTATTTCGCCACGTAAGCTCCGAAAGTTTCGGATGACCAGCGTTTTAAGGCGTTCATTACTCATATGTCATCCTCGCCTTCCGCCACCGCCGGTTCTACCGCAGTTCGGATTGCTTCTGTAAAGCAGTCCTCGACGACTTGCCTACCCAGCGGTGCCGCCGCAATCAGCGCGTCGGCAAATGGACCAGCCGTCGGTGCGGGTATCTCGGCCTCGAGATCACTACCCCAATCTACGAGCGTCTCGACCGCTTCCGGCTGAATGATCGGCAATAGTACAGACAGCCAGTCGCGCACAGCTTCGACTGCCTTTGGCCCCGAGGGAGAGCCGATCGGAAGCACTCGACAGACCCGACTCATCGATTGCACAGTCTCCGGAAGTGCCGGTCCCGAGGTCAGCACTGCAGTTACCGATCGGCGCGACCGTAACACGTCAAGAGCACGGGTAAGCGACAGCACCTTGCGAATTAGCGCTTCGTCTGATGTTCCACCCCTCAGTTCCATAATGACCACAAGATCATTGCCACGCTCGCTTGCGACCAACGCATGGTCGAACTCGAACGACAGCGAGCCTATCTTCAGCGGTTGAGGAAGTTTGCGATAGTTGCCCTGCTGGATCAAGACCGCCACCACGCGCTCACTTGTAGTCGTCATATCGAAACCTCGTTCCTAAAATTGTCGCGCAGATCGTCCAGGTCATTGGCATTCGCTAGCATTGTCCCGAATGAAATATATCGCGGACCGTGCGAACCGTCGCGATAGGTCGCACGGGGGCTTCGCTGCTGGCGCCCGCTGACCTTACGCGAGCAAATCACGACGACATCTTTATCGTCTTCACTGAACGCACCCTCAGTTATTAGGCTGGTAACATTGTCATCATTTGCGGCGAGGAACACACGTGCGGTTGTGGATTTAGAGGATAAGCGAAGTGCGCCGGACCTAGGATCGGCGGGATCGTCGATTAATGGGGTCCACGCCCTGTCTTTGTTCTCTAGCCCGATGAGGCCGAGGGCGACAGCAGCTTCCCGCTGGCCGCTGGCCGCGAGTGCAACCTTGCCCCGCATCATGTGTGCCGGTCGATCGTCGATTGCAAAGTAGGGTTGCACACCCGCCTCGCTGGTGCCGTTCTGCAACTGGTGCCGCGCCCGCGCGAGCGCTGCGGCAACTGTGCGCACAAATGCAACCCGATCGCTACTGTCTGCGTCGGCAGCTCTGTTACGTAACTGGGTAATGCCGTCGGCAATTTCTTTACGCGCTGCGTCATTCAGACTAGGTGCGACCGCATCATTGGCTAGTACTTGAAGCTTGCCGGTAAACACCTGTAGCAGTAGTGCTAATAGCAATGGTTTGGCGTAGGCTTGGAGCCGTGCCCGATTGCAGATCGCTTCGTGGTTTGGCTCATAGTCATCGCCATAAGCGACATTAAGCAGGCTCTTTTGATCGTCTCCAAGATCGTTGGCGGAAAAGACGATCGGCACCGGAGTATCAGTCCATTTCCAACCTTTGTGTGTATTGGCTTTACCGAATAGATTTTTGATATTCTCGTCCTGCGCGGAGAGGCCCATCACCATCGTACGCGACGTCTGGATTGTCGCTTCAAGTTGCTCGCGCACGATCTTGAACGTGTCGTTAGACATCCAACCTGTGATTTGTGCCGAGCGTGCAACAAGTAATGGCCTGTAAGCGACCTCGCTGTTGATCGCGCGCAACGCACAGCCGTGAAATTTGTAGAGGATTGCTGCAGCAGCAGGACCACGCAAATCATCCCCCGTCACTGTCACTCCGTAGGTGTCGGGATGGCCGAGTTCGGCCATCGCCGCTTCGAGCAAACCATCCCAATTGGCTGTGGCAAGCCTCGTGACTACGCCTTCAAGTGCCAGCATCCCAATTGCGAGATGCTCAGCATCTGGCTCTTGACTAGCGAAGGTGTTCTTAAAGTCGAGTCCAGACCAGAGCAAGTAGTCGAAGCCCTGTCCTGAAATCGTCACCGAAAGTACCTTGGAATACTGGTTCCAGAGTCGTGCAAGTAGCAGTTTGGCGCAGGACCATTCTCTGACTGGCCTGCCTAAATCAATCGCCCCACGCTCATCGTCAGACAATTTGGCCATTTCAACAATGGTGTCGAATGCCTTTTTAAATGGGCAGTCGGCAGCACCGGTCGCGTTGATACGCAGGAAATCAAGCAACTTCGCTAGCACGCCGTTCAAATCGGTCACGCGTTCCCGCGAGATTCCCGATCCAAGCCAGAAGGCGTATTGCCCCTCGGAAACACCTTGGCTCACGTCTGAGTAGGCCCCATCTAATAGGTCAATCGTCTCCCTTATGCTTATTGTTCCCGCGTCCGGCAATCGCTCCCCCCATGTATTCATAGGCCCGTTAAGTCCTTCCAAAAAAGTGATGGCCATAATGGTTTTAGCTCACCCTAGGCCAACCGCGGTTATCCTGCACAAAAACTCTAGGACATAAACCTACAAATCCATTGAGCCTGAGATGGTTTGTTGTTGCGCTCCGTCCCTTTTACAATGGGAACACCATTTCTAACGGCCTGCCATAAGAGCGCTTCCCGATGTCAATTTCAGCGTCCGATCTCGAAATAGTGCACGTTGAACGAATAACTGAGTCTGTCGAGCTCGGCGGCATCAATGCTGTGCTGTAGTCAGTCGGCCTTCCGCCCGAACTGCAGTAGCCTTCTTGGCCTTCGCTACCTAGCTCGTCGATGCAACCCTGTTCATCTTCACTTATCCACAGTGACTTTCGCTCCCCCCTCTTGCTCCGAATCGAAGCCCAATGCAATTTGCACGTGTGGGAAGAGCAGTCCTCAACCAAAAGCAAAACAGGTCTATCGGACATTCAGTTTCGGCAGCTAGAGGCGCGTTAGCGTCCGTTATGTCGCAACACCCGGTCATTTACCCTGCACCGTCATGGCGCGGGTTGCTAGCGGTTTGAGCACAGATCTTCCTCGGTTCATTTGAGGAGGTCTTAGCCATGGCATTGCCGCCCCGCGTATTTTTCAGCCTGAACGAGGCCGCTGCACGCTGGGGATGCAACATCGCTGACATTGCGGGCTGGGCCGATGCGGGAAGGTTCCAAATTATGACTGGAATTCCGGCTGTCCGCTGTGGCGACGAGATCGTTGCTGGCAAGGTCGTTCTGTCCCCGATGGAATTGCTCCCGCTGTTCCGCCGGTGTGGCACTGGCCCTTCTGAAGGCGTCATGCGGCGCATTCAGCCTCTGGGCAGCGAGGACTGGCTGTTGATCACCGATCCGGCAGGCGGCATCCCCGTCGCTATTGCTGACATGCTAATCCTCGCTGAGGAGGTCCACGTTTTCGAGGAGGAAAACGATATGGTTCGGCGCACACCCAGCGGCCCGGGGGCTTCATCGCCATACGACTGGGACGGCATGATGGTGGCCCTGATGCTGCGCATTCACGACGACGGCCTGCCCAAGACCCAAGCCGAGCTGATCGCCGAGATGCAGGAGTGGTTCGCGGATCAGACGGATGGCAAGAAGATGCCCGACAGCCGCAGTATCCGGCGGAGGATCACCCCAATTTGGAAGGCCCTGCGGCGGGAGGAAGCGTGATGACCCAAATCTGCGCGAGACCGCATTAGGCCGATTTGACGTCGGTCTGATCGCCCGCTTCGTGAACTAGCAGGGGTTTGGGCCTGAACGCATGTGCCACTGCATCGACACCGGCGCGCAGCGGGGAGTCCATCAGGTGGGCATAGCGCAGTGTCGTCTGCATTTGGCTGTGGCCCAGCAGCTTGCCAATCATCTCCAGTGATGCACCACCGTTGACCAGCAAGGACGCAAAGGTGTGGCGAAGGTCGTGAATGTGCACCTCTTCAATTCCGCATTGCTTCTGGATCTGCGCCCAGAAGCGCCGCACCTCCTGCACCGGCTGGCCGGGTGTGTCACCGGGAAACAGCCATGGCGTGCCGCTTGGTGCCAAAAGCTGGCGCTGGCGCACAATGGCGGCTGTTTCATCCGAGATCGGTACGCGGTGGGCGCGGCGCTGTTTCGTCATCATCGGGGGCTTGGACCAGCTGAGGTGTTCAAGGTTGAACTGTTCAAACCGCGCCTGACGCACTTCACCCAACCGCGCGCCCGTCAGCATGCACATCCGGATGATGTCGGCGGCACGCCGGTCTTCGGCCGCATCCAATGCGGCCGCCAGGCTGGCGATTTCGGCCTTCGACAGGAACCTCTCGCGCGGGGTCTCTATTCGGCGATGAAAGCGCTGGGCGGGGTTGTCCGCGCACCAGCTCCATTCCACAGCCAGCGTGAACATCTTTCGCAGCACCTCGCCGACCCGGTTAGCGCGCACCGGCGTGGGTTTCGCTGGCTGCAGTTTGCGCGCCCGGTTGTTGGGTTTTTCCTTGTGCGGCCTGGCGCGGCCCTCGGCCACCTTGGTCAGCAGCTTGTCGACGTCGGTCGAGGTGATCTCCGTCACCAGCTTCCGGCCCCAGACGGGTGCCACCAACTTGGCCAGTGCAGACCGCTGGTCGGCCGCATTGCGCTCCGCCAGCTTTGGCAAATGCTGGGCGCAATAGCGTTCGATCAGATCGCTGACGCGCGGGGCTTCTCGCAGCGCCCCGCGCTGGGCTAACGGGTCACCCCCGGCGTCTATCTCGCGGCGGATTTCTTTGGCACGGTCTCGCGCCGCTGACACCGACCATTCCGGCCAACGCCCGAAGGTCATCCGGCGCTGCCGCCCGGCGTGGCGATAATCAAGCGTGAACGCCCGCCCACCACCGCGGTAGATGCACACGGCGAACCCACGCACGTCCATGTCGAAAATCTGGTAATCGCGCCCGACGATGGGCACCGCCTCGCGGAGGACTTTCTCGGTCAGTTTGGTGCGCTCGGGCATGGCGTCTCTCCTTCTGGCATCCGACATGAGGCGTGGTTTCGCGTACCTATCAAGACAAGCATGCGGATCCGGGTGGCGGGGAGGCGGAGAGTGGCAAAAAGGACGCCGCTATTGCGCCACCCCATATTTTATTGGGGAATTCGCGCTGGACGCGGGAGTCGGCAGCGTTGGCAGTCATCCTAAGCCGCTCCCGTTTAGCATATCCGCAGCTTGAGAACCGCAGATTGCCACGCCGGAAGGTACCAGATTTGTAAATCTCCAACAAAATCAATGGGTGGCGGGGTGTCATGCGGGGTGCCACCCCCTCTTTGCCCGCCAATGCAGGTGAAACACCTCTCAATCCGGCTGTTCGCAGGTGGCTGCGGTTTTGGCGTCCGTTTGGCCCATTAGGCCGCCGCACAGCGCGCGGCATCATTTCTTCTGCCTGATGCGATAAACCCAATGAAACAAGGGGTGGCGCTATAGCGGCATCCTTTCTGCCACTCTCCGCCTCGCCGCCACCCTTCGGTCTCTGCGCTCACTGGTCTCTGCAAACGCCCTCGGCATGAACCGCCACCGGGCCTGAAACAGGGAGATCACCATGCCTCATCTTGGCTCAATGCCAGACCCGACAGAAAAGCCCCGCACTCTCCTGGTTGGCTGGATCAGCCGTCTTGATCTGGCGCTGGAGCTCGACGTGTCCGTCGATACGCTGCGCCGCTGGGAGGCCCAACGCACCGGCCCGACCTGTGTCCGCGCCGGGCGGAAAATCTATTACCGCCGTTCTGCAGTCGAAGCATGGCTGGAAGAGCAAGAACTGAACGCGCCGCGCCGCCGCCGTGCCGGAGGTCGCCGGTGATGTGCGCTCTCCCCCAGCAATCCGACTGGCCCGCTGACCGCCTGGCCGAAGCCCGCGCGGTCATCGCCGATGTTGCCCATCACAGCGACCACCTGATCCGGCTCGCCTGCAATGTTCTGGCCGCGCATGGCGAGACCGACGGTGAACGCAAAGACGCTCGCGTGCTGTTGGTCGTGATCGACGCACGGCGGCCGATCCGGCAGGCCCAGCGTGAGGGCAACGGGGAGGCCGGGGAATGAACCGCCGTGGCACCCCCGAAGCTGATCTGCAGCGTGCGGTCGTGCAAGCGCTGCGCACCGTTCTGCCCCGCACCGCCATCATTCATCACTGCGCCAACGAGGTAACAGAACCCGGTCCCCGTGGCGCCAAGCGCCAGGCGATCCTTGTCGGCATGGGCGTCCATGCGGGTTTTGCCGATCTGATGGTGATCTGCGACGGGCGCGTGCTGTTCCTTGAGCTGAAAGCCCCAAAGGGCCGATTGCGCCCTGCGCAGGAGGCGTTTCGCGATGCGGTGCTGGCGCAGGGTTTTGGCTGGGCGCTGGTGCGCAGCCTCGACGGTGCGCTGGGCGCGCTGACAGAGCACGGCTTCACCACGCTTATCGCCGCCCCTATTGGGAAGTCCGCGCCATGAGCCATGAAGCCACCAACTGGGCCATCAAGCAGCGCGGCCTGAAACCCACCACCAAGATCGTGCTCTGGCATCTGTGCGACCGGTTCAACCCGGATTACGGGTGCTTCCCCTCACAGGCGCGGCTGGCCCATGATTGCGAGATCAGCCGATCGACGCTGAATGAACACCTCGGCCAGCTGGAGGCCGGAGGCCTGTTGCGCCGCGTGCCGCGCATCGATCCCGTGACCAAGCGCCAGCTGCCCACCCGCTACATCTTGGGCTTTGAGCGGGGCTTCACACCGGCGGGTGTGGTTCCATGTCCGGAAACCGGACACGGGTTTGCGCCCGTTGATCAGATCGATCAAACGAAGGATGAAATCGAGCCCGATGCCCGCGTATCAGTCGAGCCATGTCCAGAATCCGGACACGGGATTGACGCCGAAGCCGTGTCCGGATTTTGCCCCGACCCGTGTCCGGAAAATGACCAAAGCCGTGTCCGGAATCCGGACACTAACCTTGTAAGAGAACCTTTAAGTAAACCAGTAAAGGAGGAGGACGCGCAAGCGCGCGAGATCGAATTTGATCGGTTTTTCGAAGAACTGATTTTGGCGCTGGGCTTGGACCCAGCCTGCCTTCCCGGCTGGTGGCAGGGTTCTCCGCCCCGACTGCACGTCCAGCGCTGGCGCTCCGAGCTGGGGCTGACCGAGGCAGAGATCGTCGCGGCAGCGAAGGACAGCCGCAAAGATCACCCCGCACCGCCGGATGGGCCCAAGGCGCTCGACCGCGTCATGGAGCGCGCTGCCCAGCGCAATGCGCAGAACGCTGCTGCAAGTGGCAGTGCCCTGAAAGCCAAGCAGCGCCGAAAGGCGCCAGGTAAACCGACAGCCAGCCCGGATGAGCTGGCGGCCTTCTATGCCGCCAAGGTGAACTCGGACGAATTCCTGCCCCCCAGCATGATCAGCAACGCCATCTGCGAGGCGATGCTGGCCCGCAAGCTGGTGACGACCGACAGGCTGCGTCAGCGGGGGATCCTGTGAATGGCTTGGTGTCATATCCTCCGGCCGCAGCACATGCGTGGCGCACTCTTGCAGCTGCCCGCGGCCTAGGGCCCGTGGATCTGGCGACCGAGCAAGGGGCCGGAGAGCCCAGCGCAGATGAACCTCTTTGAAGGATTGCTGCCATGAGCATGCAGGGACGGATAGGTCGCGCCGGTGGTGCAAAGATGAAAAGCGCGCTGGGCGTGCAGGCAGCTCTGGAATGGGCGTTCCGGGTGGAAAAGGCACAACTGGAATTGCCCCCGCCAAAAGATGTGATCGAAGAAGGCTTCGGGTTCGGCCTAGAATACGTCCTGATGCAGCGTGGTGCGCTGGGCTGCAAGGTCGATGGCGGCCAGCACAAAATGGGCAGCTACACCCACGCCGACGCAGAGGTGATCGCCGCCACTGTCGCGGGCATGCCCGACAGCCTCGGCGGCATCCGCATGGCGATCCGCGTGGCGGAACTGGCCCGCGCCGGGCTGCCCCCCGACTGGATGCCCGGCGTTGTGCCGCGCTGCGTGCCGGTTGAGACCAAACGCAATCAGCACGGCGAGCGGTCGACAACCGTGGTGGTTGGCACTGAACGGGTGCTGACCCGTGGCAAATGGCGCACCATCGAGGTCTTGGCCTGCCCAGTTACCTGGCGACCGCATCCGGAACAGATCGCCTCCGCGCGGCGCGGTTATGAGGATTGGTGGCAGGCGCTGGATTGGGTGCGCGATGGCTTGGTGGCGGGGCGCATGCTGCGGGATGTGGAGGTGACGGCTGCGATGCCGAAGGTGCGGCCGTGGGGGCGATAAGCTAGTCATAAGGGGTAAGATATAAACCTGTCTTTATCTGCGGGTATGTCATATCGCTGGGAAATTCGACAGTATGAACGTTTGCGCCCACGAGAGGTTAGGTACAAATTGTAAGCCAGTTCAATTATAAAGGTAATGAAACCTTATTCTCTTTATCCTGTTATTGACCCAGCGAATCAATCCTGGTAATGGTCGGATCAAAAGGAGAACACAATGCTTGATCGGATGTTGGACATTGGAGCATGGATACAGGCAAAGCGTGAAGGCTTGGGGCTAACCCAGAAAGCTTTTGCAGAACTTTTAGGAATGCCGGAGGCAGGAGAGCGCACGGTTCGTGGATGGGAGCTGGGTGAGCACTTCCCGACACCTGCCAAACGTGCGCAAATCGAGAATCTGCCCGACACAGCGCTTCTTCGCAGCCCGTTTGCAGCCGCTCCCGGCAGCGAAGATTTCTCGTTTATTGACCTGTTCGCGGGTATCGGAGGAATTCGTTACCCCTTCCAGAAACAAGGCGGTCACTGCGTTTTCACTTCTGAGTGGGACAAGTTTTCCAAGAAGACATATGCGGCCAATTATGGTGAAATTCCCCATGGTGACATCACAAAGATAGCCGCAAGCGATATTCCCACGCATGATGTTCTCTTGGCTGGCTTTCCTTGTCAGGCGTTCTCACAAGCGGGGTTGAAGCAGGGCTTCAATGATACGCGCGGTACGATGTTTTTCGAGATCCAGCGGATTTTGGCGTATCACCGACCCAAAGCCTTTCTCCTTGAAAACGTGAAACAGCTTAAGGGCCATGATCAAGGGCGCACACTGAAGACCATCCTCGCAATCCTTGAAGGTCGCGCTGTCCCAGAGATCCCTGAAGAGGTGCCGATGTCGGACGAGGCGCGTAAATCACTGGGAACCAAGCTGAACTACCGTGTCGGATATCGCGTCCTGAAGGCCGCTAACTTCGGTGTGCCGCAAAACCGCGAACGAGTTTACATCATCGGCTTTGACCGCGACCAGATCACCGCGGCTGATGAAGCGGACATCTCCACCCAAATTCTTGACCGACTGGCCACTATCAAATGCAAGACCCGTGTTGGTGATATTCTGGAAAGCAATGCGTCAGTTGATCGGAAATACACGATTTCCGACCGTTTGCTGGCAGGGCACGAGCGCCGTCTCGCAGGGCACAAGGAGAAGGGTAACGGCTTTGGCTACAGCGTTTTCACCAAGGACAGCCCGTACACAAACACGATCAGCGCCCGCTATTACAAGGACGGAAGCGAGATCCTGATCGACCAGAGTGATATCGGGGAAAACCCGCGCAAATTGACGCCGCGCGAGTGCGCACGGCTCCAAGGCTTTCCGAAAGAGTTCAACGTCGATGCGGTTTCAGATTGTCAAAATTACCGCCAGTTCGGCAACTCGGTCTCTGTGCCGGTGATCGAGGCCATTGCGGCCGAGATGAAGCCCTACATTTCAGGATAGCCCTTGGCAGATATCGTCTCCTCCGAAAAACGTAGCCAAATGATGGCCGGCATTCGGGGGAAAAATACGAAACCGGAGATCATCGTTCGCCGCCTGCTTCACCGGCTGGGCTACCGGTTCCGCCTTCATCGCAAAGACCTAGTCGGTCGTCCTGATATCGTGCTGCCGAAGTGGCGCACCGTGATATTTGTGAACGGTTGCTACTGGCACGGACACGAAGACTGCCACCTGTTTCGCCCGCCTAAAACCCGAACACAATTCTGGACCGACAAGATCGAAGGCAACCGGGCACGTGACAGGCGAAACCATTCCGCGCTGAAAGATGCCGGGTGGAAAGTTCTGATCATCTGGGAGTGCGCGGTCTCCAAGAAGCTGAGCCTGTCTGACGAGCAGCTGGAAATCACTATCACTGCTGCGCTGGCATCGACAGAGCCACCGATTGATATCCGGGGCTAATCGCCGGTTGACGAAAAGCGGATACAACCTGTAAGCTATTGATGATTATTGTTTTAAGGGCATTCAATGGCTGATCCAGTTATTCCGACCGATTCCAAAGCTGCTTTGTATACAGTCTGCTTGTTCCTCGCGCAGTCAGGGGACCCCCACGCCGAGTTGGGATACAATACGCAAACCGCTGCATTTGAAGAAATTGGAGCCAAGTTCGGTGTTCCAAAAAACTCGGTGCGCAACGTGCGAGATATGTTTGACCGGTTTACCGATAGCGACCGGGTTGGCTGGGCCAATAACGAACTGCCAGAGCGTTTCAAAGCAATCCTAAACAAACATACGGATGCGGCACGCGAAGAACTGCGCGACATTTCCCTCAGAATCATCAATTCTGAATGGGAAAAGCTCGGCAAGGAGGCAGATCAGGATTTGAACGATGGGGATCAGCTGTCAAAAACTGCCAGATTCTCCGAAGATGTCGCCGCAAACTTCCTGATACCAAAGTTCACGATCATAGCAGAGAGCTATGCTACAACTTGGGGCTTCGTGAACGGGGCGGGCAGGACATTCAAGCTGTCAAACGACGATTTGAGAAAAGCGCTGACCGAAATTCTCGCGGCGTGGGAAGACTGGATCGCAGCAGACCTGAACAACAATAGTAAAAACCCCGACGAGACGCTTACGAGTTTTGCGGGCAAGCACTTTTCACCGGGTGCGCATCAAGTACTCGCGAACGACCAGCGAAGGGGGTTCCTCCATTTTGTTTCTGCCATAGCCTTTACGGCGACACACGACATTCCGTTCGATGAAGTGGCATCAAAAGTTCCCCTCAAGAAAGAAGACTACGAGGCGGCGCTGGACCTGATTTCAGAAATCCAGAAGAACAGTAAACTTGTATCGCAAGAAACTTCAAAGCATGGGATGACCAAAAAAGCGAAAGCCACTCTGACTGGTGGAGAAAACGTAATCTTCTATGGCGCACCTGGGACCGGAAAATCCAACAGGGTTGATAAGAAAGTCAAAGCTTCGGGGAAGAAACCGTTCAGAACCGTCTTCCATCCCGACCTCCAGAACAGCGATTTTTTTGGCTGCCTCAAACCACACATGGATGGTGAAAATGTCCGCTACGGGTTTTCCCCCGGGCCATTCATGAACGCCCTTGCGGAAGCCTACATTACGCCCGGCGAGCCAGTTTTCCTCGTAGTCGAGGAATTGAACCGCGCAGCTGCAGCCGCAGTTTTTGGTGATCTGTTCCTTCTGCTCGACCGCGATGATGATGGACAAGGCGAGTATGATGTAAGCTTTCCTTCGCTGGAGAGCAAAGAGTGGTTCGCGGGCAAGACCGGGATACCTCACGAGGCCCTTCTGCTGCCGTCGAACCTCTTTATCTATGCCACTATGAACAGCGCAGACCAGGGTGTTTATCCCATCGATACAGCATTCCGGCGACGCTGGAGGCAGGAGTATTTGCCATTGGATTATAAAAAGGGACCCGATGGTGATGTTTCATATGTCGATGCGACAGGAAAGCATCATTCACTGACATGGCGCGAGTTCGTCGAGTTGTTAAACGAACACCTAACAAGCAGTCATACATTGGACATCGCTGAAGATCGTCTTCTGGGCCAGTGGTTTGTGAAAAAGAAAGAACTCGACGGGAAAGGGATCCCAGAAAAGGTTTTGCTCTATCTCTGGGATGATTTGTTGCGCCACGAAGGACGCGATCTCGTCTTTAATACGGCCAACATAAAAACCTACGGTGGCTTGGCGATCAAGATCGCGCGAAACGAACGCTTTTTGTCAGATCGTTTCATTGCGGTGTTGAATGCTGCGTCAGATGTCGAGCGCGTGGAAGCAGAAGTGACCAGTAGCGATGCAGAATGAGTTGCCTGTTTTTCTCTCGGATCGCGATCCGGTCGCCGTTCTTGACAGGCAAGCCGATACGGTGCTCGCAGCAATGCGTGATTGGGGAGTCGGCCGGGTCGACGAACGGGAAACGGTTCACTTTTGCGGCCTGATCCATCATCCACAAAGAGGCGCAGTAGCGTTTCTGCCGAGAGAAGCGAAAACCGGCAATGCGGTGATGGATTTGGAAACCGCATCCCTGACTATGCGCGCACTTGCGAGGTTTGGTGCGGAAACCTCAAAGCGAGACTTTGAGGCTGATGGTGAAGCAGGTAACCCGGGCACTCTTTCGGTTATCAAACGCCTGGCCGACGACTTCAGGGATCACGGCCTGGTCTCGGAACGCATACGTTGTCAAACACGAAATTCGGGAAAGCCCGATTGGGTGCGAACAGTCAAACGCGAGATAGCCATGCCTGACCGCTTCGGTCAGCCCGTGTTTACCGATATCCGCACCAGCCGTGCGACCAGAAGATCCGATGCTCTTCTTGCCCAAATACAGGCAGCTGTTGTTCGCGAAATACATCGTGCCCACGCTTGGTGGTTATCCGGCACCTCCAGCGGAAAGCAAGAATTGTTATCATGCCCGCGCCCGACATTTCCACGATCAACATGGGCAAGCAAGCTAGATGCGTTAATGCCCTCGCTGTATTCAGCCAGATCAGTTTTTCTCGCCGAATATCTGAGATACTATCTTCGCGAAACACGCGCGTCGACAAGCGGTGCTTTCGTTTTTGGCGTTAGTGATTTTCATATCGTTTGGGAGACCATTCTTCGCGAAACTATCATCAGGTCGCCGCACGACCGGCGGCGCAACTGGAACAGCTTACTGCCAAAACCGGTTTACATCCTGAAGGATAGCGGGAGATCTGATGCCCGGAGCCGTGGCATGCAAACAGATATCATCCTTGAGTATGAGGCGGGCTACGCGATAGTTGACGCGAAGTATTATGCAGCAAGGAGCGCTGAAACAGCGCCAGGCTGGCCAGACATTGCAAAACAGATGTTTTACGAAAAGGCCCTTCGCGAGGTTGTCGATGCATATGCAACGTCCCCCACAATAATCGATAATATTTTCGTATTCCCGAGTATGGCAAACGATGGTCCTTTAACACAAACAGTTATGATGCTTCCGGATGGCAATCCGGTCGGCTCGGCATTTTCATCGATCCGGTGTTCTTACGTTTCGGTTCGAGAAGCTCTTAGCTATTATGTCAGTTCGACTCAGGGTATCGAACTGATAGCAAAGAATGTCGCCCAGAAGGTCGTTGACGGCGCAAGTAGCTAGATCGTCAACAACCTCCGAAACCCCTTCCTATAATATGAAAGTGCAAGAATGCCTTTAGCCGACGACCTTCTGGAACAAGTCTATAATCAGCTTGGACTAACCAATGCGACTGAGGAACAAAAATATCTTCAGCTCCCTCAGATCAACGTTGCCTTGGACGCAATAAATCAAGCAAACCTCATTAACGTCAAAACCACAGGAACTATCAACGAAAGGCTAGTTGAATTGGCACTGCGGGCATACGCACCACAAAGCTGGTATCACCTGCGGCGGGGCAATTATGATTGGCTCGGCGACTTTGGCATAGGTGCTTATCCATTATCAGTTGTGGTATCAGTTAAGAGCTTCAAAGCAAAGGAGCGCCTGTTGGTGAGCGGCACAGGGACCTTGTATGCACCGACAATCGGCTGGGGCAGGTTTAATGATCCAACGGAATTCGGCCTCGATCGTTTAAAGATTTATCTCTTTAGGGGGTTTCTCGCGATTTATATGCCGGATCAAACGATGCAGCAGCTTGAGCCTGCTGCGCGCCAACTTCGAAATCACTATGGCCAGTCACTAGTAAGGTCAATTGGCAACTTTGGTACGGATATTCGTCGCGCTCTTATTCCTTCAGGACAGGCCGGTGGAGCTCATATCATTAATACATCCAGATTTTGATTGGGCTCCAACACAAAGTGTCACTTTTCGCGTCCAGCTTTTAATGTTCAGCCCCCTTGGCATGGTTCCTCCCCGGCTCCGAACGTATGCGGGGGGGGCGCAGCGCAGCATTTCGCTAGCGACAGGCAATTTCACCGGGGAATCCAGGCGGAAGCCACCTGACGCTCCATCGCGGAAAAAACGACTCATTATCAAAGGCTTGCGGAATCACGACCTTGGCGCGCTGGATTCTTTTTGGAATCCAAGGAATCCAGTTTGCGGAAGCCACCTAGCCGGAAGCCAGGCACCGGAAGCCACCTGCTAAGAAGCCTCTGAAACCAAATCAGTTTACCATTTGGCAAAGCTGTCCGGCGTCTGGAACAGCCGCTTGGCCCCACTGTACGAGTTCGGTTTCCCTGGCAACCGCGCTCTCCGCAAACCGCAAAAGGGGGTTTCGTCCAACTGGACGACGGGAAGAGCCGGAACCGGGCGGGATCTACAGATGCGAACCGCTTTTGACGCAGGACATCCTAAAGGCGGCGGCCCGCGATCTTCTGTCGTGACAATGAATGATCGCAGGCCGTTCGCAGGCGACAGCCTAGTTCAACAGTTGAGGACGGCTCAGGCGGGCAACTTGTAGACCATCCCCTTACCCTCAACCTTCTCAGCGACAATCGGCAGGCCAAGCCTCTTCTTCAGCGCGCCCGAGATTGCGCCCCGGACCGTGTGAGCCTGCCACGATGTCGCTTCGACCATCTCGGCGACGCTTGCTCCCTCGGGGCGCTGCAACATCGCGATGATCTGCGCCTGCTTGGTCCCGGCGCGCGGGCTTGGCGGTTTGGGTGCGCGAGGTTGGGCAGCACGTTGGCGAATGGAAGCCATAGTTTTCACCACAACCGGCTCCACCCCGATTGCCAGTAGCCCTGCGTCGGTGACCACCAGCGTGGTGCGGTGCCCATCGCCGGTCTCGCGCCAGAGCGGCTCGGCCTTGCGCATATCGGCGTCCACCTCCTCGAGCCAGCCGCGTCCGATCATCATGCTGATGACCTTTTTCGCGGCAGCGCCGTGCAGCCCTTTGGGCAAAGGCATCGCGAGATTGCTCGCGCGCTTTGCTCCGGCGCTGAGAATAAGTGCTTGGGTTTCGGTGAGTTTGGGCATGGTGGCCTCCGGATGCGGGCGTGCGGAATGCGACGCCTTCTACGGATGCAAGCCCCGCCATCGCGGGGCTGGTCCGAGGCGGGGTCGCCTCACTCGGCGTATTCGCCCTCTTTGAAGGCACTGTCAGTGATCTGACGCAGCAGGCTGGCGTAGTGGTTGAGGGTGCCGACATCGCCCCAGTTGATCTCGTCCGGGTTGGTTTCAAAATGGTTGCCGCTGAGGGTGGTCAGGCGCTGCAGCATCGTGTCGATGTCAGCTTTGGCAGAAATGAAGGCGTTCAAGGCTTTGTCATTCGGGGTTTTGGTGCTGCGGTTCGTCATGGCTGCTCTCCTGTTCAGCGGGCTGCGGCTTGGCCAGCAGCGAAGTCCGCTTTCAGTGCAGCACGGATCGACCAGACCGACACATCGTGAAAGTCGAGGCGCGTGCGAGCACGCCTGTTGCGGGTCTCCAGCGTCTCGAGATGAAAATGCTTGGTGGCGATTTCCAGCAGCAGGGCTTCGCTGGGGGCTTTGGTCTTTATGGTCATGGCGGGATCTCCGGGGGTGAGTTGCATCGTTTTCGTGTAATCAGATTCGCTCTAGTGGCGAGTATAATCAACTGAATAACAAGTAAAAACATTATCTTAGTAGATGTTTGCGTAGCCTCGCGCTTCTTCGGCACACTTGAATCTGACGAACGACGCTGCAACGCCACGCGAGGCTATTCACGCTGCGATCCAGACAGGGTGGCCCGGCCGCATGAGACGTCACAGCGCAGGGGCCATCGGTTTGACTTCACGGGCGGTAAATCTAACTGAGTGATATGGAAAACAGCCCCAAAACATCCGTCCTCTACAACGCCAATTGCCCGGTCTGTAATTTTGAGATCGGGCATTACTCGCGGTATGCGGACAAGGCGGGTCTGCCGATCAGGTTTGATGATCTGAACACGGATGTCCGCAACCAATGGGGTTTGGATGCCGATACGGCGGCGCGCAGGCTCTATGTGCTGCATGACGGGGTGCTGACGTCGGGCATTCCGGCGTTTCTGGTGCTCTGGGCGCAAATGCCACGCTATCGTCTGCTGGGCCGGATCGTGGGCTTGCCGGGGATCAGGCAGATTGCTGGTGCGGCTTATGACTATGTGCTGGCCCCGTTGATCTACCGCTGGCACCTGCGCCGGTTGCGCAAGCAGCGCGTCCCCACCTGACACGGGAGCCCGCATTGACCGCGATGTGTAACCCACTGCTACGCTATTGGCGCACTG
>Ga0163215_101093_pt1 | contig 21578 bp, 17 predicted proteins | sample SynspAceP_FD_185934 | JGI IMG/M metagenome (GOLD analysis project Ga0163215, IMG submission 185934) | Saline lake microbial communities from Ace Lake in Antarctica - Synechococcus sp. Ace-P (Hybrid Assembly) | ecosystem: Environmental > Aquatic > Non-marine Saline and Alkaline > Saline | place... | reverse complement strand
GATGATCTCACGAGGGTGGCGAAAGCCCTTCAGGCGCGGCATTGACGCTGGTATTTTCATGTTCCACCCCGTAGCCAAATCTGTGGGGTCAAACAACTTGGCAACGCCCTTCTAAGTAAGGGGCCGCGAACTGAGGTCTGCCTTTCCGGCGATCATAGCCGCGGCGCGTTCGGCAACCATCATAGTGGGCGCATTAATATTTCCAGATGTGATGTTGGGGAAAATGGATGCATCCACCACACGCAGTCCTGGCACGCCATGCACGCGAAGTCGGGGGTCAACGACGGACGTTTCTGGATCCGATCCCATCGCACATGTCCCGCAAAGATGGTAAATCGAGCCACCTTGTTCGCGCAAATAATCGAGCATTGCCATGTCATCATCGCATTGCGGGCCGGGCAGCGTTTCTTCGACTGTGACGACGCGTAGGGCAGGGGTCTGCATGAAGCGGCGGATCAGGCGGCTCGCTTCGATGGCTTCACGTTGATCGCGCTCGCTTGCAAGATAGTTGAGGTGAATGTCAGGTGCGGCAGCAGGGTCTGGCGAAGCGAGGTTGACGTGCCCACGGCTGTCGGGGCGGCATGCATTGAACGCGAGCAGAAATCCGGAATATGGCTCTGGCTGCAACTTAGCCTTGGTGCTGGGCGGGATGCGATACGACATCGGGTTGAAGTACAGCTGCACATTAGGGGAGTCCCTTGCGGCATCGGTCCGAAAAAACCCACCGGCTTGATTGACGCTTAGCGCAAGCGGACCCGACCGGGAAAGGATATATTTGAGACCCGCCAGTGCCTGACCCCACATTGGACGCAACTCATCATTGAGGGTGGGAACGTTCGACCGATAATAATAGCTGGCGCAAAGGTGGTCTTGCAAGTTTTCTCCGACCGCTGGCAGGGCGCGCTGCACCGCAATCCCCTGCGCAGCAAGATGCTCGGGGTTTCCGATACCAGAAAGCTGCAGAATTTTGGGCGACCCAATAGCGCCAGCGCACAGGATGATCTCTTTGTGGGCTTTGACCTCTTCAGGGCCAGCGCTGCTGTTAAACTTCACCCCGATCGCGCGGCCGGCGGTGTCAAATAGCAGGCGTTCGACCTCAATCCCCAGACGCAGCGTTAGATTTGCGCGGGTCAGAGCAGGGGTCAGATAGGCCTTTGAGCTGGAGTGACGTTTGCCCTTATGGATGTTGGCTTCATAGATCCCGGCCCCTTCAAAGTTTGCACCGTTGAAGTCGTCCGAGAGGGGCAGTTGCAGTTCCTGCGCGGCCGCAAGAAACCGATCGCAAATCGGGTGGGTCTTGCCCCGCATCGGGGTAATTCCGATCTTGCCTTTGCTCGAATGGAATTCGGTATCGCCGGCGGGGTGGTTTTCCAGTTTGCGGAACCAAGGAAGGACATCTTCATAACCCCAGCCGGGATTACCGGCATCGCGCCAGTCGTCGAAATCCTGACGCTGCCCCCGCACGTAAATCATCGCGTTGATAGAGCCCGAGCCGCCCTGCACCTTTCCGCGCGGGCTGTAAATGCGGCGGCCAGCCATCGCTGGCTCTGGCGCGGATGAATACATCCAGTTGGTCTTCGGGTTGAAATAGGACCGCGCGTAGCCCGCGGGCATGTCGAACCAAAAGGAACGGTCATGGCCGCCTGCTTCTAAGATAAGGACGTTGACGGAGGGATCCTCGCTGAGGCGAGCCGCGACGATGGACCCGGCCGATCCCGCGCCGATGATGATGTAGTCGTAGTCCATCGCTTACTTTGCCTCGGGTGTGTCGCGCCAGGATGTGTCTGATTGCGATTTAAAATCATGCGGCGTGTCTGTCATCGACAGGTGCAGTTTTTTGTCGCGATAGGGGCTGTGTGCCTTCACCACCTCCATATTCAACGTCACCCCAAGGCCGGGTTTGGTTGAGGGGATGATATAGCCGTCGCGCCATTCAAGCTTTTCTTCCAGCACCTCGGCGTGGAAGCCTTCCCACTGGCGGATGCTTTCCTGGACAAGGAAGTTGGGCGTTGCAGTGGCCAGTTGCACGCTAGCAGCGGCACCGATAGGGCCGTTATATAGGTGCGGCGCGATCTGGGCGTAGTGCACCTCTGCCAAAGCAGCGATCTTCTTTGCCTCAAGAATTCCCCCGACGCGGCCAAGATTCATTTGCAAAATTGATGCACCCCCGGCGCGTAGCAGGTCGTGGAACTCGTATTTCGTTGTCAGCCGCTCGCCCGTTGCAACAGGGATAGTGGTGTGAGCGGCGACACGCGCCATGGCTTCATTATTGCCCGGCGGAACAGGTTCTTCGAACCAAAGCGGGTCGTATTGTTCCAGACGGCGCGCCAGCCTGATCGCACCGGACGGGGTCATTTGACCATGGGTGCCAAACAGCAGGTCACACTTGTTGCCAACAGCCTCGCGGATGCGGCGGCAAAAGGCTTCGGAGCGGTCCATGTCTTCGAGCGAAAGCTGGTGCCCCGAATAGTCGGTATAGGGTCCAGCGGGGTCAAATTTCAGTGCAGTGAAGCCCTGCTCCATATACTCCAGAGCACATTCCACCGCGAGATCGAGATTGTTGTAATCGTACTCGCCCTTTCGGTTGATTGGATAAAGATAGCTGTAAGTGCGTAGCTTTTCGTGAACTCGGCCGCCGATTAGCTCGTACACCGGCTTATTGGCAGCCTTTCCGATGATATCCCAGCAGGCCATTTCCATGCCGGACACGATCCCCATCATTGTCAGATCAGGGCGCTGGGTAAAGCCGCTTGAATAAGCGCGGCGGAAGAAGCGTTCGACGTGGTGGGGGTCTTCACCTTGCAGGAGCCGCTCAAAGACATCTTCGATTGCGTGGACCATGACTTTCGGATGGAAGGTCGCGGCATAGATTTCGCCAACGCCCTCTAACCCATCATCAGTGCGCAGCGTCACGAAAATCCAATACATTCCGCCAATATGCGGCGGCGGGACGGCGACGATATGTGTCTCGTATGAAACGATTTTCATGGCATATGTCCGATCAATAACTTTGCACAACAAGGCGGGTTTGGGTGAATTCAAGCATACCATGCTTTCCGTCATCACCGCCAAGACCCGACCGCTTCCAGCCTGCGTGATACCCCTGATAAGGGTCAGCGGGGGTTCGGTTGATGTAGACTTCGCCTGCTTCGATGTTGTTGGCGACCTTCATCGCCTTTCGATAATTCTCGGTATAGATAACCGAAGACAAGCCGAACTGGTGATCATTTGCCATGTCCAGCGCGTCGTCGATCGTGGTGTAGCGCAAAACTGGAAGCACGGGGCCGAATGTTTCTTCTTGCACGATCTCCATGTCCTGACGGCAAGAGGTAAGCAGGGTGGGTGGATAGAACCAACCTGGGCCTTCGGGAATGAAACCACCTGTTTCCAGGACCGCGCCATCGTCAATTGCGCGTTCCACCATCTGGTGAATATTGGTCCGCGCATTGGCGTTGATCAGCGGTCCCATGTCACCGGGACGCTTCATCCGGTCGCCGAAGCTGCGGGCCTGCATCCGTGTGCGCAGCAACTCGACAAATTGATCATGGACGCTGTCCTGCACATAGACCCGTTCGATAGCGGTGCAAAGCTGCCCGCAATGTGTTGTGCGCGACGCGACAATTGCCTCGGCAGCCGCTTCTAGATCAGCGTCAGCTTCAATGATCGCCGGGGTTTTGCCGCCAAGCTCCAAGGACGATTTGGCGATATTGACCTGACTATATTCCAGCACCTTGCGGCCAGCTCCGACGCTGCCGGTCAGGGTGATCATCCCGACCTGCGGATGCGTGCAGACGTTCTGCGCCGTCAGGTGAGTCATGACGACGATGTTGATCACACCTGCGGGCATTCCGCTGGCCTGCACCGCGCGAGCGACTTCCAATGCAGAGCTAGGGGTGTTGTTCGAGGGGCGCGCAACAACAGTATTGCCGGTGATCAGAGCCGGGGCAATCTTGCGCAGCAGTGTATAAATCGGAAAGTTGAACGGGATCAGCGCAGCGACGACGCCGATCGGCTCGCGTTGCAAAAGCAGGTTTTCGTTCGGGCTGTCGCTTGGTATGATCTCTCCCTCTATGCGGCGGGCCCATTCGGCGTGATAGCGCGTGATTTCAGCGGCATAGACAACCTCGTTCGTGGCGTCCTCTAGGCTTTTGCCGGATTCAAGCGCGAGCACTTCTCCAATCTTCGCGCTGCGGCTGACCAATTCATCGGCGAAGGCGCGTAGGTGGGCGGCGCGTTCCACACTGGTCAGGCGGCGCCATGCACGTTTGGCATGCGCCGCGGCCTCGACCGCTGTGCGGGCCTCTGCATCCGTTGCGGCGGCGACCTGCGCGATTTGCTGGCCGGTCGCCGGATTGAAGACGGCAATAAGCTCGTCTCCGCCAGAGGCGAGAAACTCGTTATTGATGAAACTACGATCAATGCGCATTGCACCCTCCTGTTGCAGATTTGTTAGCCAAAGAGTGACAGTGCCGCGCAAATGTCAAAATAATTTCACAGGAAGAATATTTATTCCGTATGTGGAATTAATACTGACGGAAATTGGACCTTCTAGGAGCCTTGAATGAGCGATCACGTTAAGACAGCGGCACCGGCAATCGACGGCGCGATTACGATTTTGGATATTCTAAGCCAATCACCGCATCCGCTGCAGTTGTCAGATATCAGTGATATCGCGGGGCTTCCGCAGGCCACGGCCCACCGGATCATCAATGCGATGCTTCAGCACAACCTAGCTGCCTTGGCGCCGGGCCGGCGCAAAACCTATACCGTCGGATCGAAAATTTATCAGCTTGCCTCGTCAATCCTGGGGCGGCAGGCCATCGTGCCATCGTTCCACCCCATTGCAGAAATCCTAAAGAACGAGATCCACCGCACGATTTTGCTAAGCCTGCCAATCGGCAATCAGGTTGTGATCGTCGCGAAGCTGGACGCGCCCGCCACGCGGTCATTCAACGCCTACATCGGCCGGACCATGCCAATGCATCTGTCCGCGTCTGGCAAAGCGATCCTCGCGGCGCGGTCAGTGCCAGAACAATTGGCCTATTTCCGGGTGGAAAGTTTGATCGCTGGGGGACTGGCGGACGAGTCACTCGCGCTGGTCAATGACCTAAAACGATCCGCTCGGTTGGGCTATGCCGTGTCGGTTAATGAAATCCAGCAAGATGTGGGATGCGTTGCCGCGCTCGTCGTGAACAACCAAGGTGCCCCAGTGGCTGCAATTTCTGCCTGCTTCACCGGCGCAATGTTGACCCAGCAAAGCGCTCGTACGTATTCCAAAAATATTGTTCAGGCGGCACGCCAGCTGTCGTCGTTAATCTTGTAGCGCAAAATGGTCATTACAAAATATCATGTCTTATGAATATTAATCGTTTGTCAGATGTCATAATCACTCACTAGTCCTAAGCCCAATGCTTTGGGAGGGGCACTGGGGATGACGGAGAACTCTTGCCAGTTTCGTATTGAGACAGACAGTCTTGGTCCGTTCAATGTGCCTGCAAACGCTGCATTTGGAAGCCAGACCCAACGCGCTGTGGCGCTTTATCCTTTAGCGGGTGCACGGCAGTTTTCAGACTATCCGCAGCTGCTGACTGCGATGCTGCAGATCAAGAAGGCGGCGGCGCAGACCAATGTCGAAATTGGCGTGCTAAAGCCTGACGTGGGTGCCGCTCTTGTGCAGACAATAGATGCGGTTCTAAAGGCCCCAAATGCCGCAGATTTTCCCGTGCACGCCCTGCATGGCGGCGGTGGCATATCCTTTAACATGAACCTGAACGAAGTGCTGGCGAACCTTGCGAACCGGCGCAGTTTTGATGCGGACTATGGTACCTATGCGCCGATCCATCCGAATGACCATGTTAATCTGAATCACGCGACTTCTGACTGCTTTTCGACGGCCTGTAATATTGCGGTTAGGCAGGCGGCGGGCGATTTTCTGCACCAAGTCAATGGATTGTCGCAGGATTTGCGGCAACTGGGGACACAGTGGTCACCCTTACGGAAGCTGGCGCGGACTTGTTTGCAGGATGCAGTCGATATTGGATTTGAAGACTACCTCTGCGGCGTTGCATCGGGACTAGACAGTCAACTGGCCCGCATTTCGGAGGTCGTCAAAGCGTTGAATGCCGTCAATTTGGGCGGGAATATTATCGGTCGGCAGGGCGACTGCGACCCGGCATTTTATAACCAAATTTTGCCTACGCTCAATGCGGAGTTAGTCCAATCGGGGATGCCGGGCGATCTGACGCGCGCACCCAACCTTTTTGCCGCCTCGCAGGCGCATGATACTTTGCTGACGCTTGCCGCATTGCTGGACCAGATGGCGCGGTCGTTGATGAAATTTGCCAAAGATTTGCGGTTGATGGCCTCTGGTCCGCATGGCGGGTTAAGTGAGATTACGCTGCCGGCGATGCAGCCCGGATCATCCGCCATCCCTGGCAAAATCAATCCGACAGTGCCTGAATTTATGGTGCAATCCGCCATGGCGGCCTGCGGACGGGCCGCCGCGATCTCGATGACGCAGGATCATGGCGAGCTGGACTACAATCCGTGGCAATCGGTCGTCGTGACCGAGCTGCTGGATATAATCGCGATTCTGACAAGTGGCGTGTCAAGCCTTCGGGTCCATTGCGTGCAGGGCATGCAGCCCGACGCAGCGCGCAACACCGACAACGCGACCAGCCTGCTGCCCTCTCTTATCCGGCTCAAACAGCTGAAGGGCTATTCATTTGCGGCGGACGTCGCAAAGCAAGCGCAAGGCGATCTGGACGCCGTGCGCCGTACGGTCCTTGCGGCAGAGGCCGCCCTTTCAACTTCTACAATACGACTTAACGATTAGGAACAATGTGATGACGAATATCCTGCAAGCGGCCGATCTGGCGTGGGCCGAGCAGTGGCTGTTGGCCGAGAAGAAACACTACATCAACGGCGAATGGGTGCGTGGCAGCGGACAGAGTTGGAGCGTGATGAACCCAGCAACGGGCAAGGCGCTTTGCGGTCTTGCGCTGGCGAATTCCGATCAGGTTGAATGCGCGGCCATCGCGGCGCATCAGTGCCACAAAAGTGAGGTGTGGAGCAGAAAGACCACACGCAAAGAGCGGGCGGATATGCTGAACGCCATTGCCCGGCTTATTCGCGAAAACGTCGAAAAGCTTTCGCTGCTTGAAAGCCTTGCCAATGGCAAAACCTATGCCGAGGCAATCGCCGACGATATCCCGACCTGCGCGGATATTTTCGAATACTATGCTGGCTGGACCGACAAGTATTACGGAGAGGTCTCTCCGGTTGAGGATGGTTTCCTGAACTTTACAACTAAGGACCCGGTCGGCGTTTGCGCATTGATCGCGCCATGGAACTTCCCGCTTTATCAGGCAAGTTTGAAGATCGCGCCAGCCCTTGCGATGGGCAATACCGTGGTCATGAAACCATCAGAATTTACGCCGCTGGCGACGCTGTTCTTGTTCGAACTGATTGACCGCGCGTTGGATCTGCCCAAGGGCTTGCTGAACCTTGTTTTGACAGACGGCGACACAGCGAACCAGCTGACGATGAGCGCTAATGTCCACAAGGTGTCATTTACCGGGTCGACAGGTGTCGGCCGCAAGATCGTGCAGAACTCGGGCATGTCAAACTTGAAGGCCGTGACGCTGGAGCTGGGCGGCAAATCACCCTGCATTTTCTTTGACGACACAAAGAATCTGGATGCGGCGATTGATCGGGCCTTTACTGTGATGTTCTCTCATAAAGGCGAAAAATGTTCGGAACCCACGCGTTTTCTAATCCAAATAGGGATCTATGATCGCGTCTTGGAAGGGTTAATCGAAAAGGCAGACGCTGTGCGCTGCGGTGATCCGCTGGCGGCCGATACCGATCAGGGGCCGCAGTGTAATGAGGCGCAATTCGACCGCATCATGCGCTATATCGAAGTCGGCAAGGCCGAAGCAGAATTGGTTGCTGGCGGCACCGAAGATCGCGCCGGTGACAAATCCGCGGGCCTGTTCATTCGCCCCACTATTTTCTCCAACGTGCCGCAGTCCTCTCGGATTGTGCAGGAGGAAATCTTTGGCCCAGTCTTGGCATGTACGCCGTTTGAAACTGCTGAAGACGCGCTGCGCATGGCAAATGATACCGCCTACGGGCTGGCTGCGGGGGTCTATACCTCTGACGTAAGCCGGGCGCACCGGATGGCAGAGCGGCTGGACGCAGGCATGGTTTTTGTTAATCGCTATGGCTGCTACGGCCTGTCGAGCCCGTTCGGCGGCTTCAAGGAAAGCGGCTGGGGCAAGGAAATGGCGATCCATTCGTTGTCCTCTTACACGCGCACCAAGGGAACTTGGGTCTATTTTGGCGACTGATCGCGCCAGATTTTATTGGACGACATACTGCTCTTTCCTCAACCGCTTTTAAGAAAGCTGACACGATGCAATTTAACCGTCTTGGCCGTTCCGGCCTGAATGTTTCGCGGCTGTGCTTGGGCACCATGAATATGGGGTCAAAGGATTGGAAACCTTGGATCTTTGACGAGTCGGAAAGTGAGCCGATCATTGGCCATGCGCTGAATTCCGGCGTCAACTTCATCGACCTTGCGGATTTCTATTCCGCCGGGGCAGGGGAGGAAGTTGTCTGCAACGTATTGCGCCGCTTGGCCAAGCGCGACGAACTGATCATCACAACCAAGCTGGGGTATCCCATTGGCGGCGGTGCCAACAACGGCGGCCATTCACGCAAGCATGTGTTCGACGCAATCGACGGATCGCTGACGCGGATGAAAAGCGATTATGTGGACGTGTACATGTTGCACTACTTCGACACCCAAACGCCGGTCGAAGAGACGATGGAGGCGCTGAACGATATCGTTCGATTAGGAAAAGCGCGATACGTCGGCGTGTCCACCATGTACACGTGGCAATTTGCCAAGATCCTAAGTGTTTGCGACAGAAACGGCTGGGCTAAGCCTATCAACATGCAGCTGCAGCTTAATTGCGCATACCGCGAAGAAGAGCGTGAAATGATACCGTTCTGCGCTGATCAGGGCGTCGGGGTGTCGGTTTTCAGTCCACTGGCGCGTGGTCTTTTGACCAACGATCTGAACTCTGTGCGGAATAAAACCGACTTTTTCACCGCCGAGATGTACAGTGATCCAGCTTCTTTGGAAATTGCGACATCGGTTGCACGAGTTGCAGCATCGCGCGGACTGACACCTTCGCAAGTTGCGCAAGCCTGGATTCTGCAGAAATCAGAGGTCGCATCAATGTTGGTTGGTGCGGACACGCAGGATCAGTTTAATAGCGCAGTATCTGCCTTGACGATTACGCTGGATGAAGAAGAAATCTTCGAGATCGAGCGGAATTATACCCCATGCGCGCCAATCAACGATGAAACAGCAGGTAAGCGGACGCCGCGCTCTGCGCGCCCACCAATGGGGCGTTTTGCGCCGGCGGACATCGCAGTCGCTGGATAAAAATTGGGGCCGGGACGAGGGAGCGTTCCGGCCTTTTCGACACCTAAAAGACGTTCAATAAACTGGGAGAGAATACAATGTACGATATCAAAACGCTAAGCGGGAAGCCTGCCCACCCACAGGTGAAAGTGCTGCAAGATCGTATGAAAGCGGGCGAAATTGATCGCCGCAGTTTCTTGCGTGGGCTGGCTTGGGTTGGGGTCGGGATCAGCGCCTCTGGTTTGATGCCGCGCGCAGCGATCGCGCAAGAAGTGCCGAAAGCTGGCGGCGCGCTGCGCTTTGCATGCCAGATTCAGGAAATCACTGATCCGATGATGGCCACATGGATCGAGTCGTCGAACCTTCTACGCAACAGCCTAGAATTTTTGACTTTTGTGGATGAAAACAACATTACCCATCCCTACTTGGCGAAAAGCTGGACACCCTCGGAAGACTTGACCGTTTGGGACTTCGAGCTGGATGAGCGCGCCACATGGTCGAACGGCGACCCTTTTAGCCCAGAAGACGTCATCTTCAACATCGAGCGCTGGATCGCACCGGACTCGCAGTCGTCGAACAAGAGTGCCTTCGAAGCGATATCCTCTGTCGAGAAGACCGGCGATCATGCTATTCGGATCACACTGTCCCGCGCTGTCGCCTCTTTACCAGAGCAACTTTATTCCCATACCTGCGCAATCGTGCACAACAGTTTTGCAGGCAACTGGCCCGAGAACCCGATCGGAACCGGCCCGTTCTCACTCGTGTCGCATGACGTGGGCCGTCAGGCTATCTTTAGCAAACGCGGCGATTACTGGGGCACGCCTGCATATCTGGACGAGCTGCAGTATATTGACCTTGGGGCCGATATCACGACGCATCTGGCGGCTCTAACCAGTGGTCAGATCGATGTGCTGTATCGCGCGACCATCGCCGAATACGACTTGATGAAATCGCTCGGCAACATCCAGATCCTGACCGGCAAGGCGGCGCACACGCTCGCAATCCGCATGCAGATTGACCAAGCACCTTTCGACGATATTCGCGTGCGCAAGGCGATCCAATTGGCGGCTGATAACGATCAGATGCTGAACATCGCTTACCGTGGAGAGGGCGACATCGGGGCCAACTATCACGTCTCTAAGGTGCAGGCAGACTATGCGCCCGTCCCAGCAATCCCGCGCGACGTTGAAGCCGCCAAAGCTCTATTGGCAGAAGCAGGTTACGCCGACGGGCTCGATATCGAGCTGACTTTGGGCAACACGCAAGGCAAGTGGGAACAGGACACTGCGCAAGTCCTGCAGCAGAACCTTGCAGAGGCCGGTATCCGGCTGACACTGAACGTGCTGCCCGCGTCCCAGTATTGGCCGATCTGGGACAAAGTACCATTTGGCGTCACGTATTGGGCGCATCGTCCTTTGGGAACGATGACGCTGGATCTGGCGTATCGCACCGGCGGCGCGTGGAACGAAAGCCACTACTCCAATCCTGCTTTTGATGCAGCGCTCAACAAGGCGATGGCAACAGTGGACCCGGTGGCCCGCACCGAGGCGATGACCGAGGCCGAAACGATCCTGCGCGATGATGCGGTGTTAGTTCAGCCCTATTGGCCAAACCGGTTCTCTGCTGCGGCGCAAAATGTGCGAGGCTTCGCGTTGCACCCAGCTGATTACTTCCGCATGGACGGGGTCTGGCTGGCCTAAAGGCAATAGGTCCGGGACATGTGCCCGGACCCATTATCCCTCTGGTTATTCTAACAGAGGAGGCGCCTAACGGTATGAAGAGGAGATAGAAGATGCTCACTGTGTTTGAATTTCTAAGCAAGAAAATCGCGATCGCGATCGCCACGATGATGGCGGTGTCGTTCCTGATTTTCATTGCGCTAGAGGTCAATGTCGAAGACGTCGCGGTCAAGGTGTTGGGACAGTATTCAACCAACGAACAGCGCGCGGCGTGGCTGCTGCAGAATGGATATGACGATCCGTTTCTGGTGCGATACCTGCGTTGGTTGGTCGATTTCGCGACAGGGAACTGGGGGACCTCTACCTATTTCCGCGCACCTGTCATTGACATGATACTGCCACGGCTAGGGGCATCCGCGATCCTTGCTGGCGGTGCTTTGTTGGTCATCATTGTCTTCGGGCTTGGCCTTGGCGTCTTGGCTGGCATGCGGCCCGGCTCTGTGCTGGACCGGGTGATTTCCGTCATCTCTGTCATTACGACCTCGATCCCGGATTTCGCCTCTGCGGTGTTTTTGTCGGCCATTTTTGTGTTCTGGCTTGGTTGGCTACCGGGGGCGAGCACCATGATCTCGGGGTTTTCACTCAAGGAAATTATCCTGCCGATCAGTGTGTTGGGTCTGTATTCCATGGGTTATTTGGCTCGCGTCACGCGGGCCTCTATGGTCGATGTGATGTCGACGCATTACATCCGCACGGCACGGCTGAAGGGGGCTGGTATGCCGCGGATCGTGCTGCATCATGCCCTGCGCAACGCCCTCATCACGCCAGTCACGGTTATCATGTTGCAGCTGCCTTGGTTGCTGTCGGGCGTCATCGTGGTGGAGGTGTTTTATGCCTACAAAGGCTTTGGCACCCTGCTTTATGACGCCGCGCTGAACCAAGATATCTATCTGATCGAAGCCTGCGCGATGATTTCAGTTTTGGTGGTCGTGGTTAGTCAGATCCTGTCGGACCTGATTTACGGCTGGCTTAACCCCCGCATCTCACTAGGAGGTCACTGATGGCCCCGCTTATGCCATATCTGAAAAAGCCGCTTGTCGTTATTGGCGGATTTCTCGCCTTCGGTTGGCTGTTTGTTGCGATCTTTGCGCCATTTCTGGCACCTTATGATCCGCTTTTGTCCCTACAACCCTTGGCTAAACCATTAACCTCTGGACCAAATGGAGAATTTTTCCTGATCGGGACTGATATGCTTGGCCGGGATATTCTATCGCGGGTCATATGGGGTGCGCGCACGGTTGTGATCTATGCGACACTTGCGACGGTCACCGCCTATATCTTCGGTATGATACTCGGTTTGGTTGCGGGCTATTCCGGGGGGCGCACGGACGCCGTGCTCTCTTTTGCTGCCAATGTCGTCCTGAGTTTTCCAGTTCTGGTGCTCTATATCGTCATTATCGTTGTGATTGGGGCATCGCCCATAAATATCGTAATCGCCGTCACCTTTAGTAGCGCGCCGGCAATTTTTCGTATTGTCCGAGGTTTGACCATTGATGTCGCAAGTCGGGACTTTGTTGCGGCGGCTGTCACCCAAGGTGAGAGCACTTGGCGGATTCTTTTGATCGATATCCTACCCAACACTACCGGGCCACTCGCCGTCGATTTCTGCCTTCGCCTTGGCTATACGGCGATCACCATCGGCACCCTCGGCTTTCTGGGCCTTGGTCTGCCGCCACCCACACCCGACTGGGGCGGGATGGTAAACGAGGGGCGGGCGATGGCGATTGCCTTTCCGCATCTCGTAATTTTCCCATGTATTGCAATATCTTCCCTAACACTGGGACTCAGCCTTTTGGCCGATGGCCTGCGGGAAGTGAATGACGCGAAGGAGCGCCAGGCATGAGCGAGCCACTTTTGAAAGTGCAGCAGCTGTCCGTATCGCTGCCCGCGGGCACCGACAGGTCCTTTGCCGTGCACAACGTGTCATTTGAAGTAAATCCTGGGGAAATTTTGTGTATCGTGGGCGAGTCTGGCTCTGGAAAATCTGTCCTAACGGCCAGTTTGATGGGGGCTGCGCCCAAGGGGCTTAATGTGGTCGGGGGCCACGCGATCATGGGGGGCCGTGACTTGCTGGCCTTATCTGAACGCGCATGGCGTGAGGTGCGAGGCAAAGACATTGGCATGATCTTTCAAGAGCCAATGGCCTCTTTGAACCCGGCCCTTACGGTCGCAGAGCAGATCGAGGAAGTCTTTGTTCTGCATGCTAACCTGCCGCGCAGTGAACGCGCGGCGCGGGCCCGCACGCTCGTAGAGGCGATGCACCTGCCAGAGCCGGATCGGATACTAAGCTCCTATCCGCATATGTTGTCAGGTGGACAGTGTCAGCGCGTCGTGATTGCTATGGCACTTGCCATGAGCCCGAAGTTTTTGATTGCAGACGATCCAACGACAGCGTTGGATGTCACGACGCAGGCACAGGTTTTAAAGCTGATCCGCGAACTGCGTGACGATCACGGCCATGGGATCATCTTTATCACCCATGATCTGGGAGTTGTCGCCGATCTTGCGGATCGGATTGCCGTCATGCGGAACGGAGAGATCGTCGAGGTTGGCAGCGCGCAGCAGGTGCTAACCGCCCCGCAGCATGATTATACCAAAAAGCTTATTGCGGCGGTGCCAAGCCTTGTGCCCCATGATCGCGAACGTATAGCGGCGGATAAGCCAGCTTTGGAAGTCACCGGTTTGAACCATAGCTACGGAGCAGCGCAGGTGTTGTACGACATTTCGCTGTCAGTGGAGCCAGGGCGCGTTTTGTCCATCGTAGGCGAGTCCGGGTCAGGCAAATCAACGATTGCCAAGAATTTGATACGCTTGGTTGACCCAACGGCGGGCCGTATTTCTGTGAGGGGTGAGAACATCCTAGACGTTCAGGGTGATGCCTTGCGCGCGATGCGGCCGCGTATCCAGATGATTTTTCAGGATCCGTTCGGATCGCTTAATCCCCGGCGCAAGGTGGGTCCGATGATCGCAAGGGCGGCGGTTTTGGCGGGCGCGAACAAAACTGAGGCTGTCGCGCGGGCAAAGGATTTGCTGGAATTGGTGGGCCTGCAGCGCAATGCTTACGACCGCCGGCCTGCGGCATTTTCTGGCGGCCAGCGACAGCGGATCGGAATTGCCCGCGCCTTGGCAATGCGACCAGATGTGCTGATTGCCGACGAAAGCGTCTCGGCATTGGATGTATCCGTGCAGGCGCAGGTGCTGGACCTTTTAGCCGACCTGCAAAAGAAGTTTTCCTTGGCGGTGGTTTTCATTACGCACGACCTGCGCGTCGCTGCGCAAATTAGTGACGAAATCATTGTGCTAAGCAAGGGGCATATTGTAGAACGCGGCTCTGCAAGCGATGTTCTGACAAGGCCGCAGCACCCCTATACGCGCGATCTAATCAGTGCTGCGCCAGGACGGGCTATGTTCTGACGCGGCACCGGGGGGTGATTGGTAAGGCAGGAAAAGGGGGGCGGTGCAAGATGACAGCGGACTTTCAAGACAAAGCCCCCCGCGCCAATACGGCGATCGCGCCCACACTAACATCGCTGAAAGTATTTGCGGCCGTTGGGCAGTGTTTAAGCTTCACGCAAGCGGGCAAGCATTTGGGTGTGACGCAAAGTGCCGTAAGCCGTCAGATCCGGCAACTTCAGGACACGCTTGATATCGCGCTTTTTCGGCGCGTGGGTAATAACGTATTCCTGACAGAAGCCGGCGCGCTGCTGCACGAGCGACTGGCAGATGCATTTGATGTGATGGATGACGCAGTGCGCGACGTGCGCGCGACGGTGCCGCGGCAAAAGCTGACGGTGCTCGCACCGCCGACATTTGCCGCGCGATGGCTTTCACGGAGGCTTAAGGAATTCCAGCAGCGTTTCCCTGATCTGGACTTGTCGCTTCATACCCATAGCGACGATAACGTGCGCTTTGATTGCGCCATCCGATTTGGCGTCGATCCGAAAGAACGGTACACCAGCACGCGGCTAATGATCGAACAGCATATCGCTGTTTGTGCCCCCGTGTTGTGGGCAGATCCATTGCAATTACGCCGCAGTTGCCTGCTTTATGTGTTAGATCAGTCGCGGCCCTTGCCCACATGGGACAATTGGTTCGCGACCACCAAGCATGATCGCGCGACCTTGCCGCAAAATGCGATGGAATTTGCGACATTGGACATGGTCATTAACGCTGCCGTGTCCGGAGCAGGCCTCGCCGTCGTTGATCGCAACATGATTGCATCGGAGCTGCAATCAGGCGCTTTGGTGCAGATAGACCCCGTCGTTGTGCCCGGCCCGATTGGCTATTGGCTCGATATTTCAGGCGAGCGGCTGTCGAGGTCTCGCGTCGTTCATTTCGCGCGGTGGCTTCAGCAAATGGCTGCCACAGATGCCGAGGCTTAGGTGGCACCTGCACCTCAAACCGATTGAGCAAGGTGCCGCCACCGTTTGGCATAGGCGGCCCACGCCGTGCCGTGCTCTTCGGTTGCCTTGATCTGGTGTGCGACACCGACGCGCTCCGAAGCGTGCGTCGCCAAAAGCGCCGCCCCCAAACTCGTTCCGGTGCTGGAGGCTGTGGCCTGCAAGGGCCGGCCTGTTGCTGCGGAGAGCATGCGCAGGAACGACTGATTTTGGGTAAAGGCCCCCTCGATAATGGTGGGACCAGCGGCACCGATCAGATCAAGGCAGGTGGCCGTCATCATCGCAAGGTAATAGCCCACCGCCGCCGCCCGCTGCGGTGACCCGACGGGTGGTTCAGTCCCACGCCAATGCGGGGCTGCATTCGGAAACGGGCCTGATCCTTGGACAATGGCTGGCATGAGCATGATACCAGCGCGCAGGACTTCCATTTGTTCTGCTGCGGTTGGCGTGGGGATCGGATCAGGCATCAACAGGTCGAACGATCGGCCGCCCATGGACCGGGCAGAACGCACGGGATCACCGTTCGCATCGACGTTGATCAAGGTGTCGCGCGTTGGGTCTAGCGCAACGTTTGCGCCGCCGATGGCCATCGCGATGACCCATGTCCCGGTCGAGACGATAGAAAATGGCCCATTGTGGCCGATCAGATGGGGATACAAGGACGCGTTGGAATCGTGGATGCCGCAGGTAACAGGCGTATGGGTGGGCAACCCAGTCAACGCCGCGACCTTTGGGCTAAGCGTGCCAAGGCGGTCCGTTGATTTTAGCGGCGGCGCGATTTTGTCGCGGACGTTGAGATCATCAACGAGGCTAGAAAACTGGCCCGAGTCAGGGCACCACAAATCCGTATGACACCCAAGCGACGTCACATCGGTCGCCAACGCTCCGGTGAGGCGAAACCCCCAGTACTGCTGATAGGTCACGATCGTTTTCGTCCGGGCGTGCAGGCCGGGGTCCTGCTGAAACTGCCAGTAGAGTTGAAGGCCAAGGTTCAACCCTCCACTAAGCGGCGGTGAGCCAGTCTGAGAAAAATTGGGCCGAATGACGTCATATTGGGCGCGCAGCAGCGAGGGTGCATCAAATTCGTAGTCGAGCACTGGAGTCGCCAGATTGCCCCGCGCATCGAGCAGTGCAGCGCTGGCACCATGTGTTGTTACGGCATTGCCAAGTTGTTTGGCCCCACCGATTTGGCTACGGGGTGGAACATGAAAATACCAGCGTCAATGCCGCGCCTGAAGGGCTTTCGCCACCCTCGTGAGATCATCGCATACGCGGTCTGGGCTTATCATCGGTTCGCGCTGAGCACGGCAGATGTCGAGGATCTTCTTGCCGAGCGTGGCGTGATTGTGAGCCGGGAAACAATCCGGCTTTGGGTCAATCGTTTCGGCGCGCATTTTGCCGCTTGTATCCGGCGTGACCGGCCACAGCCGAACGACAAGTGGCATCTTGATGAGGTTGTGATCCCGATCGACGGCGTGAAGCATTGGCTCTGGCGCGCGGTCGATGCCGCCGGCGACGTGCTCGACATCCTGGTCCAGACACGCCGCAATGCCAAGGCCGCCAAACGCTTCCTGGCAAGGCTGATCTCTCAATTTGGCCACCCGAGGGTCGTCATTACCGACAAGCTGCGCAGCTACACCAAGCCGATCCGCGATCTTGCGCCGAACGCGGATCACCGGGCACACAAGGGGCTGAACAATCGGATCGAGGGGTCACATCGACCGACCCGAAAGCGGGAGAAAATCATGGGACGGTTTAAATCTCCACGGCAGGGGCAGAGATTTCTCGCTACCCACGACCAGATCAACACAATCTTCAGACCCCGCCGCTACCGAATTTCTACCATCTCATACCGCCATTCCAGATCAGATGCTTTCCAGCTGTGGGCCGACTACGCGCTCGAAATGACCGCCTGATTGTCGCGCACAGCACCTCTCTTGCTATCCACGTCAAACAACTTGGCAATGCCGTGCAGGTTGGTATAATATCCAAAAGCTTGCATGAAGATGCCGAAACTTACTGTCCCGACAGTCACCCGCAAAGCTGTCTCGATGATCTGTTGCCGTGGAACTTTGCACCGTCAAGCTAACCCGCTGGTGCGATCCAGCTAACGTTTACCTATCAGGGATAGTTTTCCGTCTCTCAACCAGTCATCTAGTTTCGACCAGCGCTTGCGCCCCGAGACGTTTTTGACAGCGATGGCGACGGCCCGCTTCTGACCGACCAGAACTACCAATTTCTTGCCGCGGGTGACCCCGGTGTAGATCAGGTTCCGCTGCAGCATTGCGTAGTGCTGGGTCATCACCGGGATGACCACGGCAGGGTATTCGGACCCCTGGCTCTTGTGGATCGTGGCGGCATAGGCCGGGACCAGCGTGTCGAGTTCGCCGAACACAAAGGTGACGGTTCGCCCGTCAAAATTCACGGCAACCTCCCCCTCGTCCAGATCGACATCCTCGATCATGCCGATGTCGCCGTTGTAGACGTCCTTGTCGTAGTCGTTTTCGATCTGCATGACCTTGTCGCCGGGTGCGAAGGTCCAGCCGAACCGCTCGACCTTCTTTTCTCCGGCAGGGTTCAGAGCCGCCTGAAGCTCGACATTCAGGGACCGGGCCCCAACGCCTCCCCGGTTCATCGGGCAGAGGACCTGGATGTCCCGGATCGGGTCGAAGCCGAACCGCTGCGGGATGCGCTTGGAGACCAGCTCGACGATCCGGGACACCGCCTGCTCCGGGTCTGCGGCAGGCACGAAGTAGAAATCCGCGTCGCCATCCGGCGGCGTGAGGTCCGGTATACGCCCGGCGTTGATCGCATGCGCTGTTGTGATGATCTTACTTTGAGCGGCCTGACGGAACACCTCGGTCAGACGCATGACCGGTACGGACCCGGAACCGATAATGTCGGCCAGGACCTGACCCGGGCCCACGGATGGCAGCTGGTCGATATCGCCCACGATCAGCAACGCGGCATGACTGGGGACTGCCTTCAGGAGTGACTGCATCAGCAGCACATCAACCATGGAACTTTCGTCGATCACCAAGAGGTCACACTCAAGCGGGTTCTCAAGGTCGCGCTTGAAGCCGAATGACTTCGGGTCGAACTCCAGAAGCCGGTGGATGGTCTTGGCCTCCATCTCCGTGGCCTCCGTCATCCGCTTTGCAGCTCGGCCTGTTGGAGCACAAAGGAGAAGGTTCACCTTCTTTGCTGCGAGGATGCGCAGGATCGAGTTGACGATGGTCGTCTTTCCCACACCCGGGCCACCCGTGATCACCATTATCTTCGAGCGCAACGCCAGCCGGACTGCCTCGGCCTGGCTGGCGGCGAGTGTCAGCCCTGTCTTCTGTTCGATCCATGGAAGCGCCTTGTCCGCGTCGATCTCGGACCATGGCAGGGGACCTGACCGGATCCGCTTGATCTGTTCTGCAATACCGCGCTCGGCCATATAAAGCCCCGTCAGGAAGACGCACTCCGCATCGCCCACCCGGTCCAGCGTGACGGTCTCCTCCACCAGCTCTTCGGACAGCGCGGTTTCGATCAGTGGGGCAGGGACCTCCAAAAGTTTTTCCGCCAGACCGATCAGCTCCGCTCGGGGTAGGCCGCAGTGTCCATTCCCCATCGCCTCGGTCAGCGCGAAGGAAATGCCGGCCCGGATCCGGATCATTGCGGTCTTCTCGATTCCGAGTTTCTCGGCGATGAGGTCGGCGGTCCGGAACCCGATGCCGCGGATATCCTTGGCCAATCGATAAGGGTTCTCGCTCATGACCTGAACGGCGTCGGTGCCGTAAGTCTTGAAGATGCGCACCGCCCGGGCCGTGCCGACCCCGTGCTGATGAAGGAACACCATGATCTCCCGGATCACCTTTTGATCCGCCCATCCAGCGGTGATCTTGTCCGCACGCTTGGGACCGATCCCCTCCACCTCGCGCAACCGAGTGGGTGTTTCCTCGATGATGTCGAAAACATCCTTGCCGAACATCTTCACCAGCCGCTTGGCGTAGACCGGCCCGATCCCCTTAATCATGCCGGACCCGAGGTATTTCTCGATCCCTTCTATGCTGGATGGAGCAGACGTCTTTAGGAAATGCGCCTTGAACTGGAGCCCATGGTTCCGGTCGTTGAGCCAGACCCCGGAGGCGGTGATCCATTCCCCCGCAGAGATCATCGCGGCATGCCCCACCGTGGTCACGAGGTCCCGGTGGCCCCGGGCCTTTACGCGCAGAACACAAAAGCCGCTCTCCTCACTGTGGAAGGTAACCCGCTCCACCAGCCCGGAGAGGACCTCCGTCGTGCTGTCAGGACCTGATCCTGTGCCCAATTAGACCACCCTCCGGATCGTCTTTGTGCTCACCTTGAACAGGGCTGCGATCTCCGGGATAGGCCGATGCTCTTCATCCCTCATACGCCTGACCTCAGCCTTCTGGGCGGTCGAGAGGGCAGGAGGCCTGCCGCCGACCCTGCCACGCCTCCTGGCCGCTGCCAGACCTTCCTTCGTCCGCTCGACGATCCGCTCCCGTTCGAACTGGGCGATCGATGCAAAAACGTGAAGGATCAGCCTTCCCGCCGGGGTGGTCGTATCGATGTCTTCCCCGATGGACCTGAACCCGGCACCGCGAGCCTGGATCAGGTCGACGATTTCGAGAAGGTCTTTCAGGCTCCGGGCCAGACGATCGTACTTAGTGACAACGACGACGTCCCCATCTCGGAGCTCTTTCATCATCCGGTCCAGTTCTGGACGGGATCGGACGGTTCCTGTGATCGTATCTTCGAATATCCGTTCCGCACCTGCGGCCAATAGAGCATCACGCTGACCGTCAAGGTTCTGGTCCTTCGTCGAGACCCGAGCGTAGCCTAAAATCATGTACAAAAACCTCCCAAAACATGATTGGTTTTGTCAGGGGGTTTTGTCCTGGTCAACCCTTTGAAATCGCGTTGGGCAGGGGGTTGGGACAAAAAAGACCGTATTTGACCACCATTTTTTGGCCAAGGGTTTTTGTCCAGACTGACAACCCGCCATGCTGACTGTCTGCCGTGCGCAGCATCTGCTCAGAAACCGTTCGCAGGTGCGGCATTATCGACGTGAAAGGCGGAAAGCATGCGTAATTGGGCAGCCTTTCGCTTTTAGGCCAAGCTCCCACTAAGATCACAGAATAGCTGTGAACAAGGGAGATAGATGATGGAATACTATGTTGGATTAGATGTGTCGTTGCGATCCTGTGCGCTTTGTATTGTGGATGGTAAGGGAACGGTGCTGTTCGAGCGAGAAGTGCCTTGCGAGGTCGGTGATATCGCTGAATGCCTTGTGGAATTTCCATATCCGATTGAACGTGTCGGCTTTGAGGCTGGATCGATGAGTCAGCATCTTTTCTTTGGCCTGACCGCTGAAGGTTTTGATGTTGTGTGCATGGAGGCCCGCCAAGTGAGTGCTGCTCTGTCAGCAGTGAGGAACAAGACCGACAAAACAGATGCACGTGGCATCGCGCAGATACTGCGCACTGGCTGGTTCAGTCCGGTGCATATGAAGAGCCGTGAAGCGCATGGCCTCCGTGCGTTGCTAAGTACACGCAAAGCCTTGCTCAAGAAGACGATGGATCTGGCCAACGAAGTTCGCGGATTATTGAAGATCTTTGGCATCAGACTGCCCCAAACTGTGAAGCATGGCAGTTTCGATGGCGTTGTACGGCCCATGATCGAGATCGATGATGTTCTAGCACACGCTCTCGTGCCATTGCTCGATGCGAGGGTCGTTTTGTATCAACATTATTTGGAACTAGATCGGCGCGTTAAGAGGGCAGCCAGCGAAGATGATGTCTGCATGAGATTGATGACTGTTCCCGGCGTCGGCCCAATCGCAGCGTTGAGCTTTAAATCGGCGGTTGATGTAGCGCGACAATCTGCATGAGAGCAGCGCGACAATCAGGATGATAATCCTTGGCCGCGACGGGTTGAGATTGGCTGATCAGTTTGTCGCGGGCAAGTGATTTGTAGTTGTTGATTGTCGCGGAG
>Ga0163215_101089_pt1 | contig 21726 bp, 16 predicted proteins | sample SynspAceP_FD_185934 | JGI IMG/M metagenome (GOLD analysis project Ga0163215, IMG submission 185934) | Saline lake microbial communities from Ace Lake in Antarctica - Synechococcus sp. Ace-P (Hybrid Assembly) | ecosystem: Environmental > Aquatic > Non-marine Saline and Alkaline > Saline | place... | reverse complement strand
GAGGATTCGGTTTCCTGGCCCAGGTTATTACCGGGGTCAGATTTGTAGATGGTGTGGAAGCGACTGACAAGCCAAAACGGAAAGCCGCTTGACAGCCTGCCAAACACTAGATTTGACAATAACTCAACGAAACTTGCAAAGGTCGAAAATAATGCTTACGGAGGGCCCGCACAGGTAAAACTGAAGTGTCCGTTTGTTACGTTCGGTATGTCTGTCGGGCAGTTAGTCCCAACATATCAACAGTCGAAAAAACGGTTACGTGTTGACTAAGCAGGCGTCAAGCCGATCCGTCAAGCGCAAACAAACCAAATCCCCTCGCTCAAGCAAGCACTACGCTGGTCTGCCGCGCCGTCCGTTAATCACGTTGGCGCACCACGCACTTCAGTTAAAAACTTATATATCAGCAATCAGATCGACTTGGCCCAAGAGGTGCTCACCATTAGCATACGCAATGACGTCCTCGATAATCTGAAACAAGGCGACTAGACCCATCAAACCCATGCTAATGACAAACATTACATGAAACATCCACAAATCAAATGCAAGACTTGTGCTCGTGACGTTCATTGAGTATGAGTAGCTCACCATCTCCCAACCTGAAACACTTAGGCTAAGACACAGGGCAGCGGTGGCGATCGTCGCGAGGATCCTTGAGAGCCCAACCACGCGATAAAATTTCTTGTGGTTCAAATACTCAATGATCGCAGCCATGACCAAGTGTCCTCGTCGTATTTGCGTCACACAGAAATATAGTGCGACCGCGACGACCATAAAGTAGATCGACGCATCCTGACCCCATTCAAAGACTGTTCCGAAAACATATCTTCGAACAATTTCGATCATCGTAAAGACGGTCACCCCGAAAAACAAAATACCAGCCACATACGAAACCAACCATTCGATCCCGATATTCATACGGTGAGCAAACAGTGAAATTCCGGTATTAGTAGTCACAATTCATCCTTAAGGTTTTTTTAAAAGCTGCAAAACCCGCAGATCAAACAGCGGCTCGCATGGGTTAGTAGTTATTACATTTATAAATGATTACTTACGTGACTTAGCACCAGACAAAGCGCCACCTGGGGCATAGCGGGCAAACACTTCTTCAAACTGGCTGCAATCGATCTGCTCCAAGGCTGAACTTCCAATTGGGTTGTCCTTCACCAGCTGTGCGGCTTCTATCGTAAATTGATCAACAAGCGCTGCGCCTTGGGCGTCAACTTTTGACTTGATCCATTCGTTAGTCGCACCGCCTTCGGCCAGAACAATCGCAGCAGACTCCTCTGGCGTCATCACGTAGATACCAGGAGCCGCTTTGTCATCCGTTCCAAATCTCTTAACCAGCCTTTGGTCGGTACAAAAGTTGATTGCGCGTTGGAAAGGAATGAAATCCTCCTGGAAGACCTGTGTGATGGCACCGCGTTGATCTTCACTCAACGAGTTCCACCAGCGATCGGACACACCAAACCAGTAGTAGTCGCCAACAATACCGTTTAGACCCGCTACCGAGAAGTAAGGTGCTTGCTCTTTAACCGCATTAAAACCACCCAAGCTGGTTAACAGGCCATCAATGACGCCAGTCTGCAGCGCGGTTGGCACATCACCAAACGCCATGGCTGTTGGGCTTGAACCCAATGCTGATAACAAAGCGTTTTCAGCGGGGCCCATGCTGCGAATCTTGTTGCCTTTGAAATCCTCAGGTGCAATGTAGCGCGACTTGGTGCCGCCAACGCCCATGTACATACTCATGTCACCAGCACCAATCACCGAAATGCCATGCTTACTGCTCATGACCTCTGAAAACGTTCCAAATGTTTTTGTGGTCTCTAGCTTGCCAATGGCACCAGGCGTTGTCAGCTTGCCTGCACCCAACACCACGTTGGCAATCGGTTCAACGGGGGCAGTTTTACCAAATTGACCCGTAATCATTTCTAGGTTGCCCTGCGACAGCGCGCGTGCACCTTGAGGGATGTCATACAAAGACTTTGCCCAAAACAGCTGAATCTTGCTGCCCGGTACTTTTTCTTCGAGCTTTTCAGCAAAATAAACCTCAGCAATCGCTGCGGGATGAGGGGGGCCACTATGGTCGGAGGCCCAACGCATTTTAATTGGCTCTACAGCCGCAGCGGTGCCTGCTAAGGTAAACAGACTTACGGCTGTGACTGACAGCAGTCCAGTCGACAATTTCATTTTCATTCGATTCTCCGATATCCGATTTAAAGAATTTACTTCAGCTCTTTCATCACACAAAATATGCGTGGGCTAACACTAATGTGATTGCTCGCGTGAGTCAATATTGGCAATCACTTAAGTACTAACCATTAGACGCCGCCAAATAAAACAAATTACTGCGTTTGGCTTAACCAATCAACAGCAAACTAAGTTTTACGCAATCAAATCATGGCGTTAAGGAATAAATACGACTAGTCGTTATATTATCAATTCGCGCTCAAAGAACAAGTGATTCGTTGTGTAATGTCACCAAATATATGAGCTGTAAATAACCACAACAAAACCCGTGCGTTTTATGGCGCACAGACTATTTTGCCATCAAACCTGGAGTCAATTTGTGCTTAATAAACCGATTCACACCTTCACGGCTAGCGAAATTGTCGAACAGATCCAAGCACAAAATCTAACCGCTGAGACCGTTGTGCGTGCTTGCCTTGAACACATCGCCGCTCGTGAACCCGAGGTAGAGGCTTGGCAGCACCTTGACCCGACACTCGCCATACAACAAGCAAAAGCGTTGGACAAGGGCCCCGCGCGCGGCCCCATGCATGGTGTACCTGTTGGTGTCAAAGACATCATCGACACCGCTGATATGCCAACAGCGTACGGCACACCCATTCACGCCGGACACCGCCCTCATAAAGATGCCGCCTGCATTGCGCTCACGCGCCGCGCGGGCGGTCTCATCATAGGCAAAACGGTATCAACCGAATTCGCAAACCGTTATCCCGGCAAAACCAGGCATCCGATGGATCCCAAACGGACCCCGGGTGGATCCTCTAGCGGTTCTGCCGCCGCAATCGCTGACCAAATGGTCCCCCTTGCACTCGGCACGCAGACGTCTGGCTCAACCATACGTCCCGCCGCCTACAACGGCTGCTTTGGCTATCGGCCAACCTGGGGGGACTTTAGGATGACCGGCGTCATGGAAGCGGCCGGTTCGTTAGATACGTTAGGACTGATGGCCCGGTCGGTTCAAGACATTGCTCTGTACCGTCACGTCTTAATTGGCCAGAGCACCCGCGTCTCAACACTGAAACCTCATGCACCACTTCGAGTCGGCGTCTGCCAGACGCCGTTTTGGGATCAAGCCGATGACGCGACCAAGGCAGCGATTGAAGCCACCGCAAAAGCCATGAGCAAAGCCGGTGCAAAAGTGACCGGCTTGGATCTGCCTCATGGCTTTGATTCGATTGATCTGACGCATCAACACGTCTCAAGCTTCGAGTTCGTTCGAAACCGCGCATGGGAGATCAACCATCATTTCGATGAAATCAGTCAAACACTTCGTGAAAATCGTCTAGCGCATGGAGAATCTTGTAGCTTCGCGCAATATCAAGAGGCACGGCAACAGTGCGAACAGCGCAGACTTAAGCTCGAGGAGATATTTAAGGATTACGACGTGCTTTTGACGCCCTCTGCGCCGGGTGAAGCGCCTATTGGACTGAACGCGACGGGTTCACATGCCTTTAGCTCAATTTGGACGGTTTGCCACACACCCTCTATCACCTTGCCGTTGTTTCACGGTGAAAACAATCTGCCCATCGGGGTTCAGCTCGTCACAAAACGCGACACGGACGATGACTTGTTCGCCTTCGCGCTCTGGACCTGCGCACTGTTTGAGCGCTGAGGCTGCTGAGCCAAAAGAGGGTTGTGAGGCTTGATTTTTTGTGTGGTGGGTGCTGTGTGAATTTTTGGTGGCGCATCAGGGACTCGTACCCCGGACCTTCGGATTATGATTAATGAAATATCATCATTTATCTACATTCCTTTAAGTTGATCTAATTCTATTTATTACATAAAAATCAACAACTTAAATAATATGTTCGATGATTTGTATTGATGTAAATAGACTTCCAAGTATATAATTTGTCTACATAGTGTCTACACAGACGTTCTAACGCTACTAGGGCAATCATGGCTGAATACGCTAATTTCACAGTTGAACGGGTCAAGCACTTTAAATGTGACCTAAGCAAGTCTCAAAGCTTCCTGCGAGATGCACGAACGCCGGGTTTAGGACTCAGGGTTACTAGAGGGGGAGCCAGCACCTACATTTTTGAAGCCCGTGCAGGTGATCGAGTAATCAGAAAAAAACTTGGTGACGCTCGTGTGATGCTTCTAAAGGAAGCGCAACTTGCAGCTCAAGCACTGAAACGTAAGACTGACCTTGGTATTGACCCAAGAGACCTAGATAAAGAAAAGGTACGTGTTGCCAAGGAAACGTTGGCTAAAAAGACTGCGGAGTTAGCGCCGGCACTCAATGCATGGAACACTTACGTTGCTAACCGTAGTGAAAAATGGAGTGTGCGATACAAGAAAGATCATGAGGATGTTGCTCGACCCGGTGGGGAGCGAATTACTCGGGGTCGTAGAACTGGGATGGCGGAATTTAAAGCTCAGGGAATATTAAGGCCGCTGCTTGAAAAACCTTTGCGACAAATAAACAATGTAGCGGTCGAAATGTGGTTGATGCCAGAAAAGTCCACGCGCCCTACCCGCACCCGATTGGCCTTATCGTTGTTGACTGCCTTTCTTAACTGGTGTCACGACTATGGGGTGAATGCTAAGAACGAAGATGGAACCGACATCAAGGAATACCCGTTCCGAAGCCAAGTTAACAAAGATGCTTGTGAACGTTTAAAGCGGCAACTACCAAAAGCAATCGCAAAGAATGATTCGCTGCAACGTGAGCAGCTTAAAAGTTGGTTTCAAGGAGTGCAAACGATACCTAACAAAGTACAGGGCCATTACTTGCAGTGTCTATTATTAACGGGTGCACGCCGTAATGAACTTGCCAACCTTAAATGGGAACACGTCGACTTGAAGTGGCTGACGATGACTATTGGCGATAAAGTTGAGGACACGAGAACAATACCCATAACACCATACGTCGCAGAACTTTTAGGCGAGTTAAGAAAAATGAACCTCGTCCCACCGCTGCAACACAACGCCATACGTCGTAAAGAAATTCATGGCCACTGGTCACCCTCCCCTTGGGTTTTTAGCAGTATCACATCAGCTAGTGGCCGAATACAAGAGCCTCGTATCAATCACAACAAAGCACTTGAGACTGTCGGCCTGCCTGCATTATCAATACATGGATTGAGACGGTCTTTTGGATCTCTAGCGGAGTGGGTCGAATGCCCTACTGGCATATCTGCTCAGATAATGGGTCACAAACCCAGCGCCATTGCTGAGAAACATTATCGAGTTAGGCCCATAGACTTATTAAGAATGTGGCATACCAAAATTGAAGGTTGGATTTTAAATGAAGCAGGAATAACCCCAATGAAATCAAACCGAGTAACAAAAAATGCATAGGGAGCTACACCAATTATTTACCAAAAATGAGGAAGGCGAGACTATGACGAGCGCGAAACTTTATCCCATAAAACAAGTCGTACTCGATCTATACGTTCAAAATGAAAAAGTAATCGAGCAAATCAACGCATTATCCGCGCTCGAAAAGATTCCTTCAGTCCCCCAGAAAAAGCCCACTTGGCTAAGTGTGAGCGTCCCAATAACCACACTGCTTTTCACCAAAGTTCTGCAAGGGCGACTACCAGCTATCGACTCAACGGGCCACAAAGTCGCTGTGCCCACGACTCCCAGTCAGTTCGATAACCTTCACGTGACTGAGTCCGAAGCAAACGACGTGCTCCACGAGGCCGGATATCGCGTTACTTGGACGCCGAAAATACGCAAAACGCAACCGAAATCGGTTGCTACTAATTGGCGGCAGGTGTATCAAGCGGAGGCAACCGCCTACTACATACGGACCTGGGGATCAGGCGCTACTCCGAACCGCAGCAATTGTGCAGTTGCTTTGGTCAAATGGGGCGCCCAGAACGAAATTAAAACTGATCTCCTTAACTTTCCAAGCACAAGATATTTACGACAGCACGTCATCGGACCGCGGCATTGGACCCCCCCAAAAAAGCCGAATTCATAGCAAAACGACCTGCACATTTGCACAAATTAAGAAAATAAATAAATGTGCAAAACCAAATTCCCCTGAACCGTTTATTTATAAGGGTTTCGGTGCATTGCGTGGAAGTTGCATCGACTGAGATGTGCAGACAAAGATCCTTTTAAGCGTGATCAATGGTGATCGCGTAGATTAAAAGGAATTTAAATGTCTGAATTAAATGTACCCCCCGCACTCGCAGCACTCGCTCATGGTCGTGACCATATCCAAACATCTGAAATGGCTCGAGCCTTAAATAGGGCAGACCAAACCGTGCGTAAAAATTACTCGCAGACTGGCGCATGCTTTGGCATAGTTCCAGTCAAAGTGGGCAACAGATTGTTGTGGCCAGTATCGGACATTGCCAATATCCTCTTAGGAGGCACATCAAAATGAGTCACACAAAAGAAACCCCAGCATGGGCTGAAAAGTCACCCTGGCTCGACACCAGCAAAACGAACTTATTCCGAGATGAATTTCAACTCACTGATGAAAAACTACCCGGCGCCTATTTCACGCCACTCGAACCGTACCGCTGGATTCACGAACATAACGGCAAAGAGCTATTTTTTAGAGGACTCGCTCGGTTTGCTCCGATGTTCCCGTTAAGGGCTTATCAAGGACATATTGCCTTGTGGACATCGCCACCTCCTTCAGGCTTTGGTAACGCGATCTATATGGTCATGGGTCATGACAGTAAAGGTGAACTCAGATTAGTTGGTGGTAACTATTTCAGCGAGCCGTCTACTCAATCTGTGGCAAGCGCAGCGCCAAAAAATTTCTTTGGTAAGTATGACAAAGCTAACAAATATGAAAAAGAGTGGCTTGTCAGAGAGACGGTTGCGAGGAGCATTAGCTCGAGCGACATTCCGTTACTTCTGGATATACGGCGCGAGTGCGAGCACTTCCATACGATGGGCATATACATAACTGTATTGACTGCTGATGGAGTTTTGTTACATGCAGCCAAAGCTGTAATTCAGGGGGATAGGCCGGCAGACTTTTCATACGAAAATTTTGGTGAAATATTATGAATCATGAATCCACACAACAGCACATACAGTATGACGAAGATTACTGCCCTCGGGACGAATACGATCCTGTAGAGCGCTGGGAAAATGAACTGTTAGCCGACACAACAGTCGCCGGCAGGGACCTAGGTAAAGTCACGAATGACGATTTCCTGAGTGCCATCTTTGGCTCTGACTTCTCTAATGCGTATCCGATAGTTTGTAAAAAATCTGGGGATCCTGATAAAACCGGTTGGTATCCAATGAGGTGGCCGTGCAGCACAGATGACGCGTCAAGTAACTGGTATTGCCAACCCAGTCTGTACAGAGCAGATCACAGCGGAGCTTTTAGAGCTAAAAAAGAGTTCGCTATCAGCGTGCATGCTGTCATGCTCGATGACATTGGTACAAAAGTAAACGCTGAAAAATTATCTGGAAGCCCACCAAGTTGGTCTGTCGAGACTAGCCCCGGTAACTTTCAGTACGGATATATTTTTTCTGAACCTATTACTGACCTTATCATTGCGGATCGACTAAAGGAACAGTTGATTACAGCAGGTCTATGCGATAGCGGTGCCACTGGAGGTGCTGCAAGGTGGATGAGACTACCCGTTGCAATCAACGGTCGACCGAAGTACGGACATCCATCACCCCAATGCAAATTAATCCAATGGCGACCAGAGTTGCGTTACACGGTTGTCGAACTGCAGGCTGCGCTCGGTCTTGACCCCGTCCAATCGAGTATAGTTTCCAATAACAACTCAATCACAACAGCAACAGATCAAACACCGCAGCTATTGAGTACAGACACGGAATTAATACTCTCGGCGTTAAAAGAGAAGGGGCTGTACAAAAGATTTCTGGGCCAAGGCAAACATGACATCACCTGCCCATGGGTGATCCAACACACCGATGCCACAGACAATGGTGCTGCCTATTTAGAGCCTAACCAGAGCTATCCGACAGGGGGATTTAAGTGCCATCATTCTCACGGAAATCTATTTCACATTCGCGAATTAAGGGAGTTCCTTCAGATCAACAATCCCGCTGCAAGCGGAGTCGAGACACAATTACCGCAGAAGTTACCGCCGTCACTTCGACTAGTTCCAACTTTGGATCCAAAACATCTACCTGATGCATTGCAAGATGCCGTTATTGACTTGGCAGACCGATTGCAATGTCCGATGGACTATATCGCTGTTGCTATGCTCTCTGCTGCAGGCGCCGTTGTCGGAAACAAAGTTGGTATCTTTCCGTATGCCAATGACGAGAGCTGGGAGGTATACCCTGCCCTTTGGGGAGGAATAGTTGGTGATCCGGGTAGCAAAAAATCACCGTCAATACAGCACGCGCACAAACCACTTCGACACTTAGAAAATCAAGCAAGTCAAAAATATGCTCAAGATATGCAAGTCTATGAGCAAGCTCAGAAGCAGTACGAAGATGACCTCTCCTCGTGGAAGAAGAAAGGCGTTGCATTAAAGCCAACACCGCCTATCGCACCCAAACGCGAGCGGTATGTCGTACATGACTCGACCTATCAGGCACTCGGGGTAATTTTGTCTGACAACCCGCGCGGTATCCTTGCACTCGCTGATGAGCTATCTGGGCTACTGCAATCGCTAGACACTTCCGGACAAGAGGCTGCTAGAGGTTTTTACCTCACGGGTTGGGGCGGATCAGCCGGATACTCCTTCGACCGTATCGGGCGCGGCTCAATCACGCTTGATCGCTATTGCCTGAGTGTTTTTGGTGGGTTTCAACCTGATCGGATCAAGGCTTATGTTCAGCTCACTCAACGCGGAAGCTCCAAAAATGACGGATTACTTCAGCGATTCCAGCTACTAGTTTGGCCGGACCATGTGGGTAACTTCAAGTTGATAGATCGCGCACCAGATAAGGTGGCAATCAACAAATACCATCAGGCAGTTATTTCACTGCCAGACAAGACGACAAAATCCATCCAGTCAGCTAGGCAGTTGAGTAACGGATCACAACTTCTACATTTTTCAGTATCGGCCCAACAGGCATTTAATAATTGGTATGTACAGAACGAGCTTATGCTGACTGATGGCAAACTGGACTCCGCTCGGCAAAGCCATTTTGCTAAATATCGCAGCCTTATTCCAGCGTTGGCTTTGCTGTTTCACCTATTAGATAACCATGAAGGTCCTGTCTGTGAGGATTGCCTGAGTCGAGCGGTCATGTTTGCAAAATATTTAAAACATCACGCCGATAGGATTTACGCATCGGCAACGGGACACGATCATGCTGCGGTTCGATTATTAGCAGAACGTTTACTAGACCAACGATTGAGCACACCCTTTACTCACCGAAGTTTGATGCACAGGGGCTGGACAGGCCTAGCGTCAAAGGAACAAGCTCAGGCTGCAATTGACGCATTACTTGAGTATGGATGGCTTTGCGAAACAGAGATTCGTAGCGGTGGTCGCCCGACAGTTAAATATTCTCTGGACTCAAGAGCGTCAACGTTACTTTTGTAGGTTTTGTGGGTACCCCCCTCCGCATATACGTGGAAGATAGTTTCGATTACAAATGCTGACAATACTGGTGGGGGGGGTACCTACAAAACCCACGAAAGTCATTGATTAATCACTGCACCTCGGTCCAAGGGGAAAGATGCTTTAAATAAATTCAACGCTCAAGGGCGCTATTACCATTGTGTAATTCGCCGTTAAGACACATATCCGTAACGTCTTGGACGCTACTCAAAGGAAAATAAGAACTGGATTTTCGACCTCGCGTACGAGAGGCTGTCGTCATCCCCAAGATATGCATTGCATCCTCAAGGCGCGCCAAACGCGCTGCAATATTTGACTGCTCAAGCTTAGCCTGTTTTGTATATCTTCCGGATTTGGTACTGGCATCAATCACCCGCTTGCGCCCAGCCTCAGTCTTGGGAGCTGAATCACCTCGTCCACCATGCATATGACATTTCTGATTTTTACTACGCTTTGAAGCAGGTCTGCGACACTGAACGCCACTACGCTTACTAAGGGCAGTACATTGCAGGCAATGAATACGACCCCCTGCCGTTGAAAGCATGAAAACTGGTTTCGATTCATGTGGTTTAGGCATTCTTGAATTATGCTACGGTTTGACATTTAGTGCTCAATGTCCGTAGACTAAAATCCATCTTCGACACCATAAAATGCCCGCTACCCAGCTTATATAAATAATTCTGGCAAAACCGTACCGGGCACGGAACTGGGTGAGATAACTAACCAAAACGAATCCATATGAAAATCATATCACTCCTACTTGGTATTCTGGTTGCTTCGACCGCGATGGCATTTTCGCTATTTGGTCCCAAAACATATGAAGAATGCCTACTGAAGAATATGAAAGGGGTAAGTAACGACACCGCTGCGAAGGCAGTTCAATACGCTTGCATGACTCAATTCATGGATGATAGTGCTCCGCCAACTAAAGCAGAACAAGCAGAGGCCGCGCGGTTAGAAAATTTTAAAAGGGAGGCAGATTTAAGACGTAAGAACAGAGCGGATAGGTGTGGAGTGTCAGCGTTTGGTGAATATGTGCAAATCAAAGAGCTTAACCAAAGGGACAATAGTGCTGGCGCCCATCAAAAAGCCGTGAGTCTTATAAAAAACCCCCTGTTTGACCAAAATATGCGGAAAATTTCCTTTCAAAACAATAATGATTTTGCAATAACTTTTTTGCGGGTCGGGTTCGTAAAAGGCAACATGTGTCCTACCGATAGGACCGCGTACGAAGCTATTATTACCTGTGACGGACACAAGAATCACCAAATGGTGTCGTCCTACAGCCATGGGGCACTCACATGCGATGGGCTACCTAAAAATTTTTCCGGACAACATTATTGTTTTATTGGAATCGTACCGGCTAGCGGCGGTAGCGGTAGTTTGCTAGATCTTTATGAACGGCTGGGAATATGCAATTGAAATCTGAATATTTAAAAAACGATTGATGCCACAAAACTTTACAGGAGCACGGCATATCTCAAACATCTTTTTTTAGCGTCAGGATATGTCATTTGTCTTCAAGCAAACTGGCCGTCTCCGGGTCGTACATCACACGGGTGATTGACCCATCACGAATACGTTCTACGGCCTCGTCGATTACCTTCAGGGGCAGCATGAACCACTCGCGGGGCTTAACCGGATTGCCAAACCGATCTTTAATCGCCAAATTGAGTTGAGCACGTACAAAGATTCGGTGAAGCAGCTTTTCAATCTTAGTGCGGTTAATACCAGCCAACTTATACGTTGCGACAATCTCAACATCAGCAAGTAAAAATGTGGGGTCAAGCGCTGCATTAGAAATTCTAGTTTCAATCTGCCCGCCGGTAACTCCGATTTTATGTATGACTGATTTATGCTCAACTATAAAGGGGACTGTTGACAGACTTCTCAGTACGTAAAGGGTGCCACTCTGCTCATCGCCTTCTTCAAGTGTGTCGCGAAAGAGAGGACCTAGGTCTGGTTTAACTAATCGACGTCCTGACTCATCCTTCCAAAGCGCTTTCTGTAACGAGCGCATCAGCAAATTACTTTCGGCACCTGAGGAGTAAATTAATCTCAACCGTGCATCCTGACGTCCATCGTCGTTGATAAACGGATTATTAACTTCTGCTACGTAGGCAATTACACCGTCGACAATGAAAAAATCACCCTGATTAACTTCAATGTATTTCTCAAAAGCAAATGGCTGACGCTCACCGGACTTAAGCTCGTCCTGTATCTCTTTAAAGAGCGGCTTGAATTTTTCGAAATCCTCGCAGCGCGTGCGGTTAGCAATTTCCTCTGCAGCTCTTACCTCAGCAGTGGCGCGAACGTGCTTAAGGTCTCTGATGTCTTCGCTCGGGGACATCCCCTCAAGCGCTTCAGCAAGCTCGTCTTCGGATAAATCTTGGTCCGCTGCGTTACTGACCGCAGCACCAGCCAAAAGGCCGTTAGTATCAAGTGGTAATAACAGTGTTCTGCAGTCGTCTTGGGCGCGCAGGCGGTCCAGTCGCACAGCATACAGACGCTCAAAAATATCTCGGCCCTCACCGTGCTGGGGTGTACACCCGTGCTGGTCGTAAAAACGCTGTATCTCTTCAAAGCCAGCGATGATTCGCTCGTCACGCGCTGACTTACCAGTTTTCTTGTCCGGCACTGCAAAGGCTGCTAATTCATCTTCAAGATCATCTAGATAAGTCATAGCGACCCTCTTTTTTAAAACGCATAAAGGCAGCAGCACCTTCGGCCATACGTTTTTCCCAGGCGTCAGCTGATGTAACAGATGGTATGCGTCCACGGTCCTTGATGAACTTTGCAGCTCGAATGGCGAGCTCTTTGGCCTCCTCGGGACTGAGGCTCGTGCGCTTGGCAGATATCGCAGCAGCGACCTGTTTAAGACGCTCCTCGTTCATAGTTTTAGCTAGTATGGAGTAGGCTTCACTGAAAGGATTGATGTTATCAATGAGGTCGATATCGAGCTCCCGAACGTCCATCGCGAACTTACGTACACCATCAATCAGCGCTGTGTTTGCTCGGGGCTCCGTGCCACCTGCAGCCTCTTGTTCAAGCACTATCTGTTTTGCTTTCTGAGTGAGGTTAATCGCTGCGATAGCGTGCTGGCGAACTACCTCTTGGTCCTCACCGTCAAGGTCAGGGTAACGGTCTTTAATGATTTTTCCCATGCGTACCTGTGTAAGTTCCTCAGGTACAAGCTCAGAGTCAAACATCCCCCGCTCGACGGTATTCCTGTCTTGAACGAAGGTGGCAATCACTTCGGTAAGGTCTTCACGGCAGATACGCGCTACTTCAAGGCTCTTTGGTTCTGCGAGTCCTGCGATTTCAATCTGAACCTGACCAGTCTCTGCATTAAAACCAACATTACACTTGTCTGGTGAGTACCCATCCTCGCCGTAGTCAAAACCGATAGAGGCTTCGTTAATAGGATTCTTTGGTCTAAACTCAAAGCGTGGAATCAGCACCTGTTCCATCAACAGACTTGCGGCGATAGCTTTTAATGTGTCGTTTACTGCTTCAGTCACGGCCTGCTCAGTGGCGTCTGGTTCAGCGATAAGGTTTGTAAACCGTGCATGCGTTTTACCCGGAGCATCGCGTGTAGCGCGTCCTATGATTTGTACGATTTCAGTCAAGCTGGCACGGTACCCGACAGTCAGAGCGTGCTCGCACCATATCCAGTCAAACCCTTCTTTTGCCATTCCCAGAGCAATGATGATGTCGACGTAGTCTTTGTTTGTTTTCATCTCAGGCGAGCGAAGGCTGGCCTGGATACGTGCCTGATGGTCTGGGTCAACGAGGTCAGCGATTCTGATGGTGCGTCCCTCAGGCGTTTTGACCAACTGAAAACCAGTCGCAGCGTCAGCGCCTAGCCACTCACCCAGCTCGTGGATTATGTGGTCGACTTCTTTAAATTTGTCCCCGGTGCTGGCTCGTGAGTTTACGTTTGGGATATGGATAATTGTCTTTTCCGTCGGGTCGAGCACCTTCAGGATGTCGTCGGCATAAGCACCTGAATAGAAGTAATAGCCTATATCGAGCTCTTTCAAGAACTCGTAACCATTAAGCTGTTCGTAGTAGGTATAAGTCACAGTATCAAACCGAGACTCATCCTCAGGTGCCAGCACTGCTTCGGCATCACCACGAAAATATGAGCCTGTCATCGCCACGATATGTACTTTGTCGCGTGCGATTAACTGCCCTAGGTAAGTACCAAGTCTATTTTCTGGGTTCGCAGAGACATGGTGAAACTCATCCACAGCGATAAGACAGTCATCAAAGGCCTCGATGCCAAACCTCTCCACGGCAAAACGAAATGTCGCATGGGTACAGACGAGTAAAGTGTCGCTGCCCCCTAAAAACTTACCGACCGAATTGACCTTGCCTCCATCTTCGCCCGGAGCGTTGCACAGGTTCCAGTTAGGCTTAACCATCCAGTCAGCCCAGAATCCATACTTAGTCAGAGGCTCATCTGCAAAACTCGCACCGATTGATTTCTCAGGCACAACGACTATTGCCTTTTTAAGACCCTGATTAGTAGTTTTGTCTAATGCTATAAACATTAGCGCGCGGCTCTTACCTGAAGCAGGTGGTGACTTAATTAGAAGGTATTGCTCGCCACGGTGTTCATAAGCACGCTCTTGCATCTCACGCATACCGAGTGCGTTGGGTGTGGCTGATTTACCGCTATGCGCGTAGGAGACCGATACCGACGGGACAGATTTTTTGTTGTTGCTCACATTGAGACCTTCTTATTTTTAGTTACAGACTTAGTATCAGTCATCTTGGTGTACAGCTCGAACAGTTTTTCAAGCCGCTCAGTGTCGTTACGGAATCGGCGTCCGATGCAGATGCGCTCTAGGGTCTCGTCGTTGCGCTCATGTGCCTCGCGTAAGTTTGACGGCATCGTTTCAGGATCGTACAGGTCTGCGATTGTTGCTGGGTAGTGAACCTCTCTCGCAAGAAGTATGTCCTCAGCACAGCGCGTTAGGTCGGTTTTGTTTTTATCAGTCAGCGTCGGGACTGGGAAAGTATTAAAGCACGTGGACGATGTATATCTGATATCAGTCTTTAACCGCCCTGAAACCGCCTTAACCCAAACAAGGTGGAGTCTTGATGAAATTACCGCGAACACGTCCAAGCCTCCACGTTGAACTATGCTTGCCGCATTACTTATGACATATTCTTCACTAAGGTATCCAGCTGTTATGTATTCCCGTCGTTCAGAAAATACTGTTGGAATTATTATTTGTATGCCATTTTTTTTATTTATCCAAGCAAATTTATGAGGTCTCCCAACTGCAGTTTGGGCACGTGTTCCAGCATTTTTTCTGAAGTTTTTAACGTCTTGAATCCGCTTAGATATTATTGAACTTTCAACAGCCTCAGCAACGGATTGGTCTTCTATCCAGATACACCATCTCAAGTGCCCCCTTATAAATTCGCTTGAACCCAAATACGGCTTGATAAATTTTTTAAATTTTTTTCCCTCGGCAACTATTTCGAATAGTTCCGATGCTGATAGTATTAAATGGCCACCATCAAGGGCTCCGCTGCCGTCAGTTATTTCAGCGTTGAACCCAATCGGACTGCGTCCCCCCTCAATCGTTACGTTTCGAGCATTCAACAAATAAGCGTTGATATTTTCAACCTCGCGAACGCTTCCCTGTTGATTGTCTTGGTTATCAAAAATCAATAGTTTTTGCCCTCTCGTATTATTTTGAATGCCGACAACAATCACCATAACACCTGCATTATGACTGGCAAGATTGGTCCACTTAAAGGATGTATAGGCAAAAAATATACTTTGACCGGCGTTGAATATGATCGGCCATAAAACAGCTGCTTGAGCCCCCTGACATATTGAGTTTGTCGACACAAAAGCGCTTTTTGTTCCAGCGCATAATTTTATATATTCTGACGCTTTTATAAACCAAGCAGCAACATAATCAAGTGCTTTCCAGTTTGAAGTTTTTTGAGAAAGAATTTCTCCTAATTCCTCAGTTTGCTCGTTAGTTCTCCAATTACTCCCTTTGTAAGGCGGGTTACCACATATATATGTTTCACCACCTTCATTCTCGAAGTCTATCTGAGCCTGATCAAGTGGCGTATTAAATAGATCGTCAGATACCAACTTCACACTAGTACCCGTGGGCGGGCAGATACTTAACCAGTCAAGGCGCAGCGCATTGCCGCATGTAATCCAGTTCTGTGAGTCTAGCGGTAGGAAAACCGCAAGTGCTTCTTTTTGGCCTAGGTAAAGCAGGTCACACTGATATTCAGCGATAACAAGCGCTAGTCGTGCAATCTCACAGGAAAAGTCTCTGAGCTCAATGCCGCGGTAATTAGTAAGTGGAATGTCGGATTTACGTCCGTGCTCACCACGCCGCTCGTTGATCGTATTTTCGATTTCTCGGACTTGTTTGTATGCGATGACGAGGAAGTTACCTGATCCGCAGGCTGGGTCAAAGACTCTAATTTTTGAGAGACGTTTACGTAGGTTTAACAGCGCTCTAGTGTTATCACCTGCTTGTTCGAGCTGTACGCGTAGATCGTCGAGAAATAGAGGATTAAGCACTTTGAGAATATTCGGCACGCTCGTGTAGTGCATACCCAACTCGCCGCGCTCCTCGTCGTCGGCGACCGCCTGAATCATCGAGCCGAAAATATCCGGATTGATTTTTGTCCAGTCTAGACTACCTATGTGCAGTAGGTAGGATCGGGATATTTTGCTGAATTTCGGCGCATCAACACCGCCTGAGAACAGACCACCGTTTACATAAGGGAAAGCGTCTGCCCATCTCGGTATCTTTGCTACACTGCGCTTTTCACTGTCGGTGTTCATGGCGCGAAACATTTCGCTAATGATGAGATGGGTATTAGAGGAATCGCGCTCGCTCATTTGGTCGACAGTGGTAGTGAACAGTCGATAACCGCTCAATATGCCAGTATCTTCGGCAAAGAAACAGAAAATGAGACGTGCTACAAAGTGATTCAGGTCATGCCGTCGTTCAGCACTGCCCCACTCAGGGTTGTCTTTTAGTAGTTGTATATAAAGCCGATTGAGACGACTTGTCGCGCGAATATCAAATGAACTTTCACGAATCTGCTTTACCGTGCTAATTCCTGCGAGCGGTAGGAAAAAACCAAAGTGATCGGGAAAGTCCTTGAACTCACAGGCAATTGTCTCGCCAGACGTCAGGTCTTCAGCCTCGAAAGTTACGCCATCGGTGGCGACGATAAACTGAGCTTTTGCTTTTGTCGTGGCAGGGCTGCTTTTAAGCGCTTGAAGGCTTCGGGTTACTTCACCAGAGTCGGCTACTAAGATGTGCAGGTTATTCGTCTGCAGAACGCCGCCAAGGTCTGACTTATTTGACGCACCGGCCCGAAGGCGCTTAATTGTTGTTTCTTTATTGCCGAACGCCGATAGAAAGGCAAAGGGGAACTCAGCTCGGTTGAAGGGCTCACTTGCCAGATTCGATACGGCTTCCTCAATCTCGACTGCGTTCATGGATTACGGCTCTTTTTGTGTTTTACCTGAACAAGTATATTTCGGTTCTTGAAAAGGTGACGATTTAATCGGGTATAAAACTCTTGCTCGATGACTAATCAAACAAAATGCCAGAGTCACTCAATTGAAGCCTATAGCCTCGACAAGCTGGACACCGATACAACACTCCGTCTTTCCATTCGGAAACCATGTCTCCCCCACACCTGCACTGGCTAGTCAGATCATTAATAATCGCAAGTTCTGATGGTTCAAACTGTCCACCATTCCTTGACCAATCCGATCGGTTAGTTAGGTGCTGGCTCAATTGCGCCCTATCCATCGCGCTACTCGCAGTTTCAGGCTCCATAAAAGAAGCACAGTGCAATTCTTACGCCCAAAGGTTAAAAGCCTATTGACAAGGCAAGTTTCACCGCATGCGTTCGCGTCTGCACCGTTTGTGGTGAGCAGCGTCAGATACCTAGATTTCCAGCGCAAAGACTTTACGAACAAACAGATGTCCAACGAAGACCTCATTGCCCATATCGTGCATCAACTCGGGCGCTGGCTAAGTCAGGGACAATATTTTAGCAATAAAGAAATGCAGCTGATTAACCAAATTACGAACCGGCGTACTGATTGTCTAGGCGAGATGGTTGATAGTAGTATCCCAGCTACGATGAGCCGATGTCCTTTGTGCAAGTCTACGGGCATTACTGAACTCGGGGTTATTGCAAATATTGACTAGCAATGAATCAATGTCAAAACCGATTTAAATTTTTTAAAAAATAAATAAATTACCCACAAATAAATTGATGGGGGGTCTTCGCTTAGATTGAGGGGGGAGTCTACAACGGGAATTCAAATGCCTCTGACACCAGCGTGATAGTTTACCGAGCTGTGGTGAGCGCTGTATCAAACCTCAGAAATTGGTCATCGTTCGTACAAAACTCAATGTAAAGGGTCACGGATGGGACCCAAACAGAAATTTGGGGGTGGGGGTACGGTGGGGGTGCCCTCTGGCAAAAACCGACAAGGGGTAGGGTATAGCGACATCATCAGTGATTAGTAAGCGCTTTCAAAGCCATATCAAAGCAATTCGACCACTTGGCGGCCGCTCAATGATTGACCGGATTTGTCTACACTGTGTCTACATGAAACAAAAAACAAAAACGGGCCTAAAGGCGCATTCCCTCAAAACCGCATGAATACTGGATTTACTGGTGGCGCATCCCTGATTCGAACAGGGGACCTGCGGATTATGATTCCGTCGCTCTAACCAACTGAGCTAATGCGCCGATCTGACTGCTGTCAGGAGCGTGACTATAGCATTTTTTATCAACTGTTTCAGGTTTTAGGTCTGTAAAAATTCACGGCACGGAAAACTCGATCGAGCAGCCCTCCAGTCGGTAACTAGGGTCTATCGTTCAGTTCGTTTCCTTGGCGCTATGGCATCTATATTTACTCTGATGAGCCTAATTGACCTAATTGACCTAACAGGCTTGAAAGGCCAAGCACTAGCGCTTGGCTACAGCATTTTTTGTTAATCTGATCGCTCTTTTAATCTAAGACACTATGCAACAAATGAGTGAATCTACCGCGTCCCCGGTCAAAGTATGGGATCTACCCACCAGACTATTCCACTGGTCATTTGCCCTCGTGGTGATGGCGGCGGTCATTACCGTTAAAGTCGGTGGCACCTGGATGGACTGGCACCCACCCTTAGGCATCATGGCTTTGATGCTTTTGCTGTTCCGCCTCATTTGGGGATTCACTGGGTCACGCTATGCGCGATTTTCTTCGTTCGTGAGAGGCCCTCAAGCGGTTTGGGCTTATGTGCGCCATGGCGTCTCGGTTAATCAAGCCGGCCACAGCCCTTTGGGTGGGTGGTCAGTGCTGGCTTTGTTATTGGTGGTCGGCCTACAAGCAACGACCGGGCTATTTGCCACCGATGACATTCTGACAGCAGGGCCACTTAACGGGTTTGTTTCCTCTGAGACTGCCTCGATAATGACGAGCATTCACAAGTGGAATGAGAACGTTCTATTCGGATTAGTCGGCCTGCATTTGGCCGCTATCGCCTTCTACGCTGTGCGAGGCAAACAACTGGTTCCGCCCATGCTGACAGGCAATGTCAAAGCCGTTGAGCTAGCGCCTAACAACCCATCGGCTCGCGATGATATTGGGCTGAAGGCTTGGGCGCTTGTTTTGATACTAGGCTTGTCTTATTTGGGCTGGTGGCTATACGGTCTAGGCATGTCCACACCCATGAGTTTTTGAGTGCGTCAGACAACCCGACCTCATGGCAAACGCCCTTTCGATGAAAGGCAATTATTTACGGTAACTATCGTGACAGGCCTTACAGCTAGAACCTGTCTCTACAAAGGCGGCACGTAATTTATCCAAGTTTCCCTCGTTAGAAGTCGCTGTCAATGGCTGCAGCGTTGCCAAAAACTTTTCTTGTGCGGCTTTAAAGCCCTCGGGATCCAACCAAATATCATCAGAAGCGTCACCACCTTCTGTCCCAGGGCCAAACGCCTGCCATGGCAACGTAGACACAATATTGAGCACGGATAACTCACCTTTGACGGCCACCTGATCATAAGGCACTTGTCCTTTGACCACGGGTTGAAGCGCGCTAAAGTGCGCTTTCATCAACTGAAAGGCACCCTGACGGTATTTGATGGCGTCATCTGCCTTACCAAAAAACTGGGCTTGCGCAGTGGTTGCTATAAAAGGGCTCATCGCGACAACCATCGCGAACGTTAAAAATGATTTTTTCATGAGTAACTCCTAACAAACAGGACGAACAGCTAGGCATCCTTAAAAAATAAATGGTCTTATCACTATAACTGCTCAAGGCTGCTTCGCAAGGGCAACCGAAAGTCCCAAATAGGTTCTGGGTGTCATTGCTAACAAGCGTTGCTTATCGGCAGCGGGCAGTTCAAGCCCTTCAATGAACCCCTTGAGCACCGCCTGATCGATGCCTTTGCCGCGGGTCAATGCCTTGAGTTGCTCGTAAGGCTGAGGCAATCCGTGACGGCGCATGACCGTCTGAATCGGTTCGGCCAGCACTTCCCAACATTGATCCAAATCAGCATCAATGGCTGACGCATTAACCTCAAGCTTATCCAAGCCACGTTCACACGCGTCATAGGCCACTAGGCAATATCCCAGGGCAACGCCGACGTTGCGCAGCACGGTTGAATCCGTCAAGTCACGTTGCCAGCGCGAGATAGGCAACTTCTCTGACAAGTGTCGCAAGAGGCAATTGGCAACACCCAAGTTACCTTCTGAGTTTTCAAAGTCAATCGGATTGACCTTGTGCGGCATGGTGGAGGACCCCACTTCGCCTTCTTTTAAGCGTTGCTTAAAGTAGCCCAAAGAGATGTAGCCCCAAATATCGCGATTCAAATCCAGCAGCACCGTATTGGTCCGCGCAATGGCATCAAACAACGCGGCCATCCAATCGTGTGGTTCGATTTGAATGGTGTGGCTGTTTTGCTCTAGTCCTAGGCCCGCCAACACCTTGCCACTGAACTGCACCCAATCGACATCTGGATACGCACTCAAATGAGCGCTGTAGTTGCCTGTTGCCCCATTGAGTTTGGCGAGCGGTTTGACCGCCTCAATGGCAGTGATACACGCTGCTAATCGGTGGCTCACATTCGCAAACTCTTTACCCAAGGTCGTGGGTGTGGCCGGTTGGCCATGGGTGCGAGCAAGCATGGGTTGCTCGGCTTGAGTGAGCGCCAAGTGACGCAACTGCCCAAGCAAGCCCTTTAAAGCCGGCACCAAGACCTGGTCGCGGGCACGCGAGAACATCAAGGCATGCGCCGTGTTGTTAATGTCCTCAGACGTGCAGGCAAAGTGAATGAACTCAGAGGCTTGTGCCAGCGAGGCATCGGCTTGCCCTCTTTCTTTGAGCCAGTATTCAACGGCTTTGACGTCATGGTTAGTGGTTTTTTCAATGGCCTTGATGTGCGCGGCATCCTCGCTTGAGAAACCTTGGACCAGTTCGGTCAGTAGCGCTTGCGCCGTTGTGGTGAACGGCGCCACCTCTGGCAAATCAGCCTGAGATAGTCCTCTCAACCAAGCCACCTCGACTTCAACCCGATGGGCCATGAACCCGGCCTCAGACAACAAGGGTCGCAGCGCTTCACACCGACTGGCGTAACGCCCGTCAAGCGGGGATAAAGCCGTTAAGGCACTCAAAACAGGAATATTTGACATATGTGTGGGCAAAAAAACGACAGTTTCTAAGGGTCCTAGTTTATCTGAAACCTGGGGCAACCCAAGGACCATCGCCACAATGCGTCTGTACAAGAGCGCTTATTCATGAGCCTTAATCGCTCTCTTTTTTAGCTCTGGTGCGGCTATTAATATCTCAGCATGCGTTTACGGCCCTCCGTGCCAGAATGAACTGCTACACCTACCCCTAATAGTTCAGTGAGTTAAAAGGTAGGTATGAACATGAACAATCAACCTAAGGCTAAATTGCTTTCAGCTAAA
>Ga0163215_101087_pt1 | contig 21806 bp, 14 predicted proteins | sample SynspAceP_FD_185934 | JGI IMG/M metagenome (GOLD analysis project Ga0163215, IMG submission 185934) | Saline lake microbial communities from Ace Lake in Antarctica - Synechococcus sp. Ace-P (Hybrid Assembly) | ecosystem: Environmental > Aquatic > Non-marine Saline and Alkaline > Saline | place... | reverse complement strand
GCTCTATCAAGGTTTTTAGTTCATCCACATCTTGGCGAGAGAGACTTTCAGTATTGGCAAACCCTGCCACTAAAGGTGCTACGCGTCCGGCAAATAAACGACTTATTAAGCTGTTGCTCTCCTTTGCCACATAGTCAACTTTGGCTATTAATGGGAAATAAAAATAGCTACGCTGTGCCTTGTCAAAATCAATCGCCTGTTTCTTTACTAATCGGTTCAATAGCGTTTTAACGGTTTTTTCATGCCAATCTTTGTGCTCATTTAAACGCATAATAATGTCATTGGCTGAGGCTGGGTAACCCTGCCATAGCGCATTCATCACTTCAAATTCCGCTTTGCTTATTTCATTCATATTATTTCCGATTACATATGTAGTCTATGTATTCAGATTACATGTGTAATCAATTTTTGCAAGTTTTTTTATTCATAAATATTTCATTACTTTTGCTGCAAACTCGATATGATAGAAAGGATAGATGCCATTTATCCAAAGCAAATAGTGCGAGGCAGTGAGCAAATTGATTTGCAACCTAAGAGCGAGACAATCAGGACGTATTAAACCGGCTGTAATGGTGTGGATACCTGCAATGTTGCTTAGTATTACCGTGCTTGCTTATGTATTGCGCAATCCGCTCCTGAGCGCTGTTATTGAATATTATGCGGCTGAGCAAAAAGTGAAAATCAGTTGTTTGCAAGTCGATACTGATTGGTCACTTAATTTATCGTTTAAACAGCTGTGTATTGCAACGCCAAGTTTCAAGATTGAATTAAGGGATGCAAGCTGGTTACGCTCAGAGAACAAGCTTAAGATTAAGCAGCTTGATATACAGCATTTGCTTACACAAAACAGCGACAAACCGCCGGCAACAGACTCTGCGACTCTAACTAGCTTGCCGCAAAATTTGCCTTATATAAAGATCGATCAATTACAAGTCCGTTCTCCCTTATTAGCGGAGACACTGACACTCAATCTGACCTTACAAAACGCACAAAAACTAAGGCTTGGTGGAGATGTCACCGCAGAGTTATTGCTGATAGACAATAAAATCAATGCGCAAATTACTTGGTCTTTGCTCGAACTCAGCCAATTATTACCTGCGGCAAATACATTCAAACAGCAAAACCCGACTTTGCTTACTGATGATGTCTTAAAATCAGCTAACATTATTAGCCAGATCAATTTCGACGGTGTCACACTTGCAAGTGAACATCAAATCGACTTTTCTCACACCTTGGCCCTGGCGAACTGCAGTCTAGATGCAACTATAAAAGGCAAGGCAAAAGCCAGCCTGCATAATGTGATGGCCGAGCAAAAAATTGAAGCTGATTTGAGTGCGATGGAGCTTACTTTTGATTTATCGCAGTGTGCTAGCAGGCCGCAACTACTGAGTGAGCTAAAGCTCGACCAGTTTAAACTCAGCCTCCCCAAGACTCTCCAAATAGATGTAAGGCAATTACAGATCCCTGAGCTGCAACTAAGCCAGATTAGCAATCTAGTTGGCAATGAAGGGCAACTGCAAATTTATCTATTTGACCTAAGTTATCAATTTTTTCAGCAGCTTCAAGCCAGTTACCAATTTACTATTAAGCAAGCTTTGCCTAAGTCTGTCGCTGTAAAGGGCAGAGTCAGTATGCAAGGTAGTGGACTTATTAGTGCAAAACCAGCGCAAAATGGCCAATTCAGCCAAAGTGAATGGCAATTGACTCATGGTAAAAATCAGTTGAGCATCGATAACGTCACTGCTAAGCAACTTACCTTAGAAAGTGCATCGATGATGTTTGATCTTAAGGGGGATAATGACTCTGGCTTAGGGTTACAGGGAGAGCTTAAGCTTGAAAAACTCAGATTTAACGAGCTAGGCTTAAGCCAAATACACAATCAAATAAAGTTGAATATCACTCCTTCTTTACGGATCCTGCTAGCACTCAGTGCTCAAGCTACGGCACTCAATGTTGCTGCCAATAATATTGAAACCCTACAAAGTCAGCTAAACGCAGAGGCAACATTGAGTCTCGTCCCGCAGACCGACTGGCTAAATCAGTTGAGCGACATCAATATTACTGGTCATGGCGAAGCCAAACAAATAAGGTCTGTTGACCTATCTGTCGCCAACATAGCGACTCAGTTTACGCTTCAAGGTGGGCAAAGTAGTGAGCTTAGGTTTACGCTGGCACATCAAACTACAGGGCTGAAAATACCTACGTTGCGCTTACCTAAAGTCAGTAGTGAGTTAAGCGGTAGTTTAATAAAATGGCATAGCTTAACTTTTGTAGGTCAGTCAAATTTGACCAGTTCGGTATTGAGCGTCAGGGATAAAAAAATCAATATCGACCCGCTAACAATTAAACATGTTGGTCATTCTGACTTTACCCTCAAGGGCACAGGCTCGCAGCATGACATAACCTTCGGACAGGGGATAAACGCAAAACTAGAGCAGCAAAATGCAAATGTCGTTATTGCCTTGCCAATACAAAAAGTAGCGTCATTACAAGGGCTTATTAAGCAGTTTGCAGCTGATTTGGTGTTTTCTCAAGGCATGATGAATGCGGATATAAGTTTGAATATTCCAGTCAACAGCCAAGCGACTAAGGCAGCAGGAAAGGTTGAGCTGACTAATCTTGGCGGGCACTATGGCAATACCTTGTTTGACGGTGGGTCCTTGTCTGTTCCCTTTACCTTTAGTTCAGCTGGACTTCAGTTAAGTGAGTCTACACTGCAGCTCAATTCAATAAACGCTGGCATACCAGTAGAGATGATTCAGGCCTCATTGGTTGCAGAAGCGAGTGGTCTTAAGTTAAGCAAATTAAACGGGCGTATATTAGGAGGGGAGTTTAGTTTGCAGAATATATGGCTCGACCAGCGAGAGCAACAATTTGATTTAGTATTGCAAGACATTGATTTAGAGAAGGTTGTGGCCCTGCAAAACCAACCAGGCATTCGTATTTCGGGTAAAATTATGGGGAGAATTCCAGTTGCTACCGCGGCTACCAATGTAGAAGTGGACGATGGTAGAATGGTGAGTCAAGGTGGTGGAAAATTGACAATATTACATAATCCCGCTTTCGACACAATCAAACAGCAGCAGCCATCTCTGGGCTTTTTGGAAAACTACCAGTTTAGTCAACTCAGCAGCAAAGTGACGTTCAAGCCTGATGGGTGGTTGTTTTTGGATTTGGCCTTTATGGGGCAAAATCCAGATAAAAAACAAGCGGTGAATTTTAATTATAGTCACCAAGAAAATATCTTTGCTTTACTGCGCACCTTAAGAGTGGCAAACGGTATTCAAGATAAAATTGAAAAAAATATAACTCAAGGAGGTAAGCAATGAAAAGAATGATGCTCGTGCCACTTTTATTGGTCGTCGCAGCTTGTACTCATACTGTCAAAGTAGAAACTAAAGAGCCGATTACGATAAATATTAACGTTAAAATTGACCATGAAATACGGGTCAAGGTTGACAAGGAATTAGACAATGTCTTTAGCGAAGACAGTAACTTATTTTAATTTTTGTTTTGGAGAGTTTTCTATGAAAATCAACATGTATCGTAATATTCTGGTGGTGGTAAGTCTGTTTTTTAGTAGCCTAAGTTTTGCTTTAGATTTGGATGAGGCCAAGCAACAAGGCTTGGTGGGTGAGAAAGATAACGGTTATCTAGGTGTCGTTGTCTCACAAGCTGAGGCCCAAACTTTAGTTAACGAAGTAAACCAAAAACGTCATGAAATTTATGTTGAATTAGCGGCTAAAAACAACATTACTGTTGCCCAAGTAGAGAAACTGGCCGCACAAAAGGCTTACGCCAAAACCTTAGTAGGTCATTACTTATGGGTTGATGGGGCTTGGCAGAAAAAATAGCCACTATCATTTTATATCCGCAAGCTAAACAGCGCATAATTAACATCACTGTTTAGCTTGTTTAGCTTGTTTAGCTTGTTTAGCTTGTTTATCGCATATCGCATATCGCATATCGCATATCGCATATCGCATCATCATCCCTGCAACTCCTAGTAAAGCAAGCAATGTTGAGCCGCCGTTAATGACAAATACTTGGCTTACTTGTTTCCTGAATTAGTAGGCTATTCATCTTGAGAGAGCAAATAACATCCTTGTTATTTGATAATTTTAGACAAACCCAAGTGGGCTATATACTGCGAGTTAACTAAACTTTGAAACGGTCCACGTTCTTGTTGAGACCCATGGCTAAGTTCGCAATATTAGCTGTCACGGTATTGGTTTGTTTTACTACATCTTGGCTTTTTTCTGACAAGCCATTGAGTAAACCGATAGTACGATTAATATCGTCAACCACTTCACTTTGTTGTTCGGTTGCTGTTGCTATCTGAAAAATAATCCCAGTGGTTGTGGTGACTGAAACGGTAACAACGTCTAAGGCATCATGTAGTCGCTGTGACATATTAACCACGCTTTCTACTTGAGATGCACCGGAAGTAATGGCATTTACGGCTTCTTCAACCCCTTTTTCAAGACCTCCAATCATGGCCTGAATATCTTCTGTGGATTTTTGTGTGCGACTGGCTAGGGTGCGAACTTCGTCGGCTACGACAGCAAATCCGCGGCCTTGCTCGCCTGCTCTTGCTGCTTCTATAGCGGCATTTAAGGCAAGTAAATTGGTTTGATCTGCAATAGAGCGAATAACATCTAAGACTTTAACTATTTGGTGTGATTCTAAAGCTAACTTGGCAATAACGTTTTTCGCATGGGAAATCGCTTTGGATAATTGATTAATATTGCTTACTGATTCATCAACCACTTTTGTTGACATCATAGTGTTTTGTTTAACCGCTTCTGTTTCGGTTTGTGCCGTTTGTGAACTGCGGGCAATTTCATGTATCGCTTGGCCCATCTGATTCAGTGCGTCAGAAATTTGATGTAAATTACTTGATTGCTGCTGCGAGATTGATTGATTTTGCTTGGCTGAACTGTCTAGTTCTATAACGCTTTGATTAAGGGTTTTAGCATCGTGTTTAACATCGACTATCAGGGCTTGTAGTTTTGACATCATAGCATTAAAGGTGCCAGCCAGCGTCGCCAGTTCATCTTTACCTTTTGCATTTAAGCGCGAGCGTAAATCGCCTTCACCCTCGCTGATGGTTTTAATAACATCATTGAGTTCAAATACGCGAGTGGTGACTAATTTAGGGCCAATCACGACGCTGGCACCACAAACGAGCAAAGAAAGCACAATTAAAACATCTAATATAATTTGTTGCGTAGCGCTGGCATCCATCGCCTGTTGGGTCATCAAATCCGCGACTTCTTTGGCTTTGCTGCCCATCACATCATAGTGTTCTCGTAGTTTCTCAAAATCATCAATGACTTGTTTATCTAAATAATCTGTTGCCTCTTGCAACTTACCGGCATCTGCTAAAGTGAACATTTGTTGGCCAGCAGTTAGCCAAGCATTGTAGTCAGATTCGAATGAGCGTATTGCCTGTTCAACCTGAGGATAGTCTTTTAGTAGGGCTCTGGCTTGATTCATACGATCTAATGCTTGTTTAGCATTTTCGTTGAAGCTAGCTAAATCTTCAGCAGCGCCGCTTTTACCATTATTTTTTTTAAGTAAATAATTCTGACTGGCGGTTAAGGCTTGATATAGATCACGGTCAGCATTTAGTGCTGCTTCTATTGCATTGACAAAGGTGGTGGAAAGGCGCTCTACGTTTTGGCTTAACTTAGTGTTTGACCATAAACTCAAGAAACTGATGATGATTAGCATCAAGGTAATGGATAACAAAGGAATAGCGAACTTATAGCGGATGGATAAATCGTTAATACTCACAGATAGAGCCCCTTACTTCAGAAATTTGCCTAAAATACAGTTCATGGTTTAAGTAAACTCCATGCTTACCGATTGAACACAAGATGCCTGTACTTTTCATATTTTTTTATCACTTAAGTGTTTTTGGCATTGCATTATTAACATACAACAAAAACAATTGTGCATAAGTGAATACGTATTTTTACATAATTGGTATATGCTAATAATTCAGAAATAGCAAAGAGGTAATAATTTTGAAATCACAAATAGCAAATGATATTTCCAGTTTACCAAGCAGCAACAGATATTTCTTAATCACTGCTATACAAAAGCGTTTAGCTTTACTTTGCTCTGAGTCGGTTCTTAGCCGTTTTATTAACTAATTTAACTCTCGACACCCCATACACATCTAATTGTGAACAGATATTTATTTATGTGTTAACGCTAATCCATTTATTCAAAAATGCGACGTTTGCCCATTAAACTGTTAAGGATCTTTACGTGATTAAAAAAACTACAGTATTCAAATTCTTTGTTTTTATCTCCTGGGGGATATTTGTTTCTCCTACTTTTGCTGACAATACCGGTGGTGTTTTTGGCCCCGTGGTTAATGAAGGGCATAAGTCCTTTGAATATCGCATAGGCTTTGACCCTAATAATGCGGCGGGTGAAACAAGCTTTGCGCAAAGAATTCATTATCAGCAAGCTATAAATGGCGATTTCCAATGGCGCGTGCTGGCGCAAGCACGTAAAACCGCAGAGTCAGACAATGATTTTGACTTTATCCAAGGTGAATTAACTTGGGAGTTTGCGGGAACGGACAACTATAAAACGGGTATGCGCTTTGACTTAAGATTGCGTGACGAAGGTCGAGCAAATCAAGTCGGTGTTAATTGGATGAACCAATTCAAATTATCAAATGATTGGTATAGTCGATTTTTGGTGCTTACCACAATACAAATAGGTTCAAACTCTGCTTCTGGCGTGGGTTTGCAAACTAGGGCGAATCTATGGAAAAAGGCGTCTTACGGCGATGTCGGAGTAGAGCTCTTCAGCAGTTATGGCACAACTGAAAAATTCAAAGATTTTTCAGATCAAAGCCATGCCATAGGTCCCTTCTTTCAAAAAGCCATTGGTAAGGATGGTTGGCAAATTTATGCAGGAGTATTGTTGGGTATCACTGATGCATCGCCTGATACTGATTTCCGTTTTCGCCTAAGTAAAAAGCTTTAATTGACTTGGGTTAAGCCCATAGTGATTTAAAATCAAGCCTGAATCCAAAGTAGACTTGATTTTTTATTACTTGCTTAACATGCGACTATGCAAGTCACATATTACGTCCCTAGCTTCAGCCATTTTTCTTTTATACGCCATAGATAAGTGTCCAACCCAGTAATACGGCAAAGCGGCTTGAACAATGCCGAAGCCTATTTCACTGTGTGGCTAAATTACATGACTCTGAGCAAATACAAATCACAAGTGAGCTGCACAGGGACGGTGCAGCACAATTTGCTTGAGCAACAAAAAGCGGATTTAGTTCGACCAACTGAGATAAATAAGCCCGCTTTCCTACTTCTTTTTTGTCTCGAAAGTCAGAGGCCCAGTATTATAGTACTTATATAAGCAGCAATTTTATGTGAAAGAGGGGCTATTTTTAACTAAAGATATTTAGTGGCCCATACTTTGCTGTAGAATAACAACATACCTAATTTGACATTATTTGTTGAGCCTATTAATTACTACAAATAATCGATGAGTCTTCTTTTGGATGCCAACCTTTCTCCTGCATCCCTTTTCTAGCAAACAGGATTAACTATGCGTGACCTTGAATTAAGAACCAGCCTTGACCTTTATTACCAGCAGATTAAAGCGGTTATTATTGATAAACAACACCCTATTTCAGGCCTCTTACCCGCTAGCACGGCAATTACTAATCATGGTAATTATCAGGATGCATGGGTTAGAGATAATGTTTATAGCATACTTGCCGTATGGGGGCTGGGCTTAGCTTATCGGCAACTTGACAACGATGGCGGTCGAGGGATTGAATTAGAGCAGCGTACAGTTAAACTGATGCGCGGCTTATTACGCTCTATGATGAGTCAGTCAGCCAAAGTTGAAGCCTTTAAAAAGAGCCGTAACCCTTTAGATTCATTACATGCAAAATATCACACGGCTACGGGTGAAAATGTCGTAGCCGATGATGAATGGGGCCATTTGCAAATTGATGCCACTTCGGTCTTTTTGTTAATGATGGCGCAAATGATTGGCTCTGGCTTAAAACTTATTTGGACAGATGAAGAAGTCTGTTTTATTCAAAATTTAGTGTATTACATTGAACGTGCTTATCGTACACCTGACTATGGTATTTGGGAGCGTGGTGCTAAATCAAACAGCGGTAGTGTTGAATTAAATGCCAGCTCATTGGGCATGGCAAAAGCCGCTCTTGAAGCCTTATCAGGCTTTAATCTTTATGGCGCTAAAGGCTCACAAAGCTCAGTCATTCATGTTGTGCCAGATAATATCGCACAAGCCAATATTACTCTTACTGCGATGTTGCCACGAGAATCAAATACCAAAGAAATCGATGCAGCGCTGCTCAGTGTTATTGGCTTTCCGGCCTTCACTGTGCCAGATCACAATCTCGCCAATAAAGTGCGCGATGATATTATCAGCAAGTTGGAAGGACGCTACGGCCTAAAACGCTTTTTACGAGATGGTCATCAGACCATGGTTGAAGACGAAGGACGCTTGCATTATGAAGAACAAGAATTAAAGCAATTTGAACACATAGAGTCGGAATGGCCACTGTTTTATGCGTATTTATACTTGGATGCTATTTTCCGTGATGACAGAGAGCAAGTCGCCCATTATCGAGCGCGCCTCGACGGGGTGTTAGTTGAACAAAATGGTTATCTTCTGTTGCCAGAACTATATTACGTGCCTTTAGCGTCTATTGAACTTGAAAAACAAAATCCTGGCTCGCAGGACCGATTGCCTAACGAAAACGTCCCCTTAGTGTGGGCGCAAAGTTTGTATTTATTGGGAGCCATGTTGGAAGATGGTTTATTACGCCCAGGGGATTTAGATCCACTAGGTCGGCGCCATACTAAACCCTTAAAAGAGCCGGTGGTACAGTTGATTTTCCTAGTTGAAGATCAAGCACTGCAACAAGAATTAGCCACCTTTGGGGTGAGCACCGAAACATTAAGTGATATTGCCCCCGTTAAAGTATGTCGACCAGAGGACATTGCTAACGTTCATGCTCAGATTGGTCGCTGCGATAGTTTGGGTTTGACTGGGCGAACCTATCGAGTACCAAAAAGTCTCACAACTAGCCGAGTATATATGTTGGGTAAGTCGCGAGTGGTATGCATTACCCCTTCGTTTATGCAGCAGGCTTTTTTCCTGAGCTACGATCTAGACTTTGTCGTGCGTCGTTTTAAAAGTGAATTACGCTATTTACAGCGTAATTGGACGGGTATAGGCCGTCCAACCGTAACCGTATTACTTACCAAAAATTTACTTGAGGCAGATCGTTCCTCGTTTTTTGAATTGATGAAGCAGGTCGAAGGGGGGGAAGTGGATGGTATTGCGGTCAAGCACGGCAAAATGGCGCAACTATCAGCCACGGCTACCTTAGAGCGTATCGAACAATTACACGATTATACCTTACCCGAAATGCCACTCGAACAAATGTTGGCTACCTCTTGCCGCTTAAATGTCAGCGCAAAGCATATTGCCTTATTGCCAGCTGAAGAGTTGGATATTGATCTTTGTTCTGAGCCTCAGCTTCTTGTCGCACGCTTGGCGGCAGCAAATAATATTTACGAACAAATTGCCTTGTTGTCAGCCCTCGTCAAGCTACAAAGCTTAGATGCCAAAGTGAATGTGGATAATGGTCTGTATTTATTACGGGATCTGATTGAAGAAGTTTACTGCCAAGCGGGTCGTTTGCGTGTTTGGTCGGTATTACGTGCTGCATCTGGTTTATTAGGTAAGTCTGATGGTGATCTAGGATTAGCGGTAAGTGCATTGCTGGTGGCACAAAAAATCATCCAGGTTGGTCGTTCTTATAGTGATGAGTCCCTTATTTCTCGCCCTCTACAAGATGATGAATTGCTGCTCAAAATTCAAACTTATTGTCGCGAAGATGTGCGCGATCAAATTCTAACTCAAGAAGTACTGTTATGTTTAGGTTTGTTAATTAAAGCCCGTCCCGAGTTATTTAGTGAGCTGCTTACTATTCGGGTCAGTCATATAATTATGTTACTGACTAGTCAGATTGCGCGCGCTGACATTATTGCTCCCGATGAGGCCTACGAATGTCTAATGGGTATGCCACCCTCGGTCATTCAAGAGCGCATAGAAGCAGTATTAGAAAACTATCAAAGCCTCGATGACTTGCCCCAAAAAATGGAAAAATTACATGCTAAAGGTGCAACTGGCCCCTTGCACTGGCAGCAAAACTTAGGTTTGGAGCAACTTGCTAAGCCAGCCGATGGATGGTTAGTATGGCGTCAACACCAAGGTATTATTGACCGTCGTTCGGCGGCATTTAACGAACAAATATGGTTGATTCTGCATCACACCACTGGGCTGGTCATTGGTAATAAAATGGATAAACGTAACCGGATTAACTCCAGTGTTGTCCTCAGCGACATGACCCCAGGCGAGGCCGCTTTTGCCTTATTGACCGAACATATGCTGAACAATATTCAGGCCGCTGAATATCGTCAACTCACCATAGAATCGCTTACCACTATGGCCAGCTTTTTTGCGCAAAACCCCAGTCTTAAAGTCGATGAAGCATTAGTGGTGGATGTCGCAATTGGTCACGCAGTGAATTTGGCTTACGTAAAAGATTATCCGCTGCGCGCACAAAACTATAATGAACATAAGAGCCATGCGTGGGAATGTTTTTATGCAAGCTCGCCGCAAGAAACCAGCGCGTTTATTGTGTCTGCCTTGAGTAATTTGCTCACGGTGCGTCCTACCGGCATCGACTCTATGCAACTAATTGATGAAGCTGAGCCAGTATAAGCAATCTGGGCTAGTGAATTTGAAAGTGGGATTTAGGCCTAAAAATCTCACTTTTCTATTTACTTAGGCTAGATTGATAAAAAAATTGCAATAAACTACCTCACTATTTTTCTGAGCGTTAAGCTTATTTTATGCCTGATTGGTCAATACTCGCGGTATTCATTCCTACTTTCTTTTTTGTCTCCATAACGCCAGGATTGTGCATGACCTTAGCCATGACTCTCGGCATGAGTGTTGGCGTACGACGCACCTTATGGATGATGCTAGGGGAGATGGTAGGCGTAGCAATTGTTGCCATTGCCGCCGTTATGGGTGTAGCGGCTTTAATGCTCAATTACCCCCAGGTATTTAATTGGTTTAAGTGGATAGGTGGGGCTTATTTAGCTTATCTGGGCATCATGATGTGGCGTGCAAAACGTCAGCGGTTCAATACCGAACAGTTCATGCCAATACCAAGTAATTTTACGTTAGTTGCACAAGGATTTATAACTGCCATTGCCAACCCTAAAGGTTGGGCTTTTATGATTTCACTTTTGCCGCCATTTTTAACTATAGATAAACCAATTAGTATGCAACTGGCGGTGTTGGTTGGCATTATTATGTGCAGCGAATTTGTGTGTATGTTGGCATATGCCAGTGGAGGAAAATCATTGAGATTATTTTTGAATCGAGGTGATAATTTAGTGTGGTTAAATCGTATCGCCGGTGCATTATTGATCGCAGTAGGTATATGGCTGGCACTGGGCTGATTTTGCTGGTAAAACGCCCAAGTTTATTAGAAAGTTAAGCCCTGCGAGCTTCGATACGGGTATTGCGCACAAAAGACACGGTTAATCCCAAAATTGGATTGGCAAAGTGTAAAGTACTTAGTTTATTATTTATAACAATACTATAAGAGATAATTCACATGAACAGATTCGTCTTAATTATTCTAGCTATATTGCTTCCACCCCTCGCGGTGTTTTTGAAAAGTGGTGTAGGCAAAGACTTGCTAATCAACGTACTGTTATGCCTTCTGTTTTATATTCCGGGCATTATTCACGCAATATGGGTTTGCACTAAGTAGTTTTATCAGAACAATAGACAATTTGTCACAACCATCTTTTTAGGGTGCTTAGGTCTGGAATCTTAGTATGCTCTCTGTATTTATAATTAATAGCATAATAGTAGCGGTTGTAGTGATAGTGCATTACGAATTTTTGTACCGCATCGTTTTGTATATGCCCCGTCTGAATATCAAACACAGCTACACTATTGTATTTGGTGTATTTGGGGCCTTAATTGCCCATGTTATTGAAATATGGATTTTTGCTGCTGCCTATTACTTTATGAATTTGGCTGAGGGTTGGGGAAATTTGACCGGTAACTTCAACGGTAGTCTGATGGACTGTGCCTATTTTTCCTTCACCGTATTTTCAACTGTTGGCTTTGGCGATATAGAGCCAGTTGGTGACTTAAGATACTTGACTGGTATTGAGTCCTTGACGGGCCTTGTACTGATTACATGGACAGCTTCATTTTTGTATTTTGAGATGCAAAAACACTGGAGTAAATTATAAAACAGTGTTTGAGTAAATAGTTGAGTTTAAACGCATAATTAACGCCATCACATCTCTGTTAAAGCGTTAATTATGCTGCAATGAACAGGCTAAAGTGGAGATTAATAACCGTATTCATCAACTTGTTATTAATATTTTCTATACCGAGTTAAAACTAAGCAAGACATACCCAATAAGACCAAAGTTAATGGCATTGGCTCTGGAACCGAAGGTGTTGGATCAGGATTGACGCCGCCGCCGCCAGCTTGTATTTCACCAAACACTGATAATCCGTAAAGTGTACCGATACCTGTACTCCAAGACTGCTCAATAGCACCAGTGGTGATATTAACTTTTCTGATATCTTGCCCACCAAGGCTTCCTGTCCAGAAAGACGTTCCATCAGGATCAAGGTTTAAGGCAAAAATACCACCTATACCCACATTATAAGTTTGTTGTAAAACACCAAATTCATCCCAGCGATATGCATTGCCATCACTCGACGCCGCGATAACGCCATTGTCACTCAAATATCTTTTGGCAAATAATTGTGCGTATGAGCCGGAAGTGAACACGGTATCAACCAAAGTACTGGTGTTTAACTCACGAATTGTTGAACCTTCATTACTGTAAAGTATCGTTTCTTGATCGGCAGCCAAATCTATCCAATCTGTATTTTGTAAAGCCACATAATTGACAATAGGGTTACCGTTTTGATCAACTTTTTGTATGGTCGCAGCGCCTGCATTACCAATATAGGCATCCCCTGTGGCATTAAATACAATGGACTCATTTGCACTTATTCCTGTTGCCCATGTCGCATCAATTAGATTGCCGTTCATATCAAATTGTGACACAACATTTGACGAAAAGGCGGTGACATAAAAATTACCATTACTATCAAAGGTTGACCCAGTGGTGAAGCCACCAAGTCCAGTATCTAATACTTGCTTTAAGGTGCCAAATTGACTGTAAACATGAACTTTACCGTCACTTGTAGAAGCGAAAACGTCACCTAATTCAAATAGGCTTGCTGATGCAATTGAACTGTAAAGTACTAATGAAAATGCAGCAATTGTGTTGATAAAAGTTTTCTTTGCGAGCTGTTTTAACATGATTTATTCCTTATAAATGTATGCAAAACTTAAATTTAAAGGTTTAAGACACTGCAAACTTCGTCTTAAACAGCGCAAAGCATAGACTAGACCAAATCTAAAATTACTAAATTTATCAAGGGCATATTATTTTTGAGTAAAACGAGTTACACGATTGTGTAAATAAAATTGACATATTGTTAAGGTTTCTGTTGAATTTTTATACACCACAAAATGGATTTGTGGCTTTGTTTAAATAAAAAGACCTGCCTTACAAAAATTAATTATTTTCTAGCAGCTTAAACAAGCTCACCATCGATTGAGTAAGCTTATGTTTTGGAGCCATACTGATGAGAGGTTGTTTGACTTGATGGGATTCACGCATTTTAACTGATTGGCTCAGGTACTCAGGCAATACCGGAAAGCCTTCTTTTATTAGTTCATCAATAATTTGTTTGGGTAAATTGGCATTACTCATAAATTGATTGGCAATAATACCTTCGATTTCTAGCTTTTCATTATGGTCTTCGCGAATTTCTGCGAGTTTTTGCTGAAGGCTATATAAACCTTGGCGGGCAAAATCATCACAATCTATGGGGATTAGGCAACGGTCAGCGGCAATTAAAGCCGACATGCTATAAAAATTAAGCGCTGGCGCGGTATCGATAAAAATATATTCATAATGCTCTTTCAATGAATCAAGGGCTTCGCGCAGTTTGTAAATTTTATGGCGGCTGTCCAGTTCACTCTCTAACTCTGCTAGTCGAGGGGAGCCAGGAATAATAGATAAATTAGCAAACTGCGTTTGATGACAAAATTCGCTAGCAGGACGTCGGCGCAAATGAAAGGTAATGCTCTGCTCAAATAAGTCAGCGATGCTGCTCTCTGGTGGCACATCACCCACATTGAGGTAGCCGGTGCTATTACACTGGGTATCTAAATCAATGATTAAAGTACTGTGACCTTGGTGAGCAGCGATAGCTGCCAGATTCACAGTTAGGCTAGATTTGCCTACGCCGCCTTTTTTGTTAAACAATACTCTAATCATGGAATGCCTAATTTAATTGGTTTGCACTGAAAGCCAAATCATAACCTGACTTGAGTAGGATGCAAAAAGTCTATTTTATAAAATAAGTATTTAAAGATAGGGTTTTTAATCGACTTGATTGGGTTTAACCATGTGTTGAGTGGATATAGCGGTGTATCTCAAACCGCTATATTTAAACAACTACGGCACGATATTGTGATTAATCCTAAATAGATTGTCTGGATCGAATTGCTGTTTAATGCTTTTTAGTCGAGCAAAGTTTGCGCCATAAGCCTCAACCATACAGTTTTCATCACCATCTGGAATAAAATTAACATAAATACTGCCCATTGAATGCTGAGTTAAATTTGCATGTAACTTCCGTGCCCACTGGCGACAAAGTTCGTCATCTTTGGGTTCTTGCCAGCGCGTATGCACATTCATGGTGAAGTGTGTTTTACGATTCAACCAGGGTGTTTCTTGCGGAGCCACTTTGGTCATAGCCCCACTTAGATGCGCGAGAAAAATTTCACATTCATCGCTGGGCAAGGTCTGTACTGCGTTTTCAATTTGAGATATGACATCGTCATTTATTTTAGAAATATCATGGCTTTTCCAATAATTTCGAGCACCTTCGGTTAACAGTGGATCAAACGCTGCTTGCCAATTGACAAATGGCATAGGGCCAATTGCCTCTGCAATTGGCTGCCCTATATTTCTAATTTCTGCGGTTGCATCCTGGCCCTCAGCGATATCACCGGTATAACACATGGCTAAGACCAGCACTTCTTTACCGTGCCATTCTTCTGGTAAAAAAGGCAATGGGGGAGCTTTGCGCATAACGACCCAGCAGGTCAGCTCGTCAGGACTATTATTAATTGCCGTTTGGTATTGTGTTAGTACATGTTTTACATCGGCAAAAGGATGCACCACCATTCCAGCCAATACTTCTGGGCCTGCCTTGTGTAAATTAAATTCAAATTCGGTCACTACACCAAAATTGCTGCTGCCGCCGCGTATTGCCCAGAAAAGGTCTGAATGTTGAGTGGCATTGACCTCAAGCAATTCACCCGATGCGATAACTAATTTAGCAGAACGTAGGCTGTCAATAGTTAAACCAAATTTGCGAGTAGTCCAGCCAAAACCGCCACCTAAGGTCAAACCAGCAATTCCCGTAGTCGAATTAATTCCTGTTGGTACCACTAAGCCAAATTGCTGAGTCGCTTTATCTAGGTCAGCTAAGGTAGCGCCGGGACTGACCTTCACTGTTAGTTGTTCATGCTTAACCTTGACATCAGTCATGGCGTTAAAATCAACAACCAAACCACCATCCACTAGAGCTTTTCCTGCAATATTATGCCCACCTGACTTTATGGCTAACAAAATTCCATGAGTGCGCGCGAAATTGACTGCGTTTACTACATCTTGTTCATTGTTTACTCTCACAATTAGGCTTGGCAATATATCTATCATGCCATTCCATAAGGCGCGAGCTTGGTCATAGTTTTGTGAGCTCGGCTCGATTATTTCACCTGATAGTTGTTTTTTAATATCGCTTTTATCTATTTCTACAGTAGTACCATCCATTTTTTGAAAACATATTGTGTTCATCTGCGTAGTGCTCCTATTGATTACTGTTTAAGGTCGTTAGCGCGTCGTTGAATTAACTTTAACTAATAAATTTTACTATGCCATAGCAATGGCAATTCGCATTTGGCAAAAAAATTGGGTTGCCAAGTATAAAAACTGCTCTTATCTTGTGTTATATCAACCTATAAGTTAATGGCCAATCTGCTTTAATTAATGTCTAATCGTCCATTTTTTGAGCTACACTCTCTACGTTAATTTCCTATTCTTTGTAAGCTCCACCGCAAAAAACTGACTGATTTGGTTTTTTGTATCAACCTATGGACGAGTTATATGGATGTATTGTCAGATGTTCTTGATACCATTCACATAAAGGGCGCAGTGTACTTTGAAGTTGAAGCTGGTCAGCCTTGGGTATTAGTTAACCCGCCAATGAATGTAATTGGATCGTTTATGTTGCCCGATGTAGAACACGTCATTCCCTTTCATATCATGCTCGAGGGTGATGGTTGGGCAAAATCTGATAATGAGGTAATTGCACCACTGAGACTTGAATCAGGAGATGTAGTTATGTTTCCGATGGGGTCGAGCCATGTTATGACGTCGAACATCAATAATTGGCATGGAACTGCCGCCGATGCTAGTTTTTACCAACAAACGGCAGCAAAAAAACACCCTTTTACTGTGGTGAAAATTGGTGAAGAAGGCGAACGCTCAAAGCTGGTTTGTGGCTATATTGGTTTTAATGCAAAGCCCTTAAATCCGCTTTTAAAAACCCTACCGGAAATATTGGTCGTAAAAGAACATATGAGTAACGATGGATTAATGAAGCAATTACTCATTTCTACTTTAGATGAAATGAGTAAGTCCAGTGAAGGAGCAAAAAATATTGTCACTAAGCTAAGTGAACTTATTTTTACTCAAGCTCTGCGCCAACATATGGAAAATAGTCATGAAGCACATAATCACAGTTGGCTCACTGCCATGCGAGATGAGCTGGTCGGTAAGGCTTTGATATTAATTCATCAAGCACCATTTAATAAATGGACCTTAGAATCATTAGCCAAAGAATGTGGTATGTCTCGTTCATCACTGGCGGAGCGATTTAATCAGTTTGTCGGACAGCCCCCTATGCAATATATAAACCGCTGGAGAATGCAGATAGCCACTAAGCTGTTGTCTGATGGAATGAGCATTGTGCAAGTTGCTGAGCACATTGGTTATAGTTCAGACGCTGCTTTTCAGAAAGCATTTAAACGTTATATTGGCGTTGCACCTGGTGAATGGCGTGCCAGCCAACAACATTAAATTACCACCCTTAAAGCAACTACAATCCCATGTCTTGACCACTGTCTTTCTTGACTCGCTACTCGAGCTTAAAGTTGTGTCAAAAAATCGAGCAATACCTCAACCGTTTGTTGTGGATTTTCTTCTTGAGGCACATGACCTAGGGCCGGAAAAATATGCACTTGGCTGTTATCGATATCCTGATGGAAGCGCTCAGCTAGCGAGGGGGGAATAAGGCGATCCTTTTGCCCCCACAGTATTAAGGTAGGTACCTGTATTTCACTTATCCGCTCAGCCATTTGGCCCGGTTGCGTTTGTTTAAAGCGTTCGGCTAAGGCTTGGCGGTTACCCTGACGTGTAGTGAGCTCGAAATAACGATCAACTAATTCTTCACTGACTAAACTGGGATCGCCGTATACATTTTTAACACTGCTTTCTACTAAACTGCGTGGTAAAAAGCCGGTCATAATTTTATTGAGTACTGGCGTTTTAGCTATTTTAAAGGCCAGAGGCAGTGATTCCGATTCAAAAGGGTAACCACTGGGATCAACTAATACTAAGTTTTTAACGCGGCCCGGGTAAAGCACAGCTGTTGCCCATGCGATGTAGCCGCCTAGTGAGTTACCGGCCAAAGTAGCATGTTGCACATTGAGTGAATCCAACACCTTAATCACTGTTTGGGCGTAACGTTCAATTGTATAATCATTATCAGGGGCGGGACCGGTGAGTCCAAAGGCAGGAAGGTCAAAACGAATAACGCGATGTTGCTGTTTAACTAAGGCCTCTGTCCAGCCATCCCAAGTGTGTAAAGAGGCGCTAGTACCGTGCAGTAATACAATAGGGCTTGGGTCATTAACCGGCCCTTCATCTCTGAGATGAAGCTGTAAACCATCGATATCAATAAATTGCGAGGGGGCTTTGGCCCACCTTGCACTCAGTTCAGCCACAGAGCGGTCAGGAACATGGTTAATATAACGGTAAATACCTGCAGCACTTAAAAGAATAAGCAGTAATAATCCTGTCAGTTTTAAGCCACTCTTCATCGTTAAACGCCTTTGGTCCAAAAAATTTAGCTTTAAAATGTAACTGATTTGTCGTTTAAAGCCGATTTATTTTATGAATAGATGTAGATTTACTTAATTGACTGAATTGGGGTTATTCTTCGATAAGCTGTGTAGGTTTTTTTTGTTAAGTTCTCTACTAATGAAAAAAACGTCCGAAGACGTTTTTTTATTGAGTAAAAATTGCTATTTGACTGGGAAGCCGCGGTCACGCATAAGGGCTTCAACCTTGGGGTCGCGCCCGCGGAATAAGCGATAAGCTTCAGCTGGATCCATCGCGTTTCGAATAGAAAATAAGTACTTCACTAACTTGGCACCGACTTCTTTGTCGTAAAAACCGCCCGGCGCCTCAGCAAAGGCCTCTGCTGCATCTGAAGTTAGGACTTCAGCCCACATATAACCGTAGTAGCTGGATGCATAACCTTCACTACTAAAAATATGACCAAAGTGGCTACTGCGATGACGCATAACCAACTCTTGTGGCATGCCGAGTTTGCGCAACTGGTCTTGCTCGAATACTTGTGGCTCAATCGTAGCGGGATCCGTGGTGTGATATAGCAAATCCATCATGGCCGATGCCAAATACTCGGTGGTTTTGAAACCTTCATTAAAGGTTGCTGCTTTCTTTATTTTAGCCACCAACTCTTGCGGAATTGGCTCACCTGTTTTGTAGTGTACTAAATAGTTGTTGATGACTTCATCAGTGGTTAACCAACGTTCTAGCAATTGGGACTGAAATTCTGTGTAATCACGCACACCAGAGTGAGAAGTGGGGTAGGCAACCTTAGCCGATAAAAAATGAAGGGCATGTCCAAACTCATGAAAATAGGTTTCTGCATCGTCAAAAGAAATGAGGGATGGTTCACCTTCTGGCCCTTTTACAAAATTAGAGTTGTTCGAAGACAGTACGGTTTTATTACCATCAAAAGTAGTGTGGCTACGATAAGTTGTTGCCCAAGCACCTGAACGCTTACCCTTGCGAGCAAAGGGATCGAGATACCAAAGGCCAATATGTTCACTACTGCTCAAGTCGGTAACCTCCCAAACTTTCACATCGTCATGGAAAACCGGAACACTGCCTTCTGCAACGGGGGTAAATTTGAAATTAAATAAGCGGCCGGCCACGTAAAACATGGCTTCGCGCAGTTTATCTAATTGCAGATATTGTTTTACTTCATCAGAGTCAAGATCATACTTTTGCTTGCGGACTTTTTCCGCATAATAGCGGTAATCCCAAGGTTTGATAGTGATGTTAGCCCCTTCGGCATCCGCTACAGCTTGCATATCTTTGACTTCTTCTGCCACTCGGGCGATGGCGGCGGGCCACACTCTTTGCATGAGCGCCATGGCATTTTCTGGATTTTTAGCCATGCGGTCGCCTAAACGCCACTGTGCATAGTTGTCGTAACCCAGCAGACCAATACGTTCATGGCGAAGGGTTAATATTTGTTTGATTAATGCGTTGTTGTCGAACTCATCGCCATTGTTGCCGCGGCTATAATAGGTTTCCCATACTTTTTGGCGCAGCTCACGTTCGTCTGAATAGGTTAGGAAAGGATCCATAGAAGAGCGGGTGTTGGTAATCGCATACTTACCATCTTGAGCCCGCTGAGTTGCTGCTGCGGCTGACGCGATTACAAACGACTCCGGTAAGCCTGACAATTGTTGTTGGCTGATATACAGCACATAGTTCTCTTCGTCAGCTAGCACATTGTTAGCAAACTGAGTTTGCATACTGGCGACTTCCTGATTAATGGCTGCGTAGCGGGCTTTTGCTTCACCTTGCAAGGTGGCACCATTGCGCGCAAAGCCATTGTAGTTTAACCAAGTAACACGTTGTTGCTCTGCTGTCAGCGTTTTGAACTCTGCACTTTCATACACCGCTTTAACGCGGGTAAACAGGGCTTCATTCTGGTCTATTTTAGAATTAAATTCGGAAATTTTAGGCACCATCTCCTTTTGAATCTCTCGGAATTCGGGACTGTTCATGTTGGCACTCCAAATGCCCCAATAACTATATACGCGGCCCAGTGCGGCTCCAGCTTTTTCTAAAGGAACAATGGTGTTTTCAAATGTCGCTGGCTGTGGATTATTAATAATGGTTGTGACTTCTGCCAAGTTAATTTCCATGCCTTTTTCAAGAGCAGGTTTTAGATCGGCCAATTCCATTTTATCAAAGGCAGGCACACCACCAAAAGGACCGGAAAATTCGGCGATCAAAGGATTTGAGCTCAGTTGGCTTATTTCGGTTTGAGCATTTTCAGGGTTTATTTGTACTGGAGTATTTTTCTCTGAGCAGCCGCTGAATGTGGCTATTAGCATGGCACTTGTGAGTGTCAGGGCAAATTTTTTCATGTAAGTATCCTGTTAAGTTGCAAGATTTATTCTGTCGTGAGGTCATTTTCATATCAACGCTGGATATGGCGCCAAATATACTAATGATTGAAGAGTAAACTACAAGTAACATTCATAAACAAAGTGCAGGTTAAGGGGCTTTCAGAAAAAATGCAGAGGCTAAACTGGACAATTTGGCATGCTCTGCCCATTAACTGAGGGATTTAGTCATGCTGCTTAATCACAAAGTCAACTGGATACATTTTCAAAGACATTGAACTACTTGATACTTTTTGTCATCGCTTGCCCTGTGAGCAAAGACTCTATCTAAGACTTATCACAGCTCGTCGCTTGAAACTCGACGCTATTTTTTACATTACCCCACTCACAATAGGTTCAAAGGCGGTAAGGCTATCGAGCAAGGCTGAGTTACCTAAACCGTGACGAGGAAATAAACTAGCAAACTGACCTTGTTCGCCGTGCAGTGCCATGTAGTTGAGTATCACGGTTTCGACTAATAAATTAACGTTATTGGCGGCCGGTGAGCTGGCGGTTTCTACCGAGGCATCACTGCGCATATAGCCAATTTGTTGATGTTTGGCCTGCTGGTCTGTGGTATTGCCTATTAGTTGTGGCGTACCGTTAGGGTTGTAAACTAAAAAGAATGAAGCAGCAGTTGAGGAGTTGTCTCCTGACCAGACACCCTTGCCACGACCATTGAGTGAGTCATCGATCATACCGTTACTGGCAACCGAACCATCACTACACACATACATCATGAGCGGCACGCCTTTGCGCGCGGCATATTCTAGGCAGGCACCCATACAACGTCCAGCGCGCAGATCCCGTGATTCACCGGTGGCGCGGTCTGATGTGTGGTAGTCAAAACCTCCCATGGTAATGGTGCCGGCGCCTGCATAGCCATTAACTACAAGTTTAAGCATAGAGGCGGTTTTCTGAAATTCGCCCTCACTGGCAAATTCTTGTGCGCTAAAAATACCATTATCGCCAACCAAATCACTATCGAGTGAAGGATTCAATGTAGATGGATCGCCAA